>SMTZ1_10006687_pt1 | contig 11601 bp, 7 predicted proteins | sample DeeMarSWOR136_30_FD_25667 | JGI IMG/M metagenome (IMG submission 25667)
CTCATAAATCTCATATTTCTTTTTCTAAATTCCTTGTTAGGAATAAGATCTTGTTCTTTAGACTCTGGTTCTTCTAACATTTTAGAAACACCTTTCCTATTTATGTTTAGAATAAAATGTCTATTAAGATATCGTTTAAATAAAAAAACTTTGTTAGAACTAATATGTTTTTCTGCTATTATAAATCTTGCATTCCAAATAATATCCGGGATCTGGATTTTTCGGCGAAACTAATTTAAAAAATCAAGAGATTCGGAAAATTCTAAAAAAACAAATAGGAAATGCTAAAAAAATGTGGATTTAAAGTCATTTTAGAAATTGAATAAGAGCTTTATTCACTTTTTCTGGTTCTGGGGAGAAAAGATCATGTCCAATATTATCGAATAATATGAGTTTTGCGCCAGATATATTATTAGCCAAAATTTCAGCATTTTGATATGGCATTAAAAGGTCTTTTTTGCCGTGAATCACTAATGTAGGAGTATTTATTTTTTTGAGCCTCCTACCCGCATTAAATCTCCCTGCTGCTAAAATATTCCTTTCACGGCTTTTATCGGGAAGTGATGTTTTAAGATAGACTTGCTTCCTCTCTTCAATGTAATCCGGATTATTTTTAATAAACTCTTCTGGATAAAGAAAAGACATTTCCTTTTCTATCCACTCTTCTGGTGTATTTGTTGTTTTTCCTGCCAAAAAATCAGTTATCTCAACTGGAGGAAATATAGATCTATACCCACCGCAATGAGTAGCAACGAGAATAAGTTTATTAACCTTCTCGGGGTGATTAAGAACAAATTCTTGGGCAATCATTCCTCCCATTGAAATCCCTAAAACATGCGCACGCTCAATTTTTAAAGCATCCATTAGTCCTGCGGTGTCATCAGCCATCATTGCAATTGTATAATCAATATCTGGTTTATCGGTTCTACCTGCACCCCTATTATCAAAGATAATTGTTTTAAAATGTTTTGAGACACCATCTATTAGGAAAGGGGACCAAAAATTAGCTGTGCCGGTAAATCCCATGATCATAACAAGTGGATATCCATCTCCATGAATTTCATAATAAATATTTATATCCCTAACTTTGATTTTAGGCAATCGTTACAAACCTCATTATATTTTATTAGTTAATTTCCTATTTGAATAGAAATTTCATTAAAAAAAATAGGTTCTTTGTTGTTATAAATCTTATATTTTACAAAAAAAAAACACATTGTTTGAAAACAATTTAGAAATTGTATTTATGATTTTGAATATTTACATAAATATTTTTTGTCAATAGGGTGTATTCAGATTTATCGGGTAATATAACATACAGTGGCTCGTCTATTTTTTCTAAGTCGAAACCCTCTTTTTTTAATTTAACTTTCTTTAATTTAAAGGTGGGTGTAATAGATAGATTTGATTGAAACCTAAGGAATATCGGAATCGCATAGGGAGGGAGCTTTTTCCGGAAGTTGTCAGCAAGAGCTTTTAAATCAAAATCTTCTACAGAGGCACTTGGTACAATGGCGGCCATTCCTGCTCGGCCCTCAGTACCGGGTATCTTAACACCGTAGACCGATGAAAATAAAACCTGATCAAACACATTGAGCACTTCTTCAATTTCGGTGGTGGATACATTATGCCCCTTCCAGCGAAAGGTATCTCCGAGGCGATCACCAAATTGGGCATGATCACATCCCAGATCTCTAAGTAAATCACCTGTATTAAACCAAACATCCCCTTTTTCAAAGACATTCTGAATTAATTTTGCTTCGGTGGCCTTTTTATCTGTATATCCACGGAATTCAGTTAAACCTTTGCATTCAAAAATGCATAAACCTGTCTCTCCAAGAGCCACTCTTTGCATAAAGCCATCTTCACCCCTTATTGGTCTTTCTTCTTCAGGATCGAATTTAATAATGGCATAAGGAGCAACACAGGTGCCTATGGTACAGTCAAAATTTAATATATTAGCGAAGCCTGCAACATTTTCACTCGCTCCGTATGCTTCAGCAACGATATTGATACCAAACCGTTCTTTAAAATTTTTCCATATTTCAGGGCGAAGTCCGTTCCCAATAATCGCTCTTACGGAATTATTTCGGTCATCTGGCGTTGGAGGTTGATTTATCAGATAACTGCAAAATTCTCCGACATAAGTAAAGATTGTCGCATTATATTTGCGGATATCATCCCAGAAACGGCTCGCACTAAATTTTCGACCTATAGCTAAAGCAGCTCCGCTAGCAAAAGCGGGAGCCCACCCTAACCATATAGCAGTCGCATGGAAAAAAGGAAGTGCAACATATATAGTATCATCAGTAGTGGCTTCCGTTATCAAAAGTCCAACAGCATAACCATTGAAAACTAATGAACGATGGATTACTGTAGCTGCTTTGGATAAGCCTGTGGTTCCAGAAGTAAAAAAATACACTATCGGGTCATTAGTTTTGACATCAATAGTAGTCGAAGGATTGTGAACAGGAAAATCTTTAATAACATCACTAAGATCAATAAAGCCATCCGGAATAGGTATAGAATCCCGATCTGGTGAAAATAAAAGTTTTTGATCATTTGATAGCTTGAGCTCAGATTTAACTTTAGTAAAAGCATCGATCAATTCTGAGCCAATTATAATGAGCTTTCCAGGGGTAAGATTTAAGCAATACGCAAGGGTTTTCTCGCGTAATTCGGTGTTAATTAAGGAGTTTATTGCCCCGATTTTGCTCACAGCTGTAAAGATGATTAGAAATTCTGGTCTATTTGTCATGAAAATCTCGACAATATCACTTTTTTTCAAACCTAAAGAGATGAAATAATGACTATAGCGATTAACAATTTCATTAAATTCTTTATATGTCAGTATGTTGTCTTCAAATTTGATTGCGATATTGTCAGAATAATCTTGCGCATTTCTTTCAACAATAGTCCCCCATGAGATTTTATTTTCATAGCCCAGTTTCATAAGATCTTGAAGGAGAGGGCCATGTTTTCTAAAAAACTCTTTCCTCCTTTTTCTATACTCCTTCTTATCAATGAGATCCTTTTCTCTCAGCTTCTGAATTTCTGGCACATTATTTATTTCTTTTTTATTTATTTATAAATTTTGCCTCTCTTCACTCTAAAGGGAAAAAATCTGGTAAGTCGCCAGGTACTTTCGTTTCCCATTTTGGTTTTCTTTTTTGAATGAACGACATTACTCCTTCTTTAGCTTCTGACTGCTTTCCCGTCCATGCATAATATTTATGGTCAATTCGTTCAGCCTTATCAATATCAGTTTCGGAGAGGAATTGATAGAGCATTCGTTTTGTGAGAGAGACACATACAGGGCCACACAATAAGATTTCTTCGGCGATTTCTTTAGCAGTATCCATTAATTTATCATCTGGTACGACCCGACTGACAAGTCCATATTCTAAAGCTTCCTGAGCATTGAGAATTCTTCCTGTATACATCAATTCGGCGGCTTTACTGATTCCTATGAGGCGTGGTAAAATCCAAGGACATGCGATTTCAGGTACGATACCACGTCGATTAAAATTGATTCCTATGCGGGCACTCTCAGAAGCTATTCGAATATCGAATGGCAGGATCATGGTGACTCCTACTCCAACAGCAGGTCCGTTTATTGCAACTATCACAGGCTTTTTCAGTAAAAAATACCGCTTAATCAAACTGCCTTCACGTGTGATATTTTCTTCATATTCTTTAGGTCGCTTTGATCCATCAAAGGTGGTGGCACCGCCTGATAGATCTGCACCCGCACAAAATCCCCTGCCCGCACCGGTAACTATCAAGACTCTAAGGTTGGGATCGTTTTCCACTTTCATAATTGCGTCCCAGAACTCTATTGCCATCTGATAAGTATACGCATTAAGTTTTTCAGGTCTATTTAGAATGATGGTTGCAATCTGATCTGAGCTCTCAAAAATAATTTCTTTATATTCCATTTTTAATATTAGCCTCCTATTTTTGAAAATATGATTACTTTTAATTGAATTAATTAGACATATTTATTCTTTTTTGTATAAATAAATTCTCTTAAGTTGGTAAAAAAGTCTAAAATTAAAACAACCGGATTTATATATTAATGTAAAATTTAGAAATTCTTTTAAATGAACCTTCTTTAACTAAAAATTGCTTATGAATCGTTCATTAAACATTAAATGATTCATGAAATCAAAAATATATTAATTAAATAAGCATATCTAAAGGTAATATTAGATGGTAATTGAAACCAAAATAACTAAAATGTTAGGGATTAAACATCCTATAATCGCAGCGCCTATGGGTCCTTTTTACACGACCGATTTAACTATTGCAGTTTCAGAAGCCGGCGGTCTCGGTGTACTAAGTCATACTGCATTATATACTGATTATGAAGCCGGAAGGACTCCTATTCAAATCATGAAAAGGGACATGGAATATGTTGTTGAGCACACTGATAAGCCATTCGGGTTTAATATTCGAACTTCAAGAGTGCAAACAGATGCACCAACATTATGTAAGGAAATTCCGGAATTTATTATGAGTAATCCAAAACTAAAAGAACAATGCGTTTATGCCATTACCAGCGCAGGATCCTCAAAAATGCTACCAGAATCAAAATCGTTCCAGAAATTAAAAGAGAGTGGATCGAATATAAAGCATTTTCATGTGGCACCTGCTCTTTGGTTGGCAGATAAATGTGTAGCGGCTGGAGTGGACGGTATGGTTATAACCGGAAATGAAGGAGGAGGCCATCAATCTTATGAAAAAGTCAGCACTCTCGTTTTGCTGCAGCAAGTCGCTCAAAAATATCCGGATACTTCAATAGTAGCATGTGGAGGATTTGCTACTGGTCAAGGGCTCGCGGCCGCTTTATCTATGGGTGCAGGAGCGATCGCAATGGGCTCGAGATTCATTGCCTCAAAAGAAAGTGAATTCCATGAAGATTATAAGAACGTTGTTCCTCCCGCAGAGGCACAAGATACTCTTTTAGTAACTGGTTCTTTAGGTCCGATTAGGCTCTGGAAAAATAAATACTCACTATCGCGCGGTCTGGTTGCCGATAAATCAGAAAAAATGGCGGAAGAATCCAAGATGACGATGCAAGATACCATAAATGAATTGAAAAAAGGGGAAATGGCTTACAAAGGAAATATCACCGATGGTGCTGTATTGTTAGGCCAAAGTATTGGAACCATCAACAGCATAGAAAGCGTTAACAGTATCATCGAAACTATAGTTAAAGATGCCGAAAAGTACATAAAAAATGCTTATACCCAAATTAAATAAGTCTCTGTTATGAAAATTGCGAACTAATCGATTAAAATGATCACAGAAAAAATATGAGATAAAATTTAATTCAAAATTTATATTTATTTTTTTTTATATTTTCATAGATATCCTTTGTTAAAGGGGTGTATTCCGATTCACCCGGCAGCATAACATACAGAGGATCGTCTATTTTTACTAGGTCGAACCCTTCTTTTTTCAGTTTTACTTTTTTAAGTTTAAAGGTTGGAGTGATTGATAAGTTTGATTTGAACCTGAGGAAAATAGGAATAGCGTATGGAGCGAGGTTTTCCCTGAATTTATCAGCTAGAGCTTTTAAGTCAAAATTTTCGATAGAGGAACTCGGTACGATTGCTGCCATACCAGCCCTTCCATCGGTTTTGGGTATCTCTACACCATAGACAGCTGACATTAAGACTTGATCAAATACATTGAGTACTTGTTCTACTTCGGTAGTAGATACATTATGTCCCTTCCATCGGAAAGTGTCTCCAAGACGATCAATAAATTGGGCATGTAAACAACCCTGATCTTTGACTAGGTCTCCAGAATTAAACCATACATCGCCTTCAGTAAAAACATTATGGAGTAATTTCGCTTTGGTGGCTTCATTATCGGTATATCCGCGAAATTCGGTCACACCTTTACTTTCAAATAGCAGTAATCCAATTCCACCTACATCAACTTTCTCTAAAAAGTCTTCCTCATTTCTAATCGGTTTTTCTTCTTCGGTATCATATTTTACGATGGCGTAATTAGATGAGCAGGTACCCATTGTATAATCAAAATTTAACATGTTGGCAAAGGCGGCCGGATTTTCACTTGCCCCATAGAATTCTCCGATGTAGTCGATATCAAAACGTTCTTTAAAATCTTTCCAAATTTCAGGACGGAGCCCGTTTCCGATAACCGCTCTAATTTGATTATTTTTATCATCAGGTGTGAGAGGCTGATTCATCAGATAGCGACATAATTCTCCGACATAAATGAAGACAGTTGCTTTAAATTTACGAACATCTTCCCAGAAGCGAGAAACGCTGAATTTCCTGCATATAGCAACAGTAGCTCCTCCTGCAAAAGCTGTAGGCCACCCTACCATTATGGCGGTCCCGTGAAAGAAAGGAAGTGGTACATAAACGGTATCATTTGGCCTTGTTTCTGCCATCAAACGCCCAAAAAGATATCCCCCCCCAACTAATCGATAATGGATTACTATTGCCGCTTTAGGTAGACCAGTAGTGCCTGAGGTAAATAGATATGCGATAGGATCCTTAGTTTTAACATTATTTGTGGTTGGAGGATCATCAGTAGGAAATCCCTTGATTACTTGACTAATGTCAATAAATTCATCAGGTTTGGGAATAGCATCCCAATCTGGCGAAAAGAAAAGGATTTGATCTTTTGATAAATCAAGCTCAGGTTTAATATCAATGAAAATGTCAATTAATTCTGAACCTACTACGATAAATTTCCCGGGAGTTTTATTTAAGCAATATATCAGACCATCCCCGCGCAAATCAATATTAATTATAGAGCTAATTGCACCTATTTTGGCAATCGCAGTAAAAATGATTAGTAATTCTGTTCGGTTTGACATCATGATCTCAACAACATCTCCTTTTTTTAATCCTAAGGAGATAAAATAATGAGCATATTGGTTCACCGAATCATTAAATTCTTTATATGTTAGTGTGGTGTCTTCAAATTTAACGGCTATATTATTAGGATATTCTTTTGCATTGCTTTCTACAATAGTCCCCCAAGATACTTCATTCACGATTGTTAAGTCTAGGATTTCTTGAATAAGTGGACCGTGCTTCCTAAATAATGCCATTCTTCTCTTTCTATACTCCTTTTTATCAATAAGTTCAGGATCTTTCGGTTTTGGGATTTCTAACATTTTATTTTTACCACTTAATTATTTTTAGAAAAAAAGTAAGATAATTCTACTTATAAATCTTACATCAATGTAAAGATTATTATCTCTCACTTTTGGAGAAAACAGTTCGATAACAGTCTATGACACAAGAAAATCTGAAAAAAGAGAGAACAAGAATTTGTTACATTATTTTAAAATTTATATTGTCCGTTTTGCATATTTTCATAGATTTCTTTTGTCAATTGTCTATATTCTGATTCATTTGGTAACATAATATAAAGAGGGTCTTCAACTTTCTCTAAATCGAAGCCTTCCTTTTTCAATTTTACTTTTTTAAGTTTAAAAGTTGATGTGGTCGCCAATTTTGATTTAAATCTGAGAAAAATGGGGACTCCGTAAGGAGGAAGGTTTTGTTTCAAATGTTCGGTCAGCCCTATTAAATCAAAATCTTCGACAGAGGAGCTGGCTACGATGGCAGCCATTCCAGCCCGTCCGTCAGTACCTTGTATCTGGACACCATACACTGTTGATACCATAATTTGTTCAAAATTATTAAGGATTTTTTCTACCTCCGTAGTAGATATATTATGTGCCTTCCAACGAAATGTATCACCGAGGCGATCTGCAAATTGGGCATGATCATTCCCGATATCTCTCATTAAATCTCCTGTGTTAAACCATATATCCCCTTTTTCGAAGACATCATGAAATATTTTCGCTTCAGTTGCTTTTTCATCAGTATATCCTACAAATTTAGCAGTACCAGCAATCTGGAATAATAATAAACCGGATTCGCCAAGATCGACCCTCTCCATGAATCCTTTCTCATTCTTAACAGGTGTTTCTGTACTGTGATCATATTTTACAATGGCATAAGAACTAAGACAACAACCCACAGTACGGTCAAAATTCAGTAGATTTACAAATGATCCCACAGCTTCGGTTGCTGAATAATACTCTGCTATTTTTTCGATATTAAACCGTTTTTTAAAATCTGACCAAATTTCTGGACGGAGTCCTAAACCAATAACCACTCTTACAGGATTATCTGAATCATCAGGTTGGGGAGGCTGATTCATTAGATATCGGCATACTTCTCCAATATAATTAAAAGCTGTGGCTTTATATTTGCGAATATCATCCCAAAAACGGTTGACACTGAATTTTCGTGCGATAGCTAGTGCTGAACCATTAGCAAAGGCGGATGAACACCCTACTGCTAAAGTATTTGAATGAAATAGTGGAAGTGAAACATACATCGTATCATCAGGTGTAAATTCCCCTATTGCTTGTCCAAATGCATAGCAAGCACCAACTAGCGTGGCATGAGCAAACTTAGTTGCTTTCGGAAATCCTGTTGTGCCAGAGGTAAAGATGTAAGTAATAATATCAGATGGTTTAACATCTTTCGTAGTTAAGGGATTGTCTGTGGGAAAATTTTTGACTTCTTCAGAAAGGTCAACAAAATCTTTTGGAATCGGGATCAATCCTTGGTCTGGTAAATATAAAAGGATTTGAACTTCTGATATGTCTAGATCGGATTGAACAGCATCAAAGCTCTCGTAACAATTCTCATCGATTATAATAAATTTGCCAGGAGTAAGATTTAAAGAATGTGCTAAGGACATTTCGCGTAGATCAATGTTAATCAAGGAAGTTATTGCTCCAATTTTTCCAACTGCATATACAATCATTAGATACTCTGGTCGATTGGCCATCATCAATTTTACTATATCCCCTTTTTTCAATCCTAAAGAAATGAAATAATTGGCATATCGGTTCACCCATTCATTAAACTCTTTATAAGTGAGTGTCATATCTTCAAATTTGATGGCCATATTATTGGGATATTCTCGGGCATTTCTTTCAACGATCGTTCCCCATGAAATCTTATTTTCTTGGTTAATTTTAGCTAATTCTGCTAAAATATTCGCATGTTTTCTGAGAAACCTCATGCGTCTTTTTCTATACTCTCTATTTGGAATAAAGTCCGACTCTGGCTCTTCTTGCATACTTTAAACTCCTTTCTTTGTTCTATCTTATTATTATAAATTAAATTGATTTAAAAAGTTTAAACTGGCGTATACCTACAGAAATGTCAGAGAAAAAATTAAAAAAACTTTAGATGTCATTTCATTTTAGGAATTGGATTATTTTCTAAAAAGGATTTAAGACCCTCTTCTAATTGAACGCCGAATGAATTAATAGCCATCGCTAACATATTATAGTTTCCAACAGTGAAGACAAGATCCATGATCTGGTGGATATTATACTGTTTTAGCAAAGCATTCCAAGTTTCATCGGAAATAAAGGTGTCCGTATAAAGTTCATCCACCGCCTGGAGTAATGTGGCATCAAAAGGATCCCATCCCTTTGCATCAGGTCCCTCCATAATGCGGTTAATTTCATCATCGGAGAGTAGTCCCCCATGCTTTGCGCCACGAGCATGCCAACTCCATTCATAATTCGAATAGCATAACCATGCGATACGAAGTATCAGAATCTCTTTATCTCGTATGGGGAGTGTTGATAAAAACCTTGTATGAATATTGAACGTTGTATATCGCAAATAAAAATCCCTATGCCTAGCTAATGTCTTAACAACGTTAATAGAGGATTTTTCCCCTAAAACGGGAGTTATCATTTTTTCCCGATCTGAGAGCATTTTCGCTAATTTAGACATATCTGATTTATTAATTGTTGATATTGTTGATATTGCTATTTTTTGTTCTGTTTCCCTCACTTTCATAAGATCTTCTCCTTCTAAGGGAGCTATTCTGGGCGTTAAAAGTCTTACACGTTTATCTGACTCTAATTTTCTTAAGTTTTGCTCTTTTCGATTACTCATTGCATATTTCACCTTTTAAATTATGCTTTTTTATTTTTTAAATATTGATTACGCAATTTATAAATCTTGCATTCATTTAGATAAGAATTGAGAACTTAAGTAAATAAAAATTTGGAATTAATTTAAAAAAAACAATCTACATTATTTTTTAAAACTTGTAGTGTCCATTTTGTATGTTTTCATAGATGTCCTTTGTCAGGGGTATGTATTCTGACTTATTTGGCAGCATAACATACAAAGGTTCGTTGATGTTTTCGATACTAAAACCTTCTTTTTTCAGTTTTACTTTTTTAAGTTTAAAAGTTGCTGTGGTTGCCAATTTTGATTTAAATCTGAGAAAAATTGGAACTGCGTATGGAGGAAGGTTTTGATTTAAATGTTCAATCAAACCTATTAAATCAAATTCATCGACGGAGGAGCTTGGTACGATTGCAGCCATTCCAGCCCGTCCTTCTGTACCTTGTATTTGGACACCATACACTGTTGAGAGCAGAACTGGTTCAAAGCTATTGAGGATTTTTTCTACTTCCGTAGTTGATATATTATGAGCTTTCCAGCGAAAAGTATCTCCAAGACGATCCACAAATTGGGCATGGTTATTCCCAATATCTCTCATAAAATCTCCGGTATTAAACCACAAATCTCCTTTTTCAAAGACATCATGAAATAGTTTTGCTTCAGATGCTTTTTTATCTGTGTACACAGATTTAGTTCTCTCACTAAATTTATCTTCACCAACAATCTGGAACAATAGTAGCCCGGATTCGCCAAGGTTAACCCTTTCCATAAACCTCTCTTCGTTCCTAAAAGGATTTTCTGTGTCATGATCATATTTAACGATTGCAAATGGATTTAAACTTAAGCCTACAGTCCGGTCAAAATTCAAGAAGTTAAAGAACATACCCGCACCTTCGGTTGCTCCGTAGCATTCTCCAACTTTTTCTATGTTAAACCGCTCTTTAAATTCTGCCCATATTTCTGGACGAAGCCCTAAACCAATAGCAACTCTTACGGAATTATCCGAGTCATCTGACTGGGGAGGCTGATTTATCAAATATCGACAGACTTCTCCGATATAATTAAAAGCTGTGGCATTATGTTTGCGGATCTCATCCCAGAAACGGCTGGCGCTGAATCTCCGTCCTATTGCAAGAGTTGCGCCACCAGCAAATGCGGATGAACACCCTACTGCTAAAGAATTGGAATGAAATAGCGGAAGGCACACATACATTGTATCATTAGGAGTGAATTCCCCTATTATATTTCCAAACACAAGATGAAGAACCACCATACCAAAATGTGAAACCTTAGTAGCTTTCGGTAACCCCGTTGTACCTGAAGTAAAGATGTAAGTAAAAATATCAGAAGTTTTAACATTCTTCGTGGTTAAAGGATTGTCCGTGGGAAATTTTTTGACTTCTTGGCAAAGATCTACAAAATCCTTTGGAATGGGTATTAAACCTTGGTCGGGCAAGAAATAGAGGATTTGATTTGAGAGGTCCATATCGGATTGAACAGCTTTGAAGCTTTCATAGCAATTTTCACCAACTATTATAAATTTGCCGGGAGTAAGTTTTAAACAATATGCTAAAGACATTTCGCGTAGGTT
>SMTZ1_10007262_pt1 | contig 11600 bp, 11 predicted proteins | sample DeeMarSWOR136_30_FD_25667 | JGI IMG/M metagenome (IMG submission 25667)
TTTGACGGCGGGGGTCTCCAAGTCTGGTCAAAGGAGCAGGGCTTAGGACCCTGTCGCGTAGGCGTTCGTGGGTTCAAATCCCACCCCCCGCATTGGAGTCGGACCTGTTCGCATGTGTTTTTGACTTGAAGAAACAGGGAAGAAAAGACTCAACGCTGAAACCAATATTGAGAAGACTAAAGTTCCTAAACAAAAATGTGGACATAAGAAAACCAGAGAAAATTAAGGAATTCATTGCTTGTCAAAACTATACTGACGGCTACAAAGACAACCTGATTGACGCATATTCGCACTATTGCAAGTTCTACGGAATCCAATGGGTTAAGCCGAAGTACATGAGAGAAGAACGGATAACCAGAGTGCCGAGAGAAGAAGACATCAACAAGATAATTAGTCATGCAAAATTGAAGTATGCAGTTGCCTATTCAATTATGAGAGATGTTGGATTGAGACCTGTCGAACTTGAGTTGTTGAAGGTCAAAGATGTGGACTTAGAAACAGGTGACATATACCCAACCACAGCCAAACATGGAAGCGGTAGAATCCTCAGAATGAAGAAATCAACTTTGGCGATGTTCAAGAAGTACATTGCAGAGACAGGTTTGAGCCTAATGGATGGTCTTTGGAAATCAAGAAGGGTTAAACAGAATTGGTCACGCTTGAAGTCTTCTGTATCTAAGAAGTTAAGCGAATTACAACTAAATCAGATTAGGCTCTATGACCTTCGACATTATGCTGGTTCAATGGCATATTTCAGGACAAAAGATATTATCTTCACAATGCGTTTTCTGGGGCATAAGAACATTAAGAATACTCTTCGCTATATCCACCAAATTGACTTCGAGAAAGAAGATTTCATCTGCAAAACTGCTCAAACCATTGATGAAGCAACGTCACTCATTGAAGGGGGTTTTGAATACATTACAGAAATGGATGGGTTAAAACTTTTCAGAAAGCGGAAGTGAGACTATGGAGACATTCGCTCATTCAATGAGCCTTTGTATATATAGAAAACTATGTATGTGTGTATGTGTATGCGTTTGGTCTCCGCGTTACTGAGAATTTTTAATTTCCTTCGTAAACTGTTCAAAACCCCAAATCCCCTATATGTATGTATATAGAGAGATAGAGAGAGAAAGATAGAGAGAGAACGAAAGATAGCGTAGGAGAGATATAGATAGAGAGCAGTTTTCTTTTTTGATTCTTTTGCTTCTTTTCTTTTTATTGTTTTTAGATTTGATGCTTAGAATTTCATTGATTCGTTGTTAGCTACTTCTCTAAAAAATGTGATGCTTATTCATACATGCGCATATAATTCTCTCTACACATATTGAAAAAAGAGGTTCAAGTATCTTTGATTCCGTATTCTTTTTCCATTGCATCCCATGCATCATATGCTTCATTGTCGCTACGAAATTTGTTGTTGTTGTTTGGGTTCATCTGGAATCTTCCGCTCTTCACAAGCAAATCAAAGTAGCCGTTCAAAACTTGGATTCTTAACCCAGTCGAGACAGCCACGTTGGCAATGAATTCATCTTTTTCTATCCAGACCGTGTTGTGAAATATGCGTTTGGCTTCGTCAAAATCAACGGTTTTACCTTCTGCTTTGATGTTTTTTACAGCATTCTTGTAGCCTGTGATTAATCCTTCTGTCCATTGTTTTGCGTCTGCTTGCATCTTTTGGATTCTTGCAAGTCGGTCATCAACTAAATTGCCCAAAGTGTTTTTTCACCACCTTTATTGTTTATACATATATGTGTATAATCCCGCAATATAAACTTTGGCTTTAATCAATTGATTAAACACTTTTATGTTAAAACCACACGATAATTTCACGGGCTTTTCCTTCATGTTTTTTTAATCAACTGATTAAACGTTTCATTTGTTATCTAATTAGTATTGAAAAGCAAGAAGCATTGTTCAGTAAAAACCGTACTAACTGGACAAAGAATCTGAGATGTTGTTGCTTCTAATCTTCTATTTCGCTGTAAACGAGTCATCCCTTAGTTTTTAAGCTTAATTCGCGTATGGATGTTAGAAATTAATTGCAACCTAAAGTTGAACCATCCCCGCCGTTTCAATAAATGCCAAATTCACAAAAAAGGCAGTCCGCCCTGACGTAAATCAATGAGAATTGGTGGATGTTTCTGAAAACAACCTCTCACATCACAGCCTCATTTTGACATTTCGATATGGGTCTTTGTTAAGTATTTTGGGATATAATTTCTTCTTATAACACATATAACAAGCCTTATATACTTATATCCCATATAATGGTTTATAAGCGATGGTGGCGATATGGGGGAGCAGATTATAACTCTCGTTAAAATACCCATAGGAGAGATTGAAGAATGGATAAGAGCCAAACATGTTCTGCCTTCTACTCTTTCAGAATTCCGCATAGAAGATAGCAATCTCGTTTTGACTTTCAAAGAAGATGACACCGTTTCAACCCCAGTCAGAGAACTAACAGTTAAGACATCAAGACGCAAAAGACGCTTTCGTAAAAAGCGTAACAGAATGAAAACAAGAGGTTGGAAGACGGTAGCACGAATCACAAATTCAAAGGGTCAAAAATGTACAATATATGAGCCGTTTGTTGACGCTCTGCAAGACTCAAAACTAACTCCTGATGAACAGAGGAAAACCGTTGAAAAGATACTGCGGTCAAACAGAAACAGACCTAATGAAGACTCAGTCACCTATTTTCTCGAAAATACGCTTGAGTATCTCAGGGGAAATAAATCGCCATGAGTGATTTAACAAAGTGGACAAGTCATGATGTAGTTGCCCCAAAAAGAAGTACTTTTGAAAACTTGGCAATGAAACTTGCCAAAGCAGAGTCAGAAAAAGAAGTAATAGATACCCTAAAGAAAGCGGGTTACTGGGGCAATTCAGGAAACTGGAAATTTTACGGAAAAAATGAGAACAATTTTGCTACAATAGGCAATCAGCAGAGTTTACCTGAGTCAGCAATTGTTGAGAAATTAATTAACTCAGTTGATGCTCTTCTTATGAGAGAATGTCTAAGGAGAAAAATTAATCCAGAGAGCAAATATGCTCCGAGAGATATAAATGAGGCTCTTGTAAAATTTTTTGGTATAAGTCAGGGCAGTCTTTACAATGCAAGCACTTCTTCAAGAAGAGAATTAGCTAAGAACACAAGTTTTGTTGCTACAGGAAAGAAGCAGAGTCCATGCTATTCAATAATTGATAAGGGTGAAGGTCAAACACCAAAGAAAATGCCAGAAACCTTTCTATCACTTTCAGAATCTAACAAGTTACGCATTCCTTTTGTTCAGGGCAAGTTTAACATGGGTGGAACAGGAGTTTTTCAATTTGCAGGACACAACAATTTACAATTGATTATAAGCAAAAGAGACCCAGAGATTGCTAAAAATGAAAATGATGAAACAAGAGATTATTGGGGTTTCACAGTAGTTAGAAGAGAAGACCCGCAAGCAGGGAGAAGAAGTTCTACATATACATATCTTGTTGTAGATGGAAAGATTCCGATGTTTAAAGCTGATTCACTTCTATTATTGCCAGGACAATATCCTCACGCTTATGAAGAACCACTGAAATGGGGTACTTTCATAAAGCTTTTTGAGTATCAGATGTCAGGGCTAAAATCTCCCGTAGTATTTGACCTCTACAATAGAATCTGTTTATTACTGCCAAAAATCGCTCTTCCAGTTAGATTCTTTGAACGAAGAATTGGTTACAAAGGGCATACCTTAGAAACGACTATGTCTGGATTAAGTGTAAGACTGAGAGAAGACACAAGAGATAATCTTGAAGAAGGGTTTCCGAGTTCAAGCACAATAACAGTTGCAGGAGAAGAGATGATTTGCCAAATATACGTTTTCAAGAAAGGGCAATCAATAAAATATCGAAAAGATGAAGGAATAATCTTCACTATTAACGGACAAACACACGGACACATACCTGACTCTATTTTCAAGCGAAAAGCAACTGGAATGACATATTTAGCAGATTCAATTTTGGTCTTAGTGGACTGTACGAATTTTAGTGGTAGAAATCGAGAAGATTTGTTCATGAATAGCAGAGACAGACTAAGGGGTGGGAAATTAAAAGAGAAAATTGAGCGAAAAATGGAAGAGATGCTATCAACACATTCTGGTCTCAGAGCGCTTAGAGAAAAGAGAAGGAGAGATGAAGTTTTAAATCGAATTGAAGATGCAAAGCCATTAAAAGAAATTTTGGAAGAGATATTGAAAAAATCGCCGTCTATATCTTCTCTGCTAATACCAGGTTTCAAAATCAAGAACCCGTTTGATTTGAGACAAGTTGGCACAAAAAGCGAATTTAAGGGCAGAGAGTTTCCAACCTATTTTAAACTCCTTTTAGATGAAATCAAACAATGCCCTAAGAATTCAAGATTTAGAGTGCAGTATGAAACCGATGCGAGAAATGATTACTTCCAAAGAGATATGCTTCCAGGCAAATTTGAATTGCACTCGGATGATAGAAAGACGGACAACTCTCTTAATTTATGGAATGGAGTGGCAACATTAAACGTTAGCTTACCCAAAAAAGCAACAGTTGGAGAAATATTAAAGTACAAATCAATTGTGAATGACGAAACTCAATTTCACCCTTTTGAAGCCGAATTTGAGGTCAAAGTGCTTGAAGAAGTCCAAAGATTCCCCAGTAATTCAACAGAAAGAAAGAAACCACCCTCAGATACTAAAGGGAATGAACGGTCTATACCTTCTACTCTGTCTTTACCTCACATAGTTGAAATTCACAAAGACCAATGGGATACACAAGAATTCAATGAATACAGCGCACTTAGAGCAAAAGACACAGGTGGAGAAGGTTATGACTTCTTCGTCAATATGGACAACATCTACCTTCATTCAGAGATAAAGGCTCAGAGCGATATTGAAGCAAAATTACTGCAAGAGAGATACAAATATGCTTTAGTTTTAATAGGTATGGCACTTCTAAAAGAAAATACGGAAACGAATAATTCAGAAAAAGACATTGAAAAAGAGGTTTTTGAAACCACATCTAAACTATCTCCTATTATATTACCAATGATAGATTATCTCGGAGAGGAATTAGAAGGTTAGAAGATTAGGAAAGCGCTCAAGTCAGAAATAGCCATCACTATATGGTTTTTAGATTAACAAACCTGAAATAGATAAACTGACAAACAACCCACTTGATGTCCAATGTCAACGTCTTCTTCTACACAAGAACTTAAGCTAAAATTAACAATTAAGGACAAACGAGCAATCGAAATTATAAAAAAAATTCCAGCTAAGAGAAGAGATGAGACTATCGAGAAGTATATAGTAATTGGAGAAATGGTGGTCTCTCACGCCTCAATAAGCACAACAAAAGAAACAGTTGATGAATTCTTTTCTCCTCTAAAGTCAGATATAGATATGATTAGAACTCAATTAGGCAGAATTGTTCCCTCAGTTACAATACCAGCAAGAAAGGCGAAAATCAATCAAGAAGAAATTTTCAACAGTCTGAAAGCACATTTTATGGATGATATTTTTGAAGATGTTTCAAGAATAGGCAAGTATGCAGATATTTTAGCTACTACATCAGATACCAAAATCCCAGTCCTAATAGAATTGAAAGATTACAATGACACTGTTCCTTCAAACGAAACCAAAAAGTTTTGGAGAGATTTAGAAAGGCGTGGAACAAAATATGGAATATTTGTATCAATGCGTTCTGACATCTCCCAATGCTCAAGTTGCATAAGTGTAAAAACTGAATTAAGCCGAACCGCGATTTTTGTCAATAATAGCGAACTAAATTGGTCAGGTCATCTGTTTGCTTTCTACGTGATTAAGAAGATAGCTGAACTTGAAAGCTTGAAGAGAAGAGAATTAAAAGGGGAAGACATTGAGAAAGTCATTTCAAAAATTAACAACCATGCCATTGAGTTGCAAAAGAACATTGAGTCCATTGATAGAATACAGACAATGGCGGATAGTTTAAGGACTACATGCAAGAATCGACTTGATGAATTGTATAATTTTGCTGATTCTTTGAAGAGGGTGTTGACTGACAAAACTAATGAGATTTTTGAAGATTTGAAGAAGGTTGACGTATGAACAGTTTTTGCCCATTTTTCAATGACCAATGTCACGGTAACGAGTGTGTTATGTGGCGAAATGAATCGTGTCTCATAGTTTCGATGCTTGACCTTATAATTGAAGGGAGTTCGGAAAAACCTCAAGATGAACTTTTGACAGAAGAAGAAAGAATGCCAATTTCAACACACCATTCTATATATGAAGAAACCCCTGAGTGCCTAAAGGATGCTACCCCCGAAGAATTAGCATTAGAAATGATTGAGTTTGGAAAGAAAGAATTTCCAGATGAAGAAGGAAGAAGTGGTTTTTACAGAACGTCTCATTTCTTTTGGGAAAGTAAAGGTGTATCGAGATTTTCACTTTCACCCAAAGACCGATTGAAAATGGAAAGAGCCAACTTCTTAGCTGATAAAGAAATCACTAAACAGGAAGCCGAACAGAAAAGACAGAAACTTGAGCAAGAGAAGGAAGAACTCCCTTCATTGGTTAGCCAATGTGTAGATTGGGCGCGGATGAAGGGGTTGAAAAGACTTACCCTTACTGACATTGACGCATTCTTATTCGATAAGGAACTCAGTGTTATGAAAGAAACCAAAAGAGTAATGCAATCTTTGGTTAATAGCCAACTCAAATCTAAGAAAATCGAATAGAAACCACCCCCTCACTATTTCAGCAAACGCCACACCATAGAAATGGAAGTCCGCATATCTGTTGTCAAATTTACGGTTTATGGATTCTATGCACCATAGGCAATTAATAGAACCGAATTAATTTGAGGCATGCACGAATTAGGAATTACAACAGCATTCGTTTCCAATCTCAGATAACAATTGAGCATTTTTACGCAGGAAATTTGTTACCACTTCTCTAACTACTGGAACTGTGACCGAGTTTCCGAATTGCTTGTAAGCATATCTATCGTCGGGGTGGCAAATGAAGCTGTCTGGAAAGCCCTGCAATCTTGCGCATTCTCGGGGAGTTATGTGTCTTGGGATATTATTCTGGACAATTCCGAGTTTATGCGCATCACTTGATGTTAACGTGATGGAAATGCTGTCGGGGTCCAAGAATTTAAAGATTTCAAATGACATGTTGCCACAGGTTGGATTGAATCTTCCATCTTTAGTTTTTGTCAAATATCCTTTTTCTAAAAGTCTGTTCATAATCTCAATAGTGTTGGGCTTGTCATAGAAAGTTCTTATCTGTTGAAGAGTCAGCTTCTTCCCATCTTGGTTGGCTCCAAAAATTTTCTTGCGCCTATTCGCGATTAGCTTGTCCATAAATTCAATTTCATCTTTACTGCATTCCCCTTTTATGCCCAGCTGCCAAGAATGAAGTGAATTCCCATTCCTGTAGTCTATCAATCGAATTCCATTCAGCAAATTAAAGTCAGAGCCTACAACTCGAGCCAACATTTTCACAAACTTGGGTGAGCAGTTGTACTTTGGGTCAGGGTTATCCTCAAGAACATCTCGAACCAATTTACGGCGTTCTTTTCTGTCAAACAGTAATTTTTGTTTTGCATGTTCAGCTTTATACCTGTGAGAGTCAGCTGCACCAACATCCGAAGTTAAAGTTAGCTTTGGTGGCATTCCCAATGAACCAATAATGTAAAGTCGAACCCTATTTTGCGGTACGTTGAAGTTGCTGCTATTGAGAAGCAAATGTTTAACTTGGTATTCCAGTTCTTGAAGTTTGTTCAAAATAGTTTTGAACGTCCTGCCGTGGTCATGCGTAACAAGCCCTCTAACATTCTCGAGTAGAAAAAACTTAGGACGCTTTTCCCTTAGAATTCGTTCCACCTCAAAAAATAGAGTCCCTCTGGTGTCTCCAAATCCTTCATGTTTCCCTGCATAGGAAAAGGGCTGGCAGGGAAAGCCTGCAAGCAACATATCAAAGTCTGGAAATTCCCTAATTGTGCATATATCACCAGCAGGGACTTCCCCGAAATTCATTTTATAGGTTTCTGATGCTTTACGGTCTATTTCACTTGAAAATACGCATTTTGGTTGAATACCAACATTGAAACAGGCTTGTTCAAATCCTAATCTTAAACCGCCGATACCTGCAAAAACATCGGCAAAACGGACCATTAAAGAACACCCACTATGAAATTAGTTAATGTCTTAAATTCTTCGTCCGAAAAGCCTACTGTGCAATCGCTATAATTGCAGATTGTACTCACAGCGCTTTTTCTCTGAAAGTTTCCAGCGCCATCAATAACGTAAGCAATATAGTTCCCAGTTTTTTTAATCATATCATATCTTGATTTAGCTTGTCCTGCCTTTCTTTCTATTACACTGTTTGTAGTAACTTGGAAACTCACTTCCACAGCAACAGCTTTCGAGTTTCTTTCCACTACAATATCGAAGCTTGTCAGGGTTCTACCACCAGTATGGGTGACCCCTTCTATATGCCCATTCCGAGTTATTTTGAAGTCGCTTGGCAATGACTTACCCAAGAATTCTGCCACGTATTGCTGAGCCACTTGTCCCAAAGCATTGCTCTTAGCGCCCCCTGTTATTCGGCTTACCCATATGTATCTTTGGCGCACATATTTTTCCAATTCATCGGGTTTGCCAAGAAGGTTACCAATTTCACATTTTTGAAGTATATCTGCAATTTCGGGGTCTGCTGCATTGGAGCCGAAAAGAAGTATCATGACCATATCCCGTTTCAGGTCATCGAGTGGTTGTTTTTCAAAAATATTCTTTCCATCTACACCAAGTTTTGCATTGTTTAACGTTCCTTTGAAAGGTAATGCTAAAAAGTAATATTCATGCTTCTGCCCATTCCAGAAGAAATCAAAACAAATGCCTTTAAGTGGTACAGCTGTGGAAAAGACGTCCCTAAAGTTAAGATTAAGCCTTTGTATTTGCTCACCGCCATAGTCTGCAAGAACAGAAAGGTGTTTTAGAAACAGGTTAGCTGGAAAATCTGACGCATTCAAAACTTCGAAAATCTGTGTTGGTCGGTCATCACTCAATTTCAGAATTGAAATGAACTGGTCTTGACTCTCAAGTAACAACGGTATTACGCTGCCTAACTTTTCCCTTTCCCTTAGTTCAGGGGTCCACCACTTGACAGCTTTTTCTTCAAGTTCTTCGATGTTCCTTTTGAACCCTGTCAATAATGACACGCCATTACAGAATCTAATTGTTCAAATAAATAATATTTGCTAATTTTTACCAGCAGGATTTTCCCGAGTTTCTTTGGAATCAAGCGTCTTCTTAGATAAGTTAATTATTGTTTTTGATGATAATTATGCGGGAACTAAATTGGTAGACCGAATAACCAAAGAACAGCGGTCTAAGATTATGTCAGCAATACGTTCTGAAAATACAAAGCCAGAAATTGCCCTGCGAAAAGCATTGTTCACAAAAGGCTATCGATACAGAATTCATTACGGCAAGAAAAAAATCGACATAGCCTTTCCAGCTAAAAAAGTTGCAATTTTTGTTGATGGTTGCTTCTGGCATGGCTGCCCATTTCATTCTCACATTCCAGACAGCAATAAAGAGTATTGGCTTCCAAAACTCAAACGGAATAAGGAAAGAGACAAAAAAACAACCAAAATGCTGGAAACTGATGGCTGGTCTGTCTTGCGGTTTTGGGAACACGAACTGGATGACATTACTAAGACGGTCCAAAAAATTGAGGCAAAACTTGGAAATGCTTGAGAGCAATACTGCCTAAAGAATTAGATGAAGTTGTTAGGGAAGCTGAGAAAAAAATTCAATGCTCAACTGTGAAGCGTAAAAAAACTGCCCGCGAACAACATCCATTTTATTGTCTAAAATCTGAATTTTGAAAAATCTTACGTATATTTCAGCATATGGATTTATTAACCAGTGTTCAGAATCGTGAATCTTGCGATAACAATGACCGTAAAAATTGAACGAAAAAAGCGATTTAAAGGATTCGTTCCAAAGGGTTCCAAGCATTGTTACAAATGTAACCGAATCCTACCTTTAACCTCATTTGGCAAGAATAGTGCTTCTAAAGACGGTCATATGAGTGAATGCAAAGAATGCAGATTAAGAGCAAAACGTCAATACTACCACAAGCATCCACAGAGAGCAAGAAATGAGAAAAAACGATATAGGCAAAATAATTTGGAGCAGGTTAGAGAGAAAAACAGGCAATGGGTAAGAGATAATCCTGAAAAAGTGAAAGCCCAAAGATTAGCATATTATCTTACTCATCATAAAAGCAAAAACAAAACTAAACATCATGGAAAAGCCATCAACAGAAGGTCTAAATGCGAAATATGCGATTCGACTGTGAACCTGCAAAATCACCACTTCAACTATGATAAACCCTTAGACGTTCATACATACTGTGCAAGTTGCCACAAATTTATCCATGTAATTATTGACAAATTAGAGAAAAATCCACACAACGCAGAACTGGTTTACCTATTGTTCGGTGATATTTAGCTTCGAAATACCCCCACGTATCACAATGCCAAACTCTTAGGATGCCCAGAAATAAAAGACGATGTGAAAAACGCCACTTCTTGAAGAGACATGCTATTACGCAGAAATTACCCAACAAGCAACTTTGAAAAAGCCATAACAATCCGATAGCATTATCCAAAAAATATCGCTGTGCTTAATTTGAAAAAAAGCTGAAATTTGAAAAGTAAAATTCCCTCTCTATGTGTAAGGCGACTATTTTGAGATTTAGGGCATTTTCAGCCACTTTTAGGCAAAAATAAGCTAAAAGAAACGTTTATTTCTTAGTTTTGAGTATAGAATTATGGGTGAACCTATGAACAAAAAAGAAAAAAGCGTAGGCGTGAGTAAAGCGAAGCGTTTGAGCGATGCTAATGCTGTCTCAGCCACAGAGCGACAGGTTCAAATCCCACCCCCCGCATTCACGTTTTCATTTTCTCAGAAATCACTTTTCGGTAAGAATTTGCATGTCTGCGGTTGAGAAGTGCTTGAATGCTTTCTTGCCGTATTTTTTGGCTAATCTTCGTGTGTAAGTCTGAAATGCCTTGAGAGTTGCCACGACATTTTCATAACCCAACCTTTGTATCGAAGATATCCCGTGCCAGTCGTCAAATCTTCCTCCTTCACTCCTTTCAACGCAAAACGTTCGCAACAAACCCCAAATTCGGATAAAACCCTGAAAACAACGTCTTCAACAAAAGACCAAATCGCCAACGTCTTCTCGCTGCCTCGGTTAGCGAAATAGGTTCCCGCGTCAACCACAAGATGCGCGCACTTCTCTTTCTCGAATTTGCCGCAACTTCCAAGTATCCACAGAAACCTCAACACGTGCGCTCTTAGGTTTTCAAGTTTGTGCTGTTGAGCAAACGTGTCAGTGCCCCGCAGTCCCAATGAAGAATGGTGTAAGGCTGCCAGCAACTTGTGAACAGCTTTGAAAGAGGCTGTCTCTTCCTTGGAGAAGGACAGATTCTCTGGAAACTCAGCGATTCTTGCCTCAGAGGTTGGAACTTTTGCAGGTTCCACAATCTCATCTGGCTTCAGTGAAGCACGAATAGCC
>SMTZ1_10006690_pt1 | contig 11598 bp, 11 predicted proteins | sample DeeMarSWOR136_30_FD_25667 | JGI IMG/M metagenome (IMG submission 25667)
CATCTTTTGCCCATTCAATTGTTTTTTCTGCTGGATGATACTTAATTGGGCTAACTTCTGTATCTACAATTATACTTAATTCTCCATTGTAACGTCCGCAACCAACATCGTATTCAAACCAATTTGAAGGATATGGTTCTGTTCCGTAATTAATAGACACTTCTTGACTCTTAGCAACAGCAGTACCAACTGGGACTGCTTTAGGTGTGGGCATTATATCTTTTGAAATGGTCTGTGTTTGAATGTTAGTTGGTGTACATGTTACACTTTTGATTTTTGTACCAAATGGAAATGTAAATGTATGTACATAGCTTGGTAACATAGGTTTTCCTTGTTCCATAATAAAAGAATTTGCTTCGTCTATGTTTATAGAAATATACTCGTTTTGAGTTCTTACAATTGGTTTTGAGAAAAAGAATTTTTCAACCATTATACTTTCTTCATCAACTTCAGTTCCGGTAACAGCTCCAAGTCCACTAAGGACAAAAATTCCTACCACTAAAAGTGGTAACATCTTCCTCGACATATTACCCCCTATTAACTATTGTTAATTATATATGTAACTTACTTTATTTAAAGCTTTCCTCAATTTTCACGTTTTTTATCTAAAAAGAGATTTTTTCATTGATTTTTAGAATTTAGAATCCTTCCTAAAAACATTATTAAAAATGAATTTTCTAACATTATCAAGATTGGAATCCAAATAAACTGCCCCTATTAAAGCTTCTAATGCGTTTGCAAGATTAGTAGGATTTCTAGCCCCATTTTGTTTTCTTTCACCTCTTCCAAACAATAAAAATTTCCCGAGCTCTAATTCTCTTGCTCTTTTTGCTAGAAAATTGTTATTTACAAGAGTTGCTCTTCTACGTGTGAGTTCTCCTTCAGAAAAATATTTATTACTTTTATAGAGTTGCTCCGCAACAACAAACCCTAGGATACTATCACCTAAGAATTCTAAACGTTCATTGAATTCCAACGGGTTCTCGGCTTCAAAGGCATATGTTTTATGGGTTAATGCATGTAGTAGTAGATTTTTATTTTTGAAAAAATAATTTATCTTTTTTTCTAACTCTTTAAAATTTTTTTCAGACATTTTTAAACCTGAATAGATAGATATTTTAAAATCTTGCTATAAAAAAATCAAAATATTTCTCAGAAAATATATTAAAATTGGTATTTTTCCAAAGATTATATTCGTAAATGGATAACTTAATGCTTTACTTTTTGTGTAACTTGTAAAATAATGACACATTTTTTCAATTTGGCATTCACCATATGCGATTTTAAACCAACCATTTTCACCCCACTCTGTACCCCAGCTGTTTTTACAAATCCAATAACCAGGATCATCATTGTACCCTACAATGGAAACACCATGATAACCTAAAAATTCACCAGTTTGATGTTTATATACACCTCCAGTGTAATCTTTAAAATCCTCATAAACTTCAAAACCAGTGACTACAGGTGCATAAGTCGAAATAGCGATTTTAATTGAGTATGCATCAAGAAAACCTTCAAAGCCATCTTCTCCAATTTTTATAACTTGATTCCTCCATTCAGAGCATCTATCACTGCATTTCACAGGTTCATTACTTGGTAGCCCATATGGGCAATCATAAGCATCTCTTCCCTTTGAATCAACAGCCTGATATGGAAAACAACTTTCAAGAGGCACACCTGTTAATAATAAAAATGCCATGGTGAATCCAGCAGTTCCACCGCAACAACCTCTGTTCATGTATGGATACCCATAGCTACAAGAAACAAGGAATTGTTCAGATAAATCAATATCAATATCGGGATCATTATTTTTTATATTGTATAATGCCTCAAGCGCACCAATTGGGGCAAAAGCATAGCAGCTACCACAAACACCTTGGTCACGGATTGGTGTTGTATAATCTTTTCCATCTACATTTCTCCAATCCCAGGAAGATGGTGGGTCACCAGAAAGAGTTACACGTTTTTTTAGATAAGGGTCACCTTCTGGATCAATTATTAAACCAAGACAGTATTTTTGATTTTTTTGAGAGTAATCCGATTTATAATGATCTTCAAGATTACAGCTGCAGTTGTTTGCTGCTGCTCCAAAACTTACAATCAATAACAAAACAAAAACTATTGCAATTATTTTCCCCTTCATAAAATCACTCAAATTAATATGGATTTCAGATATTTCAAGGTATCTAAAACATTATAAATTCTCTTAAATCATTTATTAACTCAGGTTCGTCTAAAGAATTTTTTAATTGTTTTTCGTTTTTAAAAGGTCTATTTACCATAATTTTTATTGCTCTTTTTTTTCCAATAGCAGGAATTGCTTCAAGTGTTTCTCTTGGAGCTGTGTTTATATTTATTGGATAAGGAAGTGCGGTTATAGACCTAAAACCATAATCTATAATCTTGACATCTAAATACATGTTTAATTTTTGTATCCCAGGTATTCCAATTAGTATTGGATAGGAGCCTAACTGTCTTCCAAATGTTAGTTTACCTTTATATTTCTCTGTGTATACCTTTTTTAGAACAGTTCCTTGTGGTAAAATTCTTTTTAGCATTTGCCGTTCAATTTCTTGTCTAACTTTTCGTTTAAATCTTTTAAAAGCATACTTGTTTTTATTTGCAATTTTTGTACCTATTTGATGCATCTTCGTACCAGGTATCGGTATTATCTGACGTAGGTTAATACGACGTATGAGGAGATTCTGGTCTAATATGTTTTTCAGAAAATCATAGTTTAATTGAAAGGTTTTTTTTGTCTCACCGTTTAGTCCAAACACAAAATTAAGTCCTGGTAATAGCTCTGGCATTCCATTAAATCCCCTCTTTGAACCAACCCCGCTGAGAAGTTTTATAGCACTTAATACCTCATCAGCAGATGCTTTGAGATTATTTTTCTTAATAACAACAGGGTCAACACTTTCCACACCAAAAGCAGCAACATCGCCAGATGTATGATATTTAACAATGGTTTTAGCAATACGCCTGCATTCATCGGGATAACGTGCTAAAACACCAGGGTTTGCATTATCAATATGAAGAGTTTTCAGATCTGGGGCTACTGTGCGGATACCTTTAAACAATTTATCCAATGCCTCAGGATTAGGTTTTGGAAACTCAATTTCTCCAGCACCCTTTGACATGTATGAAAAAATACATGGCTGATTACCAATACGGAAATGCCTTACACCATTTTCATACAATGCCTTAATTTCATCAATTATATCTTTTATTGGTCTGAAATCTGGGAGTCCTCTACTTGGTTCACTACAAAAAGAACAACCGCCTACTATGCTTCTAGGACAACCACGGTATGTTTCAATTTCAGTTATTAAATAATCTGGAAAAAAAGGATGCTGTTTTACAACATTTGCTCCTCTTACAGCGGAATCTCTAATGATATGAGCATTTTTTCTGCATTCTGATGAATCTATTTTTTCAAAATCAAACTTGTTTTCTAACAGTTGAGATACTACTATTTCTCCATCGCCCTTTGCTATTAGATCAAAAACATCTCTTACAAAATCCGTTTCTCTGGTTTTTTTACCACCAGATATTCCAAAGCCGTATCTAGCTGCTGGACCACAGAGAACTTTAAAAGGCTTAGATAAACGGCTCATGATTGTTACAAGTTCATTCGGACTTGCTGGAAAACCAGATAGATATCTTCCTGGTACAGCCATTCCAGCAATAACAACAATTAAATCAGATTTTGATAAAATATCTAAAAATTTTTTATCGTTTCTTATCTGATTAATTGTTACATAAGATATACTTGCTGATTTATCAAAACTCCAAACAGCACCAGCGATGTACCTAGGATACGGACTAATGTATGGCGGTACACCTAGGCAGGTAGGTTCATCTACATAACCATCAAGTATTGATATTCTCAGCATAATTAATGCGAGTAAAAACTTAGATGTGCTATATCTATTTTTTTAACAATTTTAATTAGTTTTTTATAAAGATAGGAAGTTATTTAAATTCTTAAAAGATAACAACGGTGGAGATGGTTTAGGAGGGATTTTACCCGGGAATGAGTGATAAAATGGATGAATTTAGTGAAGGTTTAAAAGTAACAAAAAATGTGCGTAACTATAGAGTTAACACAGGTATAGATAAACTTGATGAGTTGTTGTCTGGCGGACTTCCAGGTAATAGTATAACTCTTGTATCTGGTACACCTGGTTCTGGAAAAACAATACTTTGTTTTCATTACCTCTGGAAGGGTTTGAATAATGGCGAAAACTGTCTTTATTTAACATCTGATGAACGTATAGAAAATATCCTTAAACAAGCACGGGAGTTAGGATTTGATTTTCAACAATGGGTTGATAACGGTAAACTAAAATTCTTGTATTTGGATCTTGATAAAAGTAATATCCATAAAGATATGGACGATGAAATCAAATCAGGGAGTTATAATAGAGTAGTTTTAGATTCTCTTACCCCTGTTTCTGAGGTACCAGTTTTGCTTAGTGGTGTTCATGAGGTAATACCTTCTGAGGGTGCTACTTCAATTAAAAAGTATTCTGCGGGTTCTGTTCCTGCTACTCGTGTTCATATTCGCCGTATCCTAAGTATTCTCAATAAGGCGAACTGTACATCAATGGTTACTAGTGAGGTTCTTGAGGGCAGTCGTAATCTTTCTCGTGATACGATTTCTGAGTTTTTAGTAGATGGTATTCTTCTGATGGATTTGGATACGACTATGGATCGTAGGAAGCTCACTATTCGTAAGATGAGGGCTACAAAGCATACACTTAAACCACAGGATATAACTATTACTGAGGGTGGAATTAAGTTTTTATAACCAGCTTAATTTTTTTAAAAACCAATGGGCGAAGGTGTTAAAACAGCTTAAAGTATTTGTTATAAGGGTTGTTAATGGAGTTTAAGTATACAAAAAATGAGATATCAATAAAAGACAAAACTATCAGTACATTAGATAGCCTTGTTATAGATTTTACAGATATACTTAGTAATTATGCAAAATATGTAGTTGTTTCTGGCTATGTAGCAATCCTTTTTGGCAGAAGTAGAACTTCTGAAGATATTGATATTATTGTAGAAAAACTTGACTTTAATAAATTTAATAAATTTTGGATGGAGGTTTCAAAAAAATTTGAATGTATAAATACAAGGAATGTAAAAGTTGCTTTCGAAAAATATTTGTCATCTGGTACCCCTATACGTTTTTCTAGAAAAAACAAGTTTATTCCAAATATAGAGTTCAAATTTCCCAAGCTAGAACTTGATTATTGGACACTAAGTGAACGGAAAAAAGTTTTATTAAATGAGCATCAACTATTCATTTCTCCGTTAGAGTTACAGATTCCGTTTAAGTTATTCCTTGGTAGTGAGAAGGATATCGAAGATGCAAAACATATCTATAAAGTTTTTAAGAATAAAATTGATTCTGCTTTACTTAATGAGTTTAACCGAAAGTTTAAAACAATCAATTTATTTAATAGGTATTTGAAATGAGAACACCACATGTCGATTTAAAGGAACTGGAAAAGTTGAAAAACGACAATTTTAAAGAGCGTTTGGAGTTCATTGAAAAATATGTTGAATGGCTGAAGAAGACGCCAAATAAAGAATGGAGCTCTCAACAAAGAGATATAATAGGCTAGTTAATTTAATTAGCAAAATCTTTTAAACAATTTTTAGATGAATATTTTGGAGATGAGGTTAAGATGCAGGAAGATCCTATCCTGGATGTCTTAAATGATTTACTGAATTATGATGAGATCCTTGCATGCATGGTTGCTCGTCATAATATGATCAGTGTTATGCCTGACCAGTCACGTTTTAAACCTGAGGTTATGCAAATATGGGATATCATTAAACGTGCTATGGATGATGTTTTTGGAGTTATACGGGAGTATTCTCAAGCTGGTCTTGGTGAGATAGAATTCCGTTTGCAAGATTATGAAGCATTGTTCTATATATTTCCAGATACTGAAAATGCGCTTGTTGCAATTGTTCCTGCTCTTTCAAATAAGGGTTTGATTGAGGTTGAAATGGAAAACGCTCGTCGGGAAATTCTTAAAATTATGGAAAATAAAATAGAAACTACTCCTTAATTTCTTCCTTTTCAATTAATAAGAAAAGTTTTTTTAATGCATTTTCGTTATTTGTAATGGACGGGATGCATGTAATGCTTGATGCTAGTGAGTCAAAAATAGAGGCATCTATAGGTTTTTCAAGAAAGTGGAATGCACGAGAGGCAGGTAGAGAAGTAGTTAAAACTGCAATTGAAAAGTTGAAAACACCGCCAAGTTTTTTTTTATTATTTTCAACAATTCATTATCAAGATAATGGTGGATTTAAGGAACTCTTAAAAGGTGTTTGGGATGTTCTTCCTAAAGGAACACCATTAATTGGAGGAACTGTCTCAAATTTTATTAATAATTATGGTTGTTTTTCCAGAGGTGCAACAGCCCTAGCAGTATCTTATCCAAATATAGATATTGCAATTGGTATTGGTAAGCATACAAAAATTACTCCGAAGAGTGCCGCAAAACAATGTGCTAGTATGATAAAAAAGGGATTAAAAGATTCAAAATATGATCATAAACTGATTGTCGATGTTATCTCTGGACCAACAATTCCAAAACTTCCAATGATCGGCAGATTCATGAATGTTGATTCAAGGGTTGTTGGTAACTTGTTGGCCTATTTTTTTGTTGATTTTTTTTCTTATCTTGGGCATGGTATTGGTAAAGAGGGAGTTATAATTGAGGAACTCTCCTATTTATTACCTGATTATCAAATAATTGGAGATTCTGCTGGTGAAAGACTTTTTAATTATCAATTTGTCAATGATAAGGTTTATACTAACACGGTTGTAGCGTTGGGTTGTAACATTGATTTACCAGTTAAAGTGAATGCAGCAATAGTGTCTCATGAAACTAAAAAGACTTTTAGGATTACCGATACAACTTTTGATAATAGGATTATTACAAGGATAGACAATAAACCAGCGAAGGATGTTTTATTCAATTTACTTGAAGTTGATAAAACTCAATTTGGTGAGTTTGATGATTTTTACTATAAAACTTCCGTATATTTTCCTATGACTTTTGAGGAAAAAAAGGAAAACACACTTGGAGTATGTGGTCTTTTTGGGGATAATATTGTTTTGCATGAAAAAATCGCTGGTAAAAATGTTCGACTTTTATCTGTTACCGGAAAGGAAATCATTGGGAATATCAACGATATAATCCATAAAAGTAATCATTTTTCCCCCTTTACTTTGATATTTTATTCGTCTCTTTATTCTTATATTTTACATGACAGAACTCATGATATTAAGGAAAAACTTGACAAGTATTATGGAAATCATCCATATTTAGCAGTTGGGTCACTAGTTGAAAATGTTCGAATTAAAGATAAATATCCTTCAGTTCGGGTTTATTCTTTTAACATGTTTCAGTTGGATGTACCTAATTTTGAAAATATTTTTACCAACGAGGAGAGTAATTAATGCAGTTAGAATATACCCTGATCAACGATCTCAAAGAAACAATTGATAAATACGATACTGTTGGATTGGAAAGCAGGAATTTTTCATATTTGGCAAATTGGATTTATTATGTTTCAAAGGAACTTTCTTATTTTCCGTCTGTTGATGAGAAATATGTTGATAGATTGGCGATTGATAAAACAAAGTTGACAATATTTGGTGTAATGATTGACGATCTAGCGGATAACTATAAAATCAGGAATCGTGAGCTTTTAGAAAATGCTGTTAAAATTCCTTGGAATGGTAATAAGAGATATTCAAATAAGTATCTCGAAGTAATAAGAGAAATATGGTTGGATATTATAAATTCAGTTGAAAGATATCCAAGATATGAAGATTTCCAAGAGATTTTCTTTTTTGATTTAGATCAATTTATGGACTCAACAAAATATGCTTTTTTAATTAATACTGTGGGTCTGGAAAATACCATGGAGCTTGGGATTTATGGTCATCACAATATGATGTCTCTTCTGTTTTTTGATATGGATTTTATGTGTTCACCAGGTTTTAATAAGAATGATTTTGGAAAACTAAGACCAGTTTTTTATTTAGTTCAAGATATTAACCATGTTGGTAATATTCTTAGCACTTTTAAAAGGGAAATTGATGAACTTGATTTTTCAAGTCCAATAATCTCAATGGGTTTAATTGATGGTATAATAACTAAAGAAGATGTTATTAAACATCCTAAAACTTGTGTGAAGAATTTAGAGTATTTAATCCCATATTTTAAAGAACGTGCTGAAAAGAATTTTGAAAAAATTAAAGATTATGTTAAAGAACTTGATTTTATTGAACTTGAAGATTTTTATAACCGGGTGAGACAAACATATGACCTTTTCTTAAGTCGAACAGAATATTGGAAGATTAACGGTAGGAGTGAAAGAAATATTAATAATGTATCAAAAATGAAATTAAATAATTCTTTGAGATGGATAAGAATGTAATTTTGGAATGCACTTTGTATGATTGATGTAGCAATTATTGGTGCAGGACCTGCTGGATGTGCGGCGGCTAATATACTTGCAGATAGAGGATTTAAAGTAATTGTTCTAGAAAAAGATAAATTGCCAAGGCATAAACACTGTGGTGGAGGAATATCTCTTAGATGTGTAAAAGCTCTAAATAAACTTGATGTAAATATTGAGGAGGTATCGTTACAAGATTACAAAGGATTTACACTAAGCTACAAAGAATTGATGGCTAAATCAAACCTTGGACAGACTATAGGTTGGGGAGTTTATAGAGCAGATTTTGATAATTTACTGGCAAAAAGTGCTATATACAATGGAGCACGAGTTTGCCAGTCAAAAGTTAATGGATTTAAAGATGAAAATGGAAGAATAAAGATTTTCACAGATTCTTGTGTTAGAGATGTACAGATACTATTTGGAGCTGATGGTATAAGATCAACTGTAAGAAAAGAACTGGGTATAGAGTATAAAGAAAATAAAATAGGTTTTTGTTTGGAATCAGAGGTTCAAGCTACATCTAATAATATCGAAGAATTTAATGATTTACTTCATCTGGATTTTTCGTATTTAAAAGATGGATATTCCTGGGCATTTCCTAAAAAACAAGGTCACACTATAAATATAGGAATTGGTGGCTATCTAAAGTCGATACAAGATTCTGGCTTTTCTTTAGAGGAGTTATTAACAATTTTTGCTCGATCGCATAATATACCTATTAATCCAGATGAGATACATGGTGCATTATTGCCCTTTGGAGGGACCGTTGACTGTTTTGGTAAAAGCAACACTATATTGTTAGGTGATGCAGCAGGTCTTGCCAGCCCATTGACTGGGGAGGGCATACCTTATGCTCTTGAAAGCGGAATTATTGCTGCTAATTGTGCTACTAAATTTTTTGAAGAACAAATTCCATTAGTTAAATCATATACTAAAGCTATAGAACCTCTTTCAAGAGAGATAAACGATTATGCTTTAACTTTACAAAATCGAATGTTTGGAAGTGATGCTCATCGAAGGCATATAGTCAAAATGTGCACTTCAAATGATTACTTTACAGAAACCGTAAGCAAAATTTTCACCCATATAATTCCATATGAAGAGGGAGTAAAAAGATTATCAACAGTTAGATTATTACCAAGTATTATAAAAGGGGGCATCTAATGTTCTTTTAATTTATTTAAGTCCCTCGCTGGCCATATGAAATTTGATAACATTTTCTAAACCAGTAATATAAGCATTCATATCTACAGATTTAATTTCATTTTTTAATGATTTAAGTTTTTGATAATTTTCTGTCCAAGCACCAAAGAAATGTTCATAAGTATCTGAGTTTTCTATCTTCCTGATAATCTCATTTTCAGAACATTTTCTAATATCAGCGATATCTAGAATTTTCTTTGAGATTGCATAAGTGAAAACGCCAGAACCGATATCGTTTTGTTTTAGCTCTCTTTTCCATGTGCTTAACCAGTTTCCTATCCTTGCCATCTTCTGAGCGTGCCAAAACGCAGTTCGTAGATGGGGTAAATCCTCTTTATTAAATTCTGGTGATGCCATCAGGTCGATACCATTAAACAGAAACACCATCATATTATGGCAATCATAATTTTCTCGCTCTTGTAGATTTAATATACCTGGATTCTCGTTAACAAGGCAAGAATATTCGAAGGCATTCAAAAATTGTTTTAAATCATACTCAAATATGTCCTTGAATTCTTTATATCTAGGAAGTTTACTTAATTCATTTGTAAGGTAATTCCACATCTTTGTTATAAGTGCCATCTTTTCATTTTTCGTCTGTTCATTCGTATTTGGTCCATTAATAACAATCTCAGACATTTTTGCTAAAAGTTTTTTATCTTTCTGAACATCTGCTACATCATCTAAAACACCGCAAAGAATGCTAAATACAAGTTTAATATCTATCGTAGAATCCACATATTTCTTATCAACAGTTGATAGTGTTATCCCAGAGTCTTTGAAAAGTGTTCCTAAAAATTTCCATAAGAACACATTTCTTTCAGTAAAAACCTTTTCATATTCTTCTACAAAATATTTTACATCATCAGATAACTTATAGTTGATGATTTTCTTCAATATTTCTTGTTTTTCAAGCTCTGATTCCTTTTTATGAGCCAGATCGATGGATAAAACATGTGTAGGTATGGAAATATTATGCGGCCTCTTTAGTAAATTACCCATAGTTTGGCTTTGAAATTTAACCCCGCCAAAGGGTTCATTTATGCTTCGGTTGTAGGGATTTAAGTCTTTCATTTTTTTCTACCCCCAATCTTTTAATTAATTATAGTAACATAAAGCCCCATTTCGAGAAATTCCTACAAAATTCCAAAATCGGCAATTTTTTTTTATTTTTGTAGGAAAAACAGTAAAAAACTCTTTTTTCAATTATGGAAATCAAGAAACCTGGGTAACTAGAGAATCCTGTTTTGTTTTTTCTTTCTTCAAACCCCTATAAACCTTGCTGTAACTTAATGGAAGAGATAAGTAATGATTTTCTTCTCTGAAAATAATACTACTTTCTTCAAATCCCTTTAAGATTTCACAAATTTCTTCTTCAGGAACTGATGAAAATTTATCTTTTAACTCTTGTAATGATATTATATCTACACATGATAGGAATATTTCCCTCTCAAGCTCATCCAAGGTAAAAATTTGGATATCTTTTAGATTTCGTTTATCATATATTTTAACAAAATTACCACCATCAGCATAATAAAAAATTAGCTGATCGATTATATTTTGACTTTTAATTCCCTCAATTTTTAACATTTCATGTTCTATTTTCCAATTATCAGCTAATTGCTTCCATTTATCATTGATTTTTGGATTCTCATTTTTAAAAGAATATACAAAACAAATACCCTTATCTAAAACCTCTAGTGGAAACATCAATCTGTCAACATTAGTATATTCTAATCGCGAAATGTTAAACTGATCTGGATTACAATGAATTGGACTACCATATAAAACTCTAAGATAACAGATTTGAGGCGGTTCCAGATATTGTTTAAACTGTTTTATTGTTTTTTTTGTTTCTTCAAAATCAATTGATTCCTCGTTTGGATA
>SMTZ1_10016359_pt1 | contig 11597 bp, 9 predicted proteins | sample DeeMarSWOR136_30_FD_25667 | JGI IMG/M metagenome (IMG submission 25667)
AATAGGGAATTACTTCGGTTATCCTTTTCCCTTTAGCTTCCCCACGGGATAAGTCGAAAAACTTTTCTGTTATGCGATCCATAAACTCAATCTCTCCATTTCCGTTAATAATAACCAGATTTTCGTAACGATTTGTAAGAAAGAATTTAATAGCCTCAGCTATGAGCGGGGTGAGGGGATAGCCGCCCAAACCTTCTTTGATGATTTCTAAGGGATCAGCATGTTCCATAAGAGACCTCGCTTCGTAATTATAGTAACGGATGTTAACTTTAACAGAAGTTCAACCAAATGTCAAAAAAATGGACATGTCTAATATTTAGACAAAGCTCAAATAACTTTTGAATAGTAACCCGAACACCCTAATCAGTAATTCGGAACTGTAAGGACTATTAGAGATGATGGACGAAAATATCTTACTTGTGTTATATTTTCAATCGTATTGATTGAATTGACTAATAATTCTATGCCCAAATCAGGGAGAAAAAGGGTCCCTTTCATAAACTCCCGCTAAAGCTAGATCGAAAGAGTAGGGTATTTAATATTTGACCAAGTTCTGCCTAATGGAATTAGGGGTTATTGTACGTGTCCATAAAATGGTCAAAAAGAGACTTATTGATTTCAAACATAATTTTATAAACGGGAAATATTTAATAATATCAAACAATTAATAATCTGGCACAAAATATGCTCCCGTTTGTTAAATCTTTCATGCCATTTTACCTTGTTAGTAAGAAAACAAGTCATTGCTGGGGTGTTTAAAAAGATCATTGCTATTTTGAGATTGATAAAGGGGGATAGGTATGAGAAAGCAGGAACGTGACAACATACTCAGATGTTTAAATTGTTCTGAGAGAATGGAAATACCATTGAAAGCCAAACAATTTACCTGCCCAAAATGCAAGATGGAATACTATATCGGATGGCGAGACGGGCAGGCCAAGATACTTGGATCGGTAGACAAGGAAGGAGTAGAAGATGCCGCTAAAGAGTAAAATAGCAATTATTGATCTGTCGAATAATAAAATTACCCAGGAACCTATACCTGAGAGAATGCGTCGGCATTACCTAGGAGGGAGAGGGATTGGAGCCCATCTTATTTACAACCATGTGGAGCCCAAGACAGACCCTCTCGGCCCTGGGAATGCCTTGGTGGTCAGCGCGGGATTTCTCACGGGGACAGTCGCACCTGCAGCAGCGAGGACCCATATTGGATGCAAATCTCCTCTCACCAATGGATTTGGTAGTTCAAATGTGGGTGGATTCTTTGGCCCTGAACTAAAATTTGCAGGTTTCGAACACCTCGTAATCAAAGGAGCCTCCGAAAAACCTGTCTATTTATGGGTTCACGATGGAGAGATTGAAATCAGAGACGCAACCCATCTTTGGGGAAAAGATACCTTTGAAACCCCACAGATTATCCAGGAGGAATTGGATGACGAGGAGATCAAGGTCGCCTGCATTGGACTCGCAGGAGAAAACTTGGTAAAACTTGCGAACTTCAGAACTGGACCTAAGAACTCGGCAGGGAGAACAGGCACAGGATGTATTGCAGGCTCTAAGCGATTGAAGGCGATCGCTGTCAGGGGGCACCAAGATCTTAAGTTGGCTTATCCCAAAGAGGCACTTCAGTATGCAAAGCAAGCGGTAGACCAAATCATGTCGACAAAAGTGGCTAAAGCCATGTCGGTCGACGGAACAAGCTTTATCTGGAACGTGACCAACACGATTGGACTTTTGGAATTCTATAATGGCCAGGTGAATAAATTTAAGGATTGGCAGAAATTAACCATCGAAGCCTTTGATGAAAAATATAAGGCAGGTATGGCAGGGTGTTTTAACTGCACTGTCCATTGCCGCCACCAATTCCGTATAAAAGACGGGCCATGGGCAGGAACCTTCGGTGAAGGCCCTGAATATAATACACAAACAGCCCTGGGTAGCTTTGGGGCGGATAATTGGGAAACCCTTCTTGTTGGATGGCACTTGGCGAACAAGTATGGAATTGATACGACAGGGTGGTCCAATGATGTGAGAGGGGTGATGGAGCTTTACCAGAGAGGCATTATCGATAAAGAGGTGACAGGAGGTTTAGATTTATCATGGGAGAATGCCAACCAAATCATCCCCATTCTGCTCGAACAGACGGCTAAGAAGGAGGGGATAGGCGCCATCATCGGGCAGGGATCACTGGGGATTATAAAGGAATTTAGTAAATATAGTCGGGATGTCGAGTATTATATCCTTCATGTAAAGGGATTGGGGAAATTGGGGAATGTAGATCGGGCACAACCCTCTTTTGCCCTAGGTATAGCCACGTCAACCCGAGGCGCAGATCATCTGCGAAGTCGACCTGCCCTCGACCATTACCACCTACCTGAAGAGGTTCTGAGAAAACTATATGGTGGACCTGTCTCAAGCGACTTTAGATCTTACGAAGGGAAGGCGAGGATGGTGAGGTGGCATGAACTGACCTATGCAGTCGTCGATTGTCTAGGGACTTGCAAGTTCCAGACCGTTTTCTTCAGCCCCAATCTTCCTGCCTACAAAGAATGGCGAAAATACCTTCGTTACATTACGGGCTTAGAATTTACCGAAGAAGAACTTTTTGATATTGGTGAAAGGGTTTATACCCTGGAAAGAATGTTCAATTATCGAGAGGCAGGTTTCACTCGTAAAGACGATCGGGTACCTGAACGCTGTATCAAAGAGCCTTTGAAATATGGACTACCAGCTATTCGAGGAGCCCATATCGATCGTGAAAAGTTCGAGAAGTTACTTGATGAATACTACGAACTTCACGGTTGGGATAAGGAGAATGGATTGCCTCTGCCTGAGACATTGAAGAGATTGGAATTGGATAAAGAACCATCCCATTTAATTACAGAATCGCAAAGCGCATAGCGCATGGCGAAGATATTTATCTATGGAAGCATAATTGAAAGGAAATAAAAATGGAAAAGATGATACTGGTTGATTATACAAAATGTACAGGATGTCGGCTATGCGAAACGGTCTGCTCTGTCATGAACACAGGCGTCTGTAACCCCCAAAGGGCAAGAATTAAGATCATTCGTTGGGAATGGGAGGGGCTGCAAATACCAACCTTATGCCTCCAATGTGATGACGCCCCATGCGTATCCGTCTGCCCGGTAAAAGCCCTATCACGAAATTCGGGATTGGGATACGTCAAACTGAATCTATCTCTCTGCATCGGCTGCAGGCTCTGCTTACAAGCCTGCCCATTTGGAGCCATCTCTTATGACTTTGTAAAGAGAGAGGTAATCAAGTGCGAATTCTGTGACGGTGACCCAGCTTGCGTAAAATTTTGCGAGACACAAGCCCTGCAGTTTGTGGAGGTAAGCGATGCGAGCCTCAAGAAAAAAAGGAGTTTAGGTGCACAGGTCCTTATGGCGCTTGCGAAGACCGAGGGGGCATCGTAGAGTTGGGAGCTCGAATTCGCATTCATCCACTGCTACAAGATCTGGTTGATGCTCAGGAGATTGTTAATGTTGAGGGAGAGAATGTACGCGAATGTCTTGCTGACTTAGTGAAGCAATATCCCAAGATCCGTGAGAGTATTTTTGAACCCGGTGGTAAACTGCTCAAGCACATTGAAGTCTTTATCAATGGAAGGACGGCTTTACCAGAAGAACTGACGGTTCCTGTGCGCAATGGAGACGAACTTTCAATACTCATGTTACTACCCGGAGGTTAGAGATCCCTATTCCGGAGAGAGGAACAACTTGAATTCAAAAAGGAGGTTTCAGAAATGGGGAAAAAAGATGTAACCAGCGTGAGAGGTGCCTTAGAGTACTTGGATAGCAAGGGTGAGGTTTTACACATTACCAAAGAGGTAGACCCCATCCTCGAAATTGCCGGTATTCAGAAGTCGCTTGATGGTGGACCAGCAGTTCTTTTTGAGAGCATTAAAGGTTACCCGAATTTTCACAATGTCGGGAGTATCTTAAGCCGACGGGAGAGGATTGCCGATCTATATGATGAAGACGACCCAATACGGCTAAAGTTCAGGTTCAGGGATGCCATAAGGAAACCACTACCCCCTAAAGTAGTCAATGAGGCCCCATGCCAGGAGGTAGTCATTACTAAGGACATTGATGTCTTAGGAACGCTGCCCATAATTCAGCACGGTCCGAAGGATGTGGGACGTATACTGGGCGGAGGTATCAACCTGCTAATGGGAAAGTATTTTGGTGAGGGCAGTAACCTCTCATTCAATAGAACCCATTTCCGGGGTAAGGATTGGGGATCCCAATCCCATGCCCAGATCACCCATATAGGGATGGTCACGTTCAAAACCAACCGGGACGATAGAATACCTGTCACCGTCAATATCAACCCGCCGCTCTCAGTGCAGATGGTGGCAGGAGCGTGGACGTGCGTACGATAGTAGGCCATGGCTCTGATGAGCTTGGCATTGCCGGTGCATTCCAGCGTTCGCCGATAGAAATAGTGAAGGCGAAAACGGTCGATACTTATTCTATTGCCAATTCGGAAATTGTAATCGAGGGTTATTACGAACCGCATAGCCAGAACGTATGGGAGAGTGATGAGGCGGAGAAGTTAAAACAACAAACAGTAGTCCCTTTCTTCCCGGAATGGGAGGGCTATCTTGGGAGGTCATGGATCGTTCGCAAGTTGCAGGTAACAGCAATAACCTACCGCAAGGTCAAGCCCATCTTCCACACAGCAATGGCCCGCGGATTTGAGTATGCCGGGTATGATCTCCTGAGGGAAGCTGGCTTTATCGAGATGGCGGATAGGATCGCCCCTGGGATCGTTGTCGATGTCTTTGTGCCCATCAGCATGCAGTGGGGCGGCGGCGTCATCTTCCAAGTTCGCAAATCACGCGCACAGGATGAGGGATTTCAACGCAATATACTTGCAGCTGCCCTAGCAAATGCACCGGGAATGCGTCTGGCTGTTGCTGTTGACGAGGACGTGGACATTTATAACGCCGATGATGTCATGTGGGCAATTGAAAGCAGAGTGGACCCTGATAATGATATACTGAGGCTCCCAAGGGGGCAGAGAGGCATAGCGGCACAGCCAATGGAGGTAAGGCAACGTGGCGTTGGTGGCTGGGAAGGGGGCGTGGCATTTGATGCCACCAAACCATTCAACGAAGCCTGGAAATTTGAACGCGGCCCCTACCCATCAGATCAGGTCGACCTCAAGAAGTGGCTGACCGAGGAGCAGATTTCTGCCGTTCGGGCACAGCAATCTGAATATGCCAGGACCTGTGCCAAGAGAGGATGGTAAGGAAGACGGTCAAGATGGGAGTATTGGCAGGGATAAGAGTTTTAGATCTATCTCGTTTTCAATCTGGCCCTGTAGCTGGCATGTTATTGGGCGATATGGGTGCTGAGGTAGTCCGAGTTGAGGAACCGGAGGGAGCCCCTGACAGATCTTGGGGATTGCTCGGGCCCGACGGCGAGACTCTTTCTTACAAGATCGTGGGGCGAAACAGAAAAGGGATCACCTTACGTGTGGGCAAACCTGAAGGGAAAAAGATCCTTGATGAATTGGTGAAAAAATCGGATGTCGTTCTTCATAACTTCACTCCCGGTACATCCATCGCAGAAGAGCTCGACTACGAGCGCCTCAGAAAAATCAATCCGGCCGTTATTGTCGCGGCTATATCTGGTTTTGGACAGAATGGACCTGATGCAAAACTGGTCTGTTTTGACCACATTGCCCAAGCCAGGTCAGGGGGGATGATATTGACAGGATTTCCCGGTGACCCTCCGCTTAAGACAACCATCACCTATAACGATCTCGGGGCAGGCACATATGCTGCTCTGGGCATTGTGACGGCACTCTATCATAGAGAAAAGACGGGCAAGGGACAGTTTATAGACGTCTCTCTATTTGATGTAGCTTTCTTTGCTACTCAGTGTATGGGAGCTTTACTGCTCTATAAAGTGTATGGCGAGGTACGGAGGCAGGTAGGAAATCGTGGGTTTCACTCCTACTTGGGTTGTTTTAAAGCCAAGAATGGATGGGTCTTTCTGAGCGGAACGACCAATCCTATTTGGAAAAGATTGGCAAAAGCGATTGGCCGTGAAGATCTGGCAAACGATCCGAGATTTGAAAAGAATGATATGGTTCGGTTCGATAACGCTGACCTCATCGACCAGATCCTTCAGGAATGGGTGGCTCAAAGAACAGTGGCTGAGGTGATCACTGTCTTGCAGAAGGCACGCGTCCCCTGTAGCGTCGTTAATACAATCGATAACTTGGAGGACGATCCCCAAGTCGTTGCTCGTGACATGATCGTGAACATGGATTATTCGGGATTTGGCAAGCTTCCCCTGCCCGGCTTGCCCATAAAATTATCCCTCACACCCGGTAGCATACGATCCCGGGCCCCTAAGGTTGGCGAACATAATGTAGAAATTTATTGTAGGCTGCTGGGATTTAGCCAGAGCGAGTTATTGAAGCTCAAAGAAATGGACATCATTTAAACATTCCAATCGATAGTAATCAACTATGGAAAACTTTCAAAAGATTCTCTAAACAAGAGACCATAGATTTTCTATAGATACAAAGGAAATTGATGTCAATATTGAAATAAAATGTTTATTTGTCCTCCTGATCCTCATCCGGATGAATTAGTTTTCAAATCGCGGTTTACAAAGAAAGGCCAGGCTAAAGATGATAGAAGAGATTTTGACGAATCTATATAAAATTGAGATCCCGCTTCCCGGAAGTCCTCTAAAAGCTCTTAACTCTTATGTGATAAAAGGTCCGGAAAGAAGTTTGATCATCGATACAGGATGGGATCGGAAAGAATGCATGAACGCAATGCAGACCGGTTTAAGAGAAGTTAAAGTAGATTTAGGGAAAAGCGATTTTTTTATTACCCACTTTCACCCTGATCATCTTAGCCTTGTCTTCAACTTGGCTGCAGAGACTTCGAAGATCTACTTCAATCAGCCAGAAGCCAATTTTGTTGGGGACAGGAATCGATGGGATCGTCTCTTCAGCTATGCTCGCAAGAGCGGATTACCGGAAAGTGATATTCAGGCAGTCATTCACAGCCATCCTGGCTATAAATACAGGCCAAAAACCCAACTCACCTTTACTATCTTAAAAGAAAACGATGACATAGCCATCGGTGGATACTTATTTCGATGCGTGGAAACCCCAGGCCACACATGGGGTCATCTGTGCCTTTACGAACCTAATAAGAAAGTTCTCGTGAGTGGAGACCATATTCTTAATGACATCACACCCAATATTCAATTATGGTCAGATGAGTGGGACCCTTTGGCGGCATATTTCAGAAGCTTGGATAGAGTCTATGGGCTTGATATTGGGCTTGTCCTACCTGGGCATAGGAATATTTTTACCAGTTGTAAAGAGAGAATCGAGGAATTGAGAAAACACCATCAGAGAAGGTTGGATGAGGTGTCCCTTATTTTAGAAGAGGGTGCTAAAGATGCGCACCAGGTGGCATCACAAATGAAATGGGATATTTCCTATGACTATGACTCTTTCGAACTATTTCCCGTTTTGCAAAAATGGTTTGCTACCGGGGAGGCCATTGCTCACCTTAAATACCTCGAAGAAAGTGGAATGATACGAAGGCAAATGCAGGAAAATAAGATATTATATTCATTAAGCTTAGAGTCTCAAACGTAACTAACAGATGAGGGATTTACCACCAATGTGATAAAAGGTTCGGAACGACATTCGATTATGGACGCGGGATTGGGTAGAGAAGGCTGGTGACCTTATGAACATTTCTGAGATGTTGGAGAGAAATGCGAGGATCAACCCTCGTGATACCGCTCTCGTTGAAAGGGTGCCAAGCAAAAGCTTCAGAAGACAAATGACGTGGAGAGAATTTGATGAAAGGGTAAACAGAATCGCAAACGCCCTTATGATTCGCGGGATTGGGAAGGGAGATAGGGTGCTTCAATGGATGATGAATTCCGTCAATTGGCTTGAAGCCTATTTCGGTATTATTAGAACAGGAGCCATTGCCACACCGCTTAACTTTAGATTTTCGGAAAAGGATTTTAAGTACTGTGCGGATGTGGCAGAACCCAAAGCAGTGATCTTAGATGAACGGTTCGCCGATAAGGTGAAAGCCGTTTCCCATCCAATGCTGGCTCCGCAAAGATGTATCGTGAATGGTCAGACGGTTTCTCCTGGTATGGAAGGTTTTGAAGATGTGATTGCTGAATCTAGTCCCAAACCAGTGAGGATAGAGATCAAAGATGAAGATCCATGCGGGCTTTACTTTACTTCGGGTACCACTGGAGTCCCGAAGCCAATCCTTCTTACACACAAGAATATGGAATGTGCGGCAATCACGGAAGTGGTTCATGGTCTTCGAAGGCCGGGCGATATCTGGGTGACCCTGAAACCCCTCTATCACACGGGAGACTGGATACACTGGCTCGCAAGTCTGATTCTCGGTGGAGGTTCGGTGATACAGGGCGATAAGATCACCCCTCGTGCAATTTTCGAGGTCATACATGAAGAAAGGGGCACCGTCGCCATGCTCCTCGTGCCCTGGCTCCAGGATATATTAACAGCTTTGGAAAGTGGTGAAATAGAAGTTGAGGAGTACGATCTAAGCTGCTGGCGTCTTGTTCTCTTTGGAACGCAACATGTCCCTCCAAATCTTGTTCTCCGGTGGAAAAAAAGATTCCCCAACATGCTCTATGAGGTCAATTATGGCCTTACCGAAGCCTCGGGGCCTTGTTGTATCCATCTCGGGATTGGAAACGAACATAAGCTCGGGTCCATTGGGAAAGCGGGTTTCAATTGGGAAGCTCGGCTTGTCGACGAGAACGGGAAGGATGTTAACCTGGGGGAAGTCGGCGAGATTATTGTGAAGGGTAACGGTGTGATGAGGGAATACTACAAAAACCCGGAGAAAACAATGGAAACCATTAAGGAAGGGTGGTTATATACCGGTGATATGGGTAAGATGGATAGTGATGGGTTCATATGGTTCATAGACAGAAAGAAGGATGTCATTATCTGTGGGGGTGAAAATATATATCCAATAGAGATAGAAGATACCCTCCAGAGCCACCCTAAGGTCCACGATGTGGGAGTAATAGGCGTTCCCGATGAGAGGTTAGGAGAGATTGTGGTAGCAATCATTGAACTTGAGCCTAATGTGTCCCCATCCATTGAGATGAAGGAAGAGCTCTCCCGGTTCTGTGAGGAAAATTTGCCGAGATATAAGCGGCCCAGGCATATCATCTTTGATAGTGTTTTAAGAAATCCTACGGGTAAAATAGAAAAATCGATAATCAGACAGAAATATGGTAAATGGAATGCTGATGAAGCATCCATTTCTAATAAAAAAGGATTATAGCAAACCTGTCAATTCTGAATTATGAAACCTTCTAGGTTTACAGAGCAGATGATTGCAGAGTATGTAAGGATGGGGTACTGGGATTCCACCTTGATTTCTGATTATTGGGACCAGAATGCAATCCTCTATCCTAATGAGGAAGCCATTGTTGACGAGAATGTGAGAGTTACATGGTTACAGGCAAAGCAGCAGATTGATAGAATCGCTTTAGGGTTATTAGAACTTGGTATTAAAAGGGATGAAAAGATTGCTATACAGTTGCCCAATTGCGCGGAGCTCTATACCTTTCGCCTTGCCTGCGAAAAGGCTGGTATTGTGGCGGCTACCCTGCTCCCTAATTTCCGTCATGCTGAAGTATTGTCCATCCTCAAGTATACTGAGTCAGTAGGGATAGTCATTCCTCTTGAATTTAGAAAATTTAATTACTTTGAGATGATTCAGGAAATTCGGACAGATTTACCTTCTCTAAAATATATTTTTGTGGTAGGGGATGACAATCTCAAGGGAGCCATATCAGTTAAAGAAATGGGGAACCGCCCCCTCGATGAGAAGTACTCTTCAGATTATTTCCGGAAAACGAGGTTTAGTCCCTTTGAAACATTTCAGATAGCCACGACAACTGGGACGACAGGCATGGCAAAGTGCGTTGAGTTTGCCTCTTGCGTTCGTCAGTTTACAGGTAAGGTGATCGCCAAAAGGCTAAACATGAGAAAAGAGGATGTCGTGGGAGCTTTTGCCCCGGTGATAGCTGGCGGCTGTTACAATGAGGCCTATCGGGCCGCGCCAATGGTTGGAGCCAAGATCATCCTTGCAAAATATTTCACCCCTGAAGAAATTCTTAGATTGATTGAGCAGGAAAAAGTCACAATCATTGCTACTGTCTCAACGGTGCTCATAAGAATTCTGGATTACCCAAAATTTGATAGGTTCGATCTGAGATCACTTCGAATAGTGAAGCATGGTGGAGCTCCTCTTCCGTACGATCAGGGACTAATGGTTTGGGAGAAATTTGGACGCCCTGTGCTACCGGCCTATGGCGGACTGGATGTTGGGACGATAAGTTCCTCTTCTGTTGATCTTCCCAAAGAGGTTCTTCTTAGTGCAGTTGGCAAACCACTCGATGGAATTGAAATCAAGTTACTCGCTGAGGATAATAAAGAGGTTTCCATCGGGGAGATAGGGGAAGTGGTCGTAAGAGGACCCCATTGTCAGCCAGGTTATTACGGGGACCCTGAGACTACTCAAGAGACTTGGAAAGATGGTTGGTTTCATACAGGCGATCTCGGTAGTTTTGACTCTGAAGGAAGGCTTACTATCAAGGGCAGGTGTAAAGATATCATTATCCGTGGGGGGCAGAATATTCATCCTTTCGAAATTGAAAATATCCTTACCCGACACCCAAAGGTGCTTAAGGCTGCTATCGTCGGGGTGTCCGATACTGAAATGGGGGAGAGGGTTTGTGCTTGTGTCGTTCCTAAATCAGGAGAGAATTTGAGCTTCTCGGAGATGGTTCAATTTATGAAAGATCAAGGCATAGCAGCCTTCAAGATCCCAGAGAGGCTTGAAATTATAGACGAATTACCTCTTGCGGGGGGGATAAAGGTAGATAAGAAACGATTAAGACAAGACATTGAAGACAAGCTCAGAGAAGAACCTCTTTCTCCATTTAGGAATGATTTGCTGAAAAAAGAGCCAGGTGTTTAGTCCTTTTTATCCTTGGCAGAATACAGTATCGGCCATCGATACGCCTAGGGATCTCTCCTTAAGGACCAGATGAGAACGCCTCGTCATGGTTGGTTTCATTAAGAAGCGTACTCATTGGTTCTTGAGTAAGTGATAAAAGAGGATTTTGATTTGGCTTAAAGAGTTAGAAAATAATGATTGATAAACAGGGAGAGGAGAGTGAGTATCCTATTTGAACCCACGAGTATAATGAATATGAGCTTAAGAAACCGCTTCGTTAGGTCCGCTACCTATGATGGCTGTGCAAATGACGGTTATGTTACTGAGAGTCAAACAAATCTCTACTCGATGCTTGCGAAAGGGGGCGTAGGTTTAATTATTACAGGCATCACGTATGTTCATCCCGCTGGGCAAATTTCCAAATTTCAGAATTCTATTGCGGGAGAAGAATTTATTCCTGGGTTAAAAAAATTAACTCATACGGTGCATGATGGGGGAGCAAAAATTGCTGTACAGTTGTTTCATGCAGGAAGAGAGGCGAGATTTCCTCGCT
>SMTZ1_10006691_pt1 | contig 11596 bp, 11 predicted proteins | sample DeeMarSWOR136_30_FD_25667 | JGI IMG/M metagenome (IMG submission 25667)
CCTTGATCATCTCCTTTCTAAGGAAGGCCTTGGACGGCCTGAATATCTTCCCGCTCGCCACCCGCTCCACGGGGGGCTTAATAACCTTCACGTTGACCTCCTTTCCCATTCAGATCACTTCCTCCTGTATCGGGGGACCTCCTTCGCCGCCAGCTTGTTGAAGATGGCCGTGGACCGCGCTGTCATGGGGAGAGCCTCCTCGTCAAGCCGCAGCTCAATGCCGTACTCCCCCATGATCGTGTCCAGTGTCTCCTTGCACTCCGCCTCCTTGGGGCAGTCGGGGCAGAGCTTACCAGCGTAGGATTCGTGCCTGTACCAGACGACTATCCCAAGGGCCTCAGTATAGACGATGTAGACCTGGGCGTTCGCCTGGTAATCAAAGCCTATGAGCAGCCCCTTGTAGTCGAGGAGGCTCTCCACGTCGAGGCGGTGGCTGTCTGCGTGCTCGCTAAGCACCTCGGCTATCTTCTTGCGCGCCCTGTTCAACACCCGTGAGGCGTAGGAGGGGCTCCAGCTCTCCCCCTCGGCCTCCTCCGCTATGGTACTCGTCGGCTTGCCGTTCTGGAACTCCCTCCAGACGTAAGCTTCGTGGTTTGAGAGCACCCCCGTGTCATGTTCCCCCTTTGTACCTCGCCCTCTGGGGGCGAGGTTATTTTACATAAAAAAATGGTAAAGATTTACATATAAATCTTGCTATTTTACAGGTTCTTCTGGTAAAGTTTTGAAGGAGGGCGAGCTCATGGCTATGGAGTACACAATCATATTCGATGGGCTTTCTTCAATCGCATCAGACAGTATTTTCTTTCCCGATAGTGTTTTCAATATGCTTCCGATTATTAATTTAAAAATAGGGAGTCAATACAAGTAGAGGGGTCATTATGATTGAGAACCAGCAGGAAGACACTATTGTATGCCCCAACTGCAAGATGGAAGGCCCCAAGACCATGTACTGCCTCAACTGCGGATACCCCCTGTTCCAGCAGGAGCTGGAGAGCTCCCCCCAAGAGGAGAAGGAGGAGGTAAGCATGGAGGTGGAGGCCGAGCCTCCGATGGTCGAGGAAGCATCCAACCAGACAGAGGAACCTCCAACGACTGAGCTGGGGGAGGAGGCGAAAGCCGTCGCTGATGAGTCGTCAGCCGAGCTGACGGTGGCCGAAACGAACGAGGAGCAACCTGAAGTTGTGGAGGTGGAAGAAGAGGCTGCGCTCGAGCCCAGCGAGATAGTGGATGAGCCCTCCGGGTTCGTTCCGGAGCCCGCTGTGAAACAGGTGATGGAGGATCTCAAGAAGAGCATCTCCCTCAAGCTCTGGATAGTCGATCTCATCCAGGAGGAAAAGGTCAAGGAGGACCACTTCAGGCGTATGTTCGACGGCTACGTCGCCCGCACAGATCAGTGCATGAGCCGAAGGAACGAGGTGCTTAGGAGGGCCCGAGACGTTAATGATCTGGAGAAGGCCCTGAACGAGGCCAGGGTAGGCCTGGGGGAGCTGGAGATCAGGAGATCCATCGGCGACGCCCCCGACGACGAGTACCAGGCAAAGGCCCCATCCTTCAGATGGGACATAAAGAACTACGAGTCAGAGATTGCGCGGAGGAGGGGGGAGATCGCCTTCCTGGAGGACCTCACACACGTGATGACGGAGGAGGAGATCTCGAGGATGAGGGAGATGGCGGACAAGACCGTGGGCGCACTGGATAAACTGGCTAGCTCGGGTAGGGTGAGCCAGGAGACCTTCAACAAGGTTAAGGAGTCCCTTGAGGAGACCGTGGAAAGCCTCAAAGAGCTCAGATGTATCGACTGAGACCTGAGCCCACAATTATTTTGCGTGTAGCTTCTGGGCAGCCAGAAAGGTCTTGCCGTTCTCGGTGAGCACCCTGGCCGTCCTGTTCAGAGCGTCGTGCTTGTCGAGGTAGTTCCTGAGCAGCAGGGGCATCAGCCCCCTCTCCATTATCTCCTCCTTAGTGAGGAAGTAGTCGAGTATGTCCGACGGGTAATCCCTCTTCTCCTCGATCCAAGGCACGCCTCCCTCGTGTTTTGCGCTGATGTTCCTCACTTGTCCGGCGAGGTCCAAGAGCTCGTCGAGTCTATCGTAGGGCTGCCTGACGATGCCCTTCCATGTCTCCGTAATGTGATGCTCTATGCGGATATGATCGTCGAAACCGAGGGCTCCTCTGATGTAGGCTGAGGCCTCGATCGTCTCATTGCTCACGGAGTTGGACAGGTTGTAGCCTATGAGTGAGGTGCCTCCGCTCTCCCTGCCGAAGAGCTTGGCCGCCATCAGCGTCCAGAAGCTGGCGTAGGGGTTGTCGTTCCCCATGAATACAGAGACCTTGAAGGTTATGTCTATCCCCAGCTTGTGGAGCCAGTATCCCAAGATAACGGTACCCGGATTGATGTTGAGCACCTCGTTTATCCCGTACACCGTGTAGTAGTGGAGGTACTCCTCGACCCACCTAAGGGCGTAGTCGTTGGGCACGCCGACGCCCCCGAAGTAGCCTGTGATGGTCCCCGGGCCACCGAGATGGACGTTCACGGGCTGCCCATCTGGCCCTGGAGCCGTCCCCTTGCTGTCTAGAGTCTGGACGTATGAGGCACCAATGATCTTCATGGCTGCGGCGAAGGCCAGTATGTCGTCGTCCTCCACCTGCTCCCTCATGGATCTGACTCGTATGTAGCGGGCGGGCATGAGGCTCCCCTCCTCCATCGCCTTCCTCGCCTCCTCCATGAGGCAAGGGAAGAAGTTGCAGGCGCTGATCTCCAGGGTGACGGCGTAGGAGTCGTCGAACTCGAAGGAGTCAGTCTTGGATCCTAGGACCTTCCTCCTGTAGTCGGAGACGCTGATGAAAGCCCCCTCGTCCCTCCTGTCCATGAGCCACTCCAGGTCTCTGACGTAGGGGGAGTTCCTCTCACCGAGCCGCTCAATCAGGCTCTCGACCGCCCCCGCCTCAACGGCCCTGTGGTTGATCTCATCCACGCCGCCGTACTTTTCCACGATGTCAAGAAGGCCATTCACGAGGGGGTTTTCGGGGTCGAGGAGAAAAGAGTTCACCTCTCTTAGGCTATCAGCCCCTATGGTGAGCTTGCCTCTGAGGTCATCCAACAGAATGTCCTCCGATCTTCTGTATTTTACTTTGAACCCGATATAACATTTGTCACAGTGCAGTGGTCAGGCCTATAGAGGTAGAGTAGCGAATAAAATAGAAGCGGGAAAGGGTGGTTTTTATTCGACTTCCTTGTACCAGCTCTCCGGAGCAACATCGGACTCTGGGGCGTAGTCGGATGGTAATAAGACGTCGATACCAAGTATCTCGGTGATGAAGACCTCCAGCACCCCCTTCACCAGGGTTCCCTCCTCGAGGTGTCCCCCCATCGTGGGGACGTCCCAGGCGCCTCCCGTTGCGAAGTGGATCGCGGGGAAGGGCTCCTCCTCCCCTCTCATTATCCTGGGGTGGATGACACCGCTCATGCTTAGGATCATGCTCTGGTTGTGGATCGTGGCCGTGGACTCGTTGTGCCAGTTCTCTGGGTCCGATGTGTCGGGCGCCCACATCAGGAATCTGGTGGGCTGCAGGCCGCCCATGAAGGCGGCGTGGATCTTGGCGAAGCGTATACCGTGGTCCTTTGCGAATTGCTGGGTTGCCAGATAGACATCGGCTCCCGTTGTCAGCCTTAGGATGAACTCCCTGCCCCTCCTCGCCTCTACCACATGGTATTCCATAGGATTGCTGGCGTTCCGCTCCCATCTCTCCTTCATGACAATCGTATCTTCTAACGAGCATGAGGATATAATAAACTCGCTCAATGAAAAGGGAAAGATGAGTGGCGCTGCTCAGCCGCTTTTATCTATCTCAACGACTCCATCTCTAGAGACGGTGGCCCTGGCGTGTCTGAGGGCCCAGCAGCTGATGACGACCCCAACTGGTAGTGAAGCGGGGTGGCGGGCGGCCATCTCTATGTGGAGGTCGAGAGCCGTCGGGCCCTCCCCGAGCCCCATGGCGCCGATGCCCAGCCGGTTGACCTTCTGGAGCAGCTCTCTCTCGATTTTCGCCACCCTCTGATCCTCGTTCCAGACCCCGAAGGGCCTGAGGAGGGCCCTCTTAGCCAGAGTCATGCAAAGGTCCTCCCCCCCGCCGATGCCGACGCCGACGAAGTAGGGGGGGCAGCCAAGGGAACCTGCGTTGGCCACGGCCTCGATGATGAACTGCTTCACACCCTTCCAGCCCAAGCCTGGCTTCAACATCCTATGGGCAGCGACATTGGTGCTTCCGCCCCCTTTAGGCATAGCAGTGAGCTCGATGCCGTCACCGGGGATGAGGTCGATATATAAAATAGGCACGTGACCCTTGAGGCCAACGTTGTCCCCAGTGTTACCGCTGAACATGTCCACTGCGTTGGGCCTGAGGGGCACCTCCCTAGTAGCTCTGCGAGTCGCCTCAACTAGTATTTGTTTCAGGTCAGACCTTAGTGGGAACTCGTCTCCCAGCCTCACCATGAAGGCCACTACGCCGGTGTCCTGGCACATCGGCTTTGAGCTTTCCCTTGCGATCTCCACGTTCTCCAAGATGTTGCCGAGCTGGGACCTGCCAACGGCCCCCTCCGTCTCATCGAGGCCCCTCTGCATCGCCTCGACGTATTCTCGGGGGAGCTCGGTTGCTGCTATCCTCAGCAGCTCGACGGCGGTGTCCTCCACGACCTTCTCCAGTCTAGTCATGCCTATCCCTCAGCTCCTCCATTATGCTCTTCATCCTCGCAGTCACCTGATCCTTCACGTCCTTCGTCATGTTGTTCCCATGACTGTCAATGGTCACGATCATGGGACCGAAGTCCTCCACCTCGTATACCCAGAGACACTCGGGCATCCCCAGCTCCTCGAGCCAGAAGACGTCCCTGACCCTTTTAATTCCCCGAGCGGCCAGGAGTGCCGCGCCCCCGGTGAAGGCGCTGTAGACGCATCCGAATTTCCCGCATGCGGCTGCCGTCCTGTCTCCCATTCCACCCTTTCCGATGATGATGGCCGGTCGGAAGGCCTCGATGAAATTATCCTGGAATATCTCCATGCGGGCCGATGTGGTGGGGCCTGCCGCGACGACGGTCCACTCGTCGCCCTCCTTCCTCATGATTGGGCCGCAGTGGAATATGCAGACGCCCCCGAAGTCGACGGGTGGTGCCTCCCCCCTCTCGTGGAGATCCAGCGCCTTTAGGTGGGCCTCGTCCCTAGCTGTGATCACCGTACCCGTTACGTAGACGAGGTCGCCCATCTTGAGCCTGCGTAGTTGGCTCTCTGGAACAGGAGTCTTCAGGTGGTACTCCATCTCGAACACTCCCATTATCTTGCAGGCACAGGGGATTTAAGTACTTAGAGTGTAGGCCCAATATTCGGAAAAGTATAAAATGAGTAATGCACACCCTCTACGGATGTCAACCGGAAAATCGAGGCTTTTCTACACGTTCGGGCCGGAGAACGCCTCCTTCAAGGCGAGGGTGGAGGAGCTGAGCGGCGAGAACATCGACCTCTGCTTCCAGTGCGGAGCCTGCAGCTCCGGCTGCCCGCTAGCCCAGGAGATGGACCTGCTCCCCTCCAAGGTGATCAGGTACGCCCAGCTGGGGATCGAGGAGGTCCTCGACTCGAAGACGATCTGGGTGTGCAGCACCTGCTTCAACTGCGAGGTCCGCTGCCCCCGGGGCATCGACATCGCCAACGTGATGGAGGCGCTGAGGCAGATGGTCCTCAGGAAGAAGTACGACAGGGTCAGGCTCGACAAGCTCACCCCCGAGCAGCTGAGGGAGCTCCCCCAGGTCGCCATCATCAGCAACCAGAGAAAGCTATCGGCGTGACCAGAATTGAAGATGGCCTACTACCCGGGATGCACGCTCAAGACGACCGCTAAGAACTTCGATGCCTCGACGGTGGCCGCCGCCAGGGCCCTCGACGTGGACCTCGTGGAGCTGCCCAGGTGGAACTGCTGCGGCACGGTCCATGCCCTCGCCAGGGACGACGTGATGCACTACCTCGCCCCCATCCGCAACCTGATCCGCGTGGAGCAGATGCACGAGGAGGGGGTTGTGGGCGAGAAGAAGGTGGTAACACAGTGCGCCATGTGCTTCAACACGCTGAAGAGAGCGAACCTAGCCGCCAACGAGGACGGGGAGAAGATGGGGAAGATCCGTGATATCATGGAGAAGGAGCCTGAGTATAGCGGCAGCGTGGAGGTTGTCCACTTCCTCGAGGTGCTGCAGAGGGAGGGCTGGGATAGGGTCAGGCAGAGGGTGGTGAGACCCCTGGACGGGCTCAAAGTTGTCCCCTACTACGGCTGCCTCCTCCTCCGACCCAGGGGATACGGCATAGACGACGCCGACAACCCGAGGATATTCGAGGACCTGCTGGAGGCCCTGGGAGCCGAGGTCTTGGACATACCTTACAAGACGAAGTGCTGCGGGGCCTACCAGACTGTCCACATGAAGGAGGTGACCGCAGAGGTCTCCCACCGCATCCTCGAGCAGGCCTCCGAGGCCGGAGCCGACTTCGTGGCTACAGCCTGTCCCCTCTGCCAGTTCAACCTCGGGGACAGGCAGAAGGAGATGGCGCGGCTCTTCCCGGGCTTCGAGAACATCCCGGTTGTTTATTACACCCAGTTGATGGCCCTCGCCTTCGACCTAGAAGAGGAGGCGATCGCGGTGGACCAGAACTACCCCGACCCCAGACCGTTACTGGGGGAGAGGGGGCTGATCTAGGAGGTATCGAGTTGGAGAAAAATGAGCAGAGCATGGCAACCATCTACGTGATGGGGAAGAAGCACAGCGTGCCGGCAGACCTCACGATAATGAAGGCGATGGAGTACGCCGGCCACCAGTTCAAGAGGGGGGCGGGCTGCAGAGGCGGCTTCTGCGGCGCCTGCGCGACCATCTACCGGACGCAGGGCAGCTACAAGCTCCAGGGTGCTCTGGCCTGCCAGAAGATCGTCGAGGACGGCATGTACATCGCCCAGATACCCTTCAGCCCCGCCGAGAAAAAGGCCTACGACCTCCAGGCGCTAAGGACTGAGGCGAGCACCTTCCTCGAGTACTACCCCGAGATCTCCAGGTGCCTGAGCTGTAACACGTGCACCAAGGCCTGCCCCCAGGACATCATGGTTATGGACTATGTCCAGGCGGCCCTCAGGGGCGACGTCGTAGAGGCGTCGAGGCTCAGTTTCGACTGCATCAGCTGCGGCCTCTGCGCCGTCCGATGCCCCGCAGAGATAGTGCCCTACAACGTCGGGCAGCTCGCAAGGAGGCTGTACGCCCGCTATGTCGTCGGCCCCACAGAGCACGTCCTCGAAAAGGTGAAGGAGATCAAGGAGGGCGAATTCGACGGCGCGATCGAGGAGTTGAAGGGCCTCGATAGGAAGGCTCTACAGGAGAGATACAACTCGAGGGAGATGAGGGTGTGAACATGAGCGGATATCCGGAGTACATGCAGGAGTCCCTGAAGCTGGTCGATAAGACCCGACCGGAAAGGGTCGGGAAGAGCTTCAGGGCGATGACCGCCGACGAGAAGACCAAGATACTCAACGACTATCACCCAGACTTCAAGCTCGACGAGAAGAGGAAACTGAGGATAGGCACCAGCGCAGGTGAGCTGATGCCCCACGAGGTCGCGGACATCCTCGAGGCGCACCCGATAATCAACCCGGGGGATATCGACCTCACGGACATCACCTATGACGTGGACGTCTTGATCATCGGGGCCGGAGGGGCTGGTCTCAGCGCCGCCCTCCTCGCACAGGAGAACGGCATAGCTCCTGACGAGATACTCATGGTCCAGAAGCTGAGGCTGGGCGACGCCAACTCGAAGATGAGCCAGGGAGGCATCCAGGCCGCCGACGCGCTCGACGACAACCCGGCGATCCACTACCTGGACGTCATCGGCGGCGGCCACTACGCCAACAAGCCCGAGCTCGTCGAGGCCATGGTGAAGGAGGGGCCTGACGTGATCAGGTGGCACGAGGAGCTGGGGGTCATCTACGACAAGCTCCCTGATGGCTCGATGCAGCTGGCGGCGGGCGGCGGAACGAGCCGCAAGAGGATGCACAGCTGCAAGGACTACACGGGCCTAGAGATCACGAGGGTTCTCGTCGACGAGTTCATCAACAGGGGTATATCCTACGTCGAGTTCACCTCCGCCGCCGAGTTCCTGATGGACGACAGGAGCCAGGTGGTGGGCACCATCCTCTACGACATGGACTCCGACGAGTACAAGATCGCCCGGGCTAAGTCGACGGTCCTGGCCACTGGCGGCTTCGGCAGGCTCCACATTCAAGGCTATGAGACCACCAACCACTACGGTGCCACGGGCGACGGCATCGCCATGGCCTATCACGCGGGGGCGAACCTGAGGGACCTCGATTCGACCCAGTTCCACCCAACGGGCGCCGCCTACCCCGATCAGATCGTTGGGCAGCTCTGCACCGAGAAGCTGCGAGGGAGAGGGGCCCAGCCTGTCAACAAGCTGGGGGAACTCTTCGTCTACCCGTTGGAGACGAGGGACGTCGAGGCCTCAGCCCTCATAAGGGAGTGCTATGGACGGGACAATGGCATCATCACCCCAACCGGGATGCGGGGAGTGTGGCTCGACACGCCCCTCATCGATGTCATCAACGGTGAAGGAACGATCGAGAGGGAGTTCGCAGCCATGCTGAGGAACTTCAACAAGTTCGAGATCGATATCCGGGAGGAGCCGATGCTCGTCTTCCCTACGCTCCACTATCAGAACGGGGGCGTCGAGATAAACGCGAGGTGCGAGACCAGCGTACCGGGACTATTAGCCGCGGGCGAGGTCTGCGGGGGAGTCCACGGCAAGAACAGGCTCATGGGCAACAGCCAGCTCGACCTATACGTCTTCGGCAGGAGGGCCGGAAGGTTCGCGGCGGAGAGGGCGAAGAAGGCCTCCGTGGGCAGGCTAACCCTCAACCACCTCGACAGATACGAGAAGATGCTGGCGGACGCCGGTGTCGAGACCGAGAGGAGGGCCCCGATCCTGCTCCCAGAGTACAGGGGCGAGAGGACCCTCGAGCACCAGATCAGGCTGCTGTAGGCAGTGAGACCGATGGGAGAAGAGCCGAGAATAGGCGTATGGGTCTGCGAGTGCGGCGGAAACATTGGCGACGTTGTAGACGTTGCCAGCGTTGCCGATCGTCTCAAGGGAGAGGTGGCCTACGTCCGAGAGGAGAGGTACCTCTGCTCGGCTCCATCCATCGAGACCATAAAACAAATGGTGGAGAGAGAGAAGCTGGACCGCCTCGTCCTCGCCTGCTGCACGCCCAACATGCATAAGGAAACCTTCAAGGCGAACCTGGAGGAGGTGGGGCTAAACCCTTTCCTACTCGAGATGGTGAACATCCGTGAGCAGTGCAGCTGGGTCCACAAGGACGACCACGAGGGCGCTACGCTGAAGTCCCTCGACCTGATCAGGGGTGCTATAGCCAGGGCGAAGGAGTCCGTTGCACTTGAGTCTAAGAGAATGGAGGTCAACCCCGAGGTCCTCGTCATCGGCGGGGGCGTCGCGGGGATCACTTCCAGCCTCAGGCTGGCTGAGTACGGTCTCAAGGTGCACCTCGTCGAGAAGAGGCCGAGCATAGGGGGCCACATGATCCAGTTGCCCAAGGTCTTCCCCACTCTCGACTGTAGCCAGTGCATTCTGACGCCCAAGATGGCCGCTGTCAACCAGAGCAGGAACATCAACCTCATCAGTTACGCCGAGGTCAAGGAGGTTGTGGGCGTACCCGGGGACTTCACCGTCAAGGTCTGGCTCAAGCCCCGAGGCGTCGATCCCGACAAGTGTATCGGCTGTGGCGCGTGTAGCAGGGTCTGCCCAACCGAGGCTCCCAGCGACTACGACGAGGGGCTGGGGAAGAGGAAGGCTGCCTACATCCCGTTCCCCCAGAGCATACCCAGCGTCTACACGATAGACTTCGAGCACTGCATCCGCTGCGGGCAGTGCGCCCGGACTTGCCCCGCAGAGGCCATAGACCTCGACGACCCAGGCAGGGAAGTGGAGCTCAAAGTGGGCGCCATTATCCTCGCCACGGGCTACGAGCTATACGACCTGAGTGGCCTAGTGAACTACGGCTACAGTAGGTATCCGAACGTGGTCACGGGTCTGGAGATGGAGCGGATCCTCGACGTGAACGGCCCGACGGGCAGCCAGCTCATCGTCCCGGGGACGGGCAGGGATGTGAATAGCGTCGCCTATGTCCTCTGCGCCGGGTCCAGGGACACCGAGGTCGGCAGGGCCTACTGCAGCCGGGTCTGCTGTCTCTACGCTCTTAAGCAGGCACAGCTCCTCAGGGATAGGGGTGTCGATGTCTGGATTCACTACATAGACATACGCTCCCCGGGCCGCAGGTACGAGGAGTTCTATAGGACGACCCAGGACAAAGGCGCCATGTTCGTCAAGGGGAAGGTGACGGAGATCGTGCCAAAGGGAGGGCAGGTGCTGGTCAGGGGGGAGGACATGATGATCAACAGGATGCTAGAGAACCCGGTGGACCTCGTCGTCCTCTGCCCCCCCATCGTCACAACTGAGGACACACTGAAGCTTGCTGAGATGCTGAGGGTGCCCGTGGACGAGGACCAGTTCGTCCTCGAGCGCCACCCGAAGCTGGATCCAATGGCCACGAAGAGGGACGGCATATTCGCCGCCGGAGTAGTCATGGGCCCCAAGGACATACAGACGACGACGGCCGAGGCCGAGGGGGCGGCCATGAAGGTGGTCAACTTCCTCTCAGCGGAGAGGGTGATTGAGCCCAACAAGGCTTTCTTGGCTAAGCCCGAGCTCTGCGATAGTTGTGGAGACTGCGTGGAAGCCTGCCCTGAGTCAGCCATAACGCTGGAGGAGGGGAAGCCCCTCATCAACCAGATAATATGCAACGGCTGCGGGGCATGCGTACCCGCCTGCCCTAGGAACGCCCTAGATCAGCAGGGATTGACCGAAGCCCAGTTGAAGGCGAACATCAGGGGTTCGCTGGAGAGCTCAGACTCTGAGATCAAGATACTGGCCTTCGTCGAGAGGGAGGTGGCCTACACAGCCATCGATTTGGCAGGTCTCGCCAGGCTCAATTACCCGAGCAGCATACGGATCATCCCCCTCCCCTCAATGGCCAGGCTGAAGCTGGAGCACCTTCTCTACGCCTTCGCCCACGGCGCAGACGGGGTGATGCTCATCGAGGCACCAGAGCACGAGGGGCCATACGGTAGAGCCCACGTCATCTCGGAGGAGAGGGCCGAGGAATACAAGTGGGAGCTGGATGACCACGACGTGGACAGCGTCCGCCTATGGTTCAGCAGAGCCTACGTCCCAGACTGGAGGAAACTGGAGATCATCTTCAGGACGTTCCACAGCATGGTGGACGACGAAGGGCCCCTCGACGACGATATTCGAGAGGGCCTCCGGGAAGAGCTCGAGCAGGAACAGAATTAATATAACATTTACTATAATAGTTATATTTTAATCATAATTAAGTTTAGAATTTTTAATAAACCTTTTAAATCATCATATAGCGAACTTAATGATACCTTCATGTCTTGTAATCCCGAGGTTCTGCTTTGGAAAGGATG
>SMTZ1_10018968_pt1 | contig 11596 bp, 13 predicted proteins | sample DeeMarSWOR136_30_FD_25667 | JGI IMG/M metagenome (IMG submission 25667)
AAGGCCAGCTTGTTGTCGCCGTTAGCGGTACGCGATTGGCCCTTGGCCGGGGTATTGCCAAAAAGATCATGGTAAAACCGAATGGAAAAAGAAAGGGATAGCGGTTGGACCTGAGCGAGTTAAAAGAAGGCCAGACAGCCACCGTGGTAAGGGTTGGTGGTGATGGGCCTTTTCGCAGAAGGCTAGTTGAGATGGGTTTTTTGCGAGGCACTGACGTCTACGTAGAAAAATATGCCCCCCTGAGAGACCCCATTGAACTCATTCTAAAGGGGTATCATGTTTCCCTCCGTATGGATGAGGCTGCCCGCATTCAAGTCGAAAACGTCAGGGATCGAAGATAACACATGCCTGGGAAATCAATAACGGTCGCCCTTGCCGGGAATCCTAACTCGGGAAAGAGCACTATTTTTAATAATTTGACCGGCACCCGTCAAAAGGTAGGAAACTGGCCCGGGGTTACGGTCGAGAAAAAAGAAGGGCACCTCAAGGCCAACGGTTATGAAATTACCGTGGTTGACCTCCCCGGCACGTACAGCCTTACTGCTTACTCCATTGAAGAAATTGTTGCCCGCAATTTCATCCTGGATGAAAAGCCGGACGTGGTAGTCGGTATCATTGATGCCTCCAATCTGGAACGCAATCTTTACTTAGCCACACAGCTTCGCGAACTCGACACAAAGGTTATTTTTGTCCTCAATATGGCCGATCTTGCCAGAGAGCGGGGTGCCAAGATCGATGCAGCCAAGCTCTCTGAACTTCTTGATGTACCCGTGGTCTTTACGGTTGGAAACAGAAACCAAGGAACACAGGAGCTCCTTAAAACGATCATCTCGGTGGCAGAGGCCGAGATAGATCTTCCTCGCACCCGCCGCGTCTATTACGGCAAAGATATTGAAAAGGCCATCAATGAACTATCAGAATTCATAAGAAAGAAATCCAGCGCAGAGCTCCCGTATCATATCCGGTGGATTGCAATAAAACTCCTTGAAAACGATAGAATCGTCAAAGAACGTGTGCTCCAGTCCGCAAATCCACAAGGGGAGGCCATACTTCAGGAAGCAGAACTGAAGCGCGAGCACCTTCGAGAATTCTTTGATGAAGAGCCGGAGATCGTCATGACCGACCACCGCTACGGTTTTATTGCGGGAATTATCAAAGAGGTACTGAAGACGGTCTCAAAACAACGGGTGGACGTTTCGCGGCAAATAGACCAGGTATTGACCAACCGTCTGCTGGGGCTTCCCATCTTTGTATTTTTTATTTGGGCCATGTTTCAACTCACCTTTTCATTAGGGGCCTACCCTATGGACTGGATCGATGTGGGCGTCGGGTGGCTGGGTGAGAGTACCGGTCAAGTCTTGCCAGAGAGCATATTCAGGGACTTGATAGTAGATGGTGTGATTGCCGGTGTGGGAAGCGTCGCTATATTCCTGCCGAATATTCTCATTCTCTTTTTCTGCATCGCCCTGTTTGAGGACACGGGCTATATGGCACGAGCTGCATTCTTAATGGATAAGGTCATGCACCTCATAGGGCTTCACGGCAAATCTTTTATTCCCATGCTCATGGGCTTTGGCTGCAATGCCCCGGCCATCATGGCCACCCGGACCCTTGAGAGTGAAAAGGACCGCATCCTGACGATTCTGATCAATCCCCTCATGTCGTGTTCAGCCAGGCTGCCAGTGTACGTCCTGCTGGCTGGCACGTTCTTTGGAGCCAAGGCAGGCAATGCTATCTTTTCCATCTACGCCTTAGGAATTATACTGGCCATTTCCGTCGGCCGCCTATTCCGATTGACCCTGCTCAGGGGCAAGGTTGCCCCCTTTGTGATGGAACTCCCACCATACCGGGTCCCCATGTTCAAGGGCCTGTTGATCCACATGTGGGATCGCAGCAAGATGATAGGGGGCGTAATCCTGATCGGTTCGGTCATTGTCTGGTTCCTGAGTGCCTTTCCCAAACAGGCTAAATTTTCAAGGGATTACGAAGCCGAGATCGCCCTGATCAGTGCACGCTATGGGGCCAGCATAGCCACAGCACAGGGTGATCTCGTGGGAAGACTCGTCAGCGAAAGGGACGAGGCTATTTCGGCCCTGGAAATTCTCCAGGCCAGAGAAAAGGTGGAAAGATCATATATAGGAAGGCTTGGGAAAGTGCTGAGCCCTGTATTTGCTCCCATTGGCATGGACTGGCGCGGCAGTGTGGCCGTGCTTACGGGGTTTGTGGCCAAAGAGATTGTTGTCAGCACTATGGGGGTCTTGTATGCCGCAGGGGCTGATGAGCACGAAAAGACCGAGGCCCTGAAACTGTCCCTAAAAAAATCTGCTATGACGCCCCTTTCCGCATATGCCATGATGGCCTTTGTACTGATTTATGTGCCGTGCCTTGCCACCGTAGCGGTCATCAGGCGTGAGACCAATTCCTGGAAGTGGACCCTGTTCAGTATCACTTACAGCAGCACCTTGGCTTGGCTCGTTGCCTTCTTGATCTATCAGGGCGGCAAGGTAGTCGGGCTGGCATAATCCTCACCGATTTCTTCCACCGTAATAACTGCTTAGAAACTAGGACTATCGGCCGAGATTTCTCCTGTTCTTCGTCACGGTAGCTCTATCTCCATGAGGTCCTCTGCGAGCACGAGCGGGCCGTGGTAGGTTTTTCGACACTGTTCGAAGACATCGACTGCATCGCATTCCGGATAAAAGTGAGCGAGTACGAGCTTCTTCACCCCTGCCTGGGTCGCAATCCTGCCTGCCAGCGATGGCGTTAGATGCCCTGGAACCTTCATCTCGTCCGGAAGAGCGGATTCACAAATCAGGACATCCACCCCTTCTGCCAGTCTTACAAGGTTGTCGCAGAGATCGGTATCCCCTGAATAGACAACAGATCTTCCGTCTGGTCCGGTGATGCGGTAGGCAAGGCTCATGTCTGTATGGTCCACTGGCAGGCTGTCCACGTCGAATAGGCCGCAGTCGAGGTGGTCGGGGCCTGTGTTGTCGAGTTCTGAAATCCTCAACAGATCTGGTGCCAATTCGATCCACTCCCTATAAGCAAATTTTAGTTTTTCATAAAAATCTTCAAATCCCTTAGCCGCCACAATGGTAAACGGTTTCCGTCGTCTGTAGGTGTGGGGGTACTTAGTTGCAAACAAGAAAGGAACTAGCTCGCCCGTATGATCTGGGTGAAGATGGCTGTAAAAGATGTATGAAAGTTTATCAATGGTGACTCCGGCCTGAAGAAGTCGCCTCATGGTACCTGGTCCAGAATCAAACAGGAGCAGGCTTGGGGCTATCTCAATCAGGATCGAACAACTGCTCCGCTTCAAAGAGGGCACACAGGTTCCTGAGCCGAGTATAGTTATTTTCATGATCTGGAACCCCTTACGCCGTCGTAACATTTTAGTTGTTTGAAAACATTATCGCATACAGGCAATCCGATTCCAAACCGGCTCAAACTCGCGCATAAATGAGCGTAAAGAAAGAACAGGAAAGGAGTTTTGTAAGCAACCTTGATTATGGCGGATATCATTTAAACGTTGGAAAAAATATACCATCTTGCTGTTCTTTCTTAACGCTCACTAATACGCTCAAACAGTGACCCGCTTTAGAATCGGATTACCTGTATGCTCGTTAGACTCGCTTTTTCAATAGGCCAAATTGATACGCGCCGTCAGATTTTCTGCAAGTTATCCTGTTTTCAGTGATTATGATTTGTTCAAAAATTGCCCTGCGAGGCCTATTACCTTGTACACCACAGCGCCGGCCAGGTAGGCAATATCCTCTGTGGGCAGATACGAAGCAATCGATCGGTCAAAATAGAGATTCGCTTCGGGCGGAAACTCCTCGTCCCCCATCCATAAAGAGAGGATCACTGGCACGCGTGGAAGTGCAAAGATCTTCAGGGCCTTGTCCCCAGGCGATGCCGATACCTGGCCGATCACCTGGGCAACCTCGCCCAGCAGGAAGGGTCTCGCTCCGAAGCATTTTACCAGCGGAACAATTGCCCGTTTTACAAACGCCGCATAATAAAAGGAGCCAGAGGGCACTTCCCGGAAGGTAATCCACTCGTGTGCAACAGGCACTCCTCTGGCCGTGATCAAATAATGGAGGAGGAGCGCTTGATCAGGGATTTTAAGGGGACCAAAGGTGTCATCGAAGAAAATCGTGTCGTCGTGCACAGTGAGAGTGTATGTATGGCCCAGGTATGGAATTGGCACCCGCTTTATCCCAGGGGAGACCATCTCCAGTGAAAGGCCCGCATTCGTGCAGCACGTTTCTATGTCAAGTTTCAACAGCGTGTCGAGCGCCAGCGCCCGCGCCGTTTCATAGTCATGTTGTGTTGGCATGTCTCGAATAGGTACAAGTCCATGTTTTCACAGATATGATGACATAAAGCACATGCTTAGTAAAGAAAGGAAAAGCTTGATCAAAAATCTATATTGTGAGAAGAAGGCAGCGATATCGCGCCTACCGGAAGGGCCCTGGGGTCTGGTTCTAACCTTGATAGCGCCACAGGATATTCTATACGCATCACACATCGGCAAGAACGGCCACAGAATCCACGATCACGGTAAGTGGCATAGATGACCCGGCTATGCGGGACAAAGGAGGAACGAAAAGGTTATGAAGGCATTCTTCAGCGGGATTATAGACTTCATCTGCTTTGTTGTTGGTCCATTTTTTACAACATATTACCTTTTTGATTTTAGTCATGGACCCGCTGGGCGGGGTCCCTTTTACTATTATTATCGGCATAACTCACAACTTGGGTTGGCCCTTGGGGTTGCATTAATATGTTTGGGTTTTCTAATAAGATACTTGAGAAAACACACGCCATCAAAATCCAGCCAAAAACTTTCATAGGGAACGGCAGAAACGGCCACGGATGAGTGGTTGAGTGGATGACGCTACAGATTCGGACGCGGTAATCCCTTTCGCTTAAGCCGCTGCCGGACCGCTTCCGCTTCCAGGCCTAGGCGACCCCTCAGCCTATGCCAGAAAAGCGCGTAAGGGAGTATTTTCTCGACAAGAGGGGTGAGATAGCAAAGTTTGATAAGGTCTCTATAAAGCCCATGTATGTCAGAAACATCAACGAAGATTTGGGCACCCTCATGGTCGAAGCCCTGGACAGTTACGTGTCCGACCCCTCCGTCGAACAGGGCTGTGACTACCGCATTTACATCCTGTGTCATTTCAACACAGGCACGATACCACTCCTCGGTCATAAATGATGATCCGCTATAGCTCCAGCAGCCAGAGCTTCCTTCAATATCAGAAATGATCAGAACAGATTTGACCGGCCCGCTTCCCGCACACGGGGTACCGGCATAACGCAGAGCCCCAGCCTTGTAGGCAGGGTCAATGGAAGCTACTTTGGACCTCATTTTGATGTTGACCATTTTGGCATTGGCAATATACGCATATAGAAGATCATGATTGGTTGAATAATTGCAGCCTCAAAGTCCTTATGCCCAAGAAGATCCCCTTAATCTTTCCAATAGTCGCCCTCTTGGCTTTATCCTGCTGCGGTCCGAAGAAGAACGCCGTTGTCTTTTCGGTGGGTGGTGCGCCTCATTCATTGGCTTTGTGGGAGCAGCTCATTCGGGATTTTGAGAAAGAGTCCGGCATTCCAGTAGAAGTGTTGCGCCAGCCGACCGACACTGACCAGCGGCGGCAGGGACTCATTGTGCCATTGAACGCTGGCAAAAGCAACCCTGATGTCTTCCTCATGGATGTGGCCTGGCTGGGACTTTTTGTTGCATCTGATTGGCTTGAGCCCCTTGGCAGCAACGTTGACCAGGAACCCTTTTTCTCCCGGGTCCTTCAAATGGTCGATATGCACGAAGGAACGCTCATGGCCTTGCCCGTTTACATGGATGCAGGGCTTCTATACTATCGCAAGGATCTGCTCGAAAGCTTCGGTCTGTCCGGTCCGCCCAAGACCTGGAACGAGCTTCTTGCCTATGCCCGTACAGTACAAAGGAAGATGCGTAAAACCAATCCCGACTTCTACGGTTTTGTGTGGCAGGGCGCCCAGTATGAAGGGCTTATCTGTAATTTTCTAGAATTCGCTGGTTCAGAGGGTGGGTTCACTAATCAAGAAAACAAGATTCTCTTAGACTCCACTGAAAACCGCAGAGCGCTGGCCTTTATGCATGATCTCATCTGGACACACGAGGTCTCCCCGCCAAGCACCTACACTGAAATGAAAGAAGAAGAAACCCGCACCTTCTTTCAGGCGGGCAACGTCTTGTTCGAGCGTAACTGGCCGTACGCCTGGGCACTTCACCAAAGCCCGGACTCGAAGGTGAGAGGCAAAATCGGAGTGGCACCCCTTCCTGCACCGCCCGACGGAGAGAGCGTCTCCACGCTGGGCGGCTGGCATATCGGCATCTCCAAATTTTCCGACATAAAGCCTCAGGCCCTAAAACTCGTCCAATTCGTCACCTCGTGTGAAACGCAGAAGAGACTTCTTCTCAATCTCGGTTTGAACCCTGGCCGCAAAGACCTTTACGCCGATCCGGAAGTACTTGACAAAGTGCCGCATTTGGCGCAGTTGAGGGATGTGTTTCAAAACGCCCGTCCAAGACCCATTCTGCCGTACTACACCCAGATCTCGGAAATCGCCCAGCCGTTCATAAACGGGGTTCTGGCTGGGAAATACGAACCGAAAGATGCGCTTGCTGCTGCCCAACAAGAGATTGCCGCGCTCCTTAAGCGCTACGTCACCGAATAGGGCAGGCGTGTCTGCAGTCAGCGGCGGGTGCGGCATGTGGAAGCAAAATACCTTGAAAAAACTCTGAACGTGTACCTGGTGGACTAGTCGAAATGCCTACAATCGAGAAAGAGCAATGGAAAGCCTTGGGTTTTGTGGCGCCTCTGCTTCTGTTTGTTGTGTTGCTCGTTTTAGTGCCAGTATTAGGCACTCTAGCAGACAGTTTTTTTCGGGACGTTACCTATCTGCCAAAGAAGTTTATCGGTCTTGGAAATTTTGAGCAACTTCTTAGGGACCGCGGATTTTGGCGAGCAACGCGCTTCACATGTTTGTTTGTGGTGGTCTCTGTACCGCTAGAAGTTCTGCTGGGAATCCTGATTGCTCTGATCCTCAACGAGAGGCTACCCTTGCGTGGAGCTATCCGGGCCTGTGTACTGATACCGTGGGCCATTCCAGCGGCTGTTTCTGGCCGGATTTTTGAGCTTGTCTACAATTACAGTTTTGGTGCGGCTAATTATCTGTTCCGTGTGCTCCATCTGACCGAGGGGCCGATTAACTGGCTCGGCAGCGAGGCTGGAGCTTTTTTTGCCCTAGTGGTGGCAGACACCTGGAAGACGACGCCGTTTGCAGCCATTATCTTACTGGCCGGCCTTTCCTCCATTTCAGAGGATTTGTACGCTCAGGCCAAGATTGACCGGGCATCCCTAATCCAAAGGTTTTGGAGAGTAACTTTACCTTTACTGAAACCAGTAGTGGTTGTGACACTGCTCTTCCGTACCATAGATGCCCTGCGGGTATTTGACTTGATTTTTGTCCTGACCGGCGGCGGTCCAGGTGGAGCAACCACATCCCTTTCCCTCTTTGGGTATGATTATTTCTCGGCGGGCGATTTTGGCTACGGATCTGCTGCAAGCGTTGTAATATTCCTTTTGGCGTTCGGGTTGTCCATTACCTACGTCAAACTCGCACGGTTCGAGCGGGAAGTGGTATGACAGAGGAGCAATCGAAAAGCATATTAGTGGCTTTGGGTGCTGTGTTAACTGTAGTCTTTTGTCTATCTCCATTCTTTTATATGGCACTCACCAGCCTGAGCCGGCATCCGGACTTTCTCTTGCCTGACAAGCCCTTTGGCATCACCTTTTCCAATTTTCTCTCGGTAATTTGTTCAGATTCAGTCCACTTTATGGCCTTCTTGCGAAACAGCCTCATCATCTCGGCGGCAAGCGCAGTCATCAGCGTGCTTATTGCATCGCTTGCCGCCTACGCTGTAACTCGGCTTCCTGTACCTGGGAAAATTTTCTTGATGTTCTTGATCTTGTCGGTCTCCATGTTCCCGCCTGTAAGTCTTGTTAGTTATCTCTTCAAACTGATGTCCGTACTTGGTTGGGTCAATACCTATCAGGCTTTGGTCTTTCCATACACAGCCTGGACCCTGCCTTTGTCACTGTGGATACTTGTGAGCTATTTTGCCCAAGTTCCAAGAGATTTGGACAAGGCGGGGCTCATTGATGGCTGCTCCAGGCTGCAGATCTTGATCAAAGTCATCTTTCCGGTAGCTGCACCGGGGATTTTTTCGACCATGCTCTTGGCTTTCATTTTCGCATTCAATGAATTTCTATTCGCCCTAATGCTAACCACAGATCATTCTGCCAGAACTATTCCTGTGGGCATCGCTCTGTTTGAGGGATTGCACGGTCAGATCCCATGGGGCGAAATCATGGCAGCAGCCACTATTACCACTATTCCTGTGGTGATCCTGACGCTTGTCTTTCAGCGCCGTATCATTCAGGGCCTGACACGGGGGGCTGTGAAGGGATGAAACTCACGCTTAGAAGTCTCAGCAAGCGGTTCATTACGATGCGGGGCCCGGTGGATGCGGTCCGAAATGTTAGCCTTGATATCAAAGAGGGCGAGTTCTTTGTCCTCCTGGGCCCAAGCGGCTGCGGCAAGTCTACCCTGTTGAACCTGGTGGCTGGGCTTGAAAAGCCAACTACTGGCGAGATCTGCTTCAATGAGCAGGTTGTAGCTGCGCCGGAGAAAGGCATTTTTCTTCCTCCTAGGAAACGCAACGTGGCCATGGTGTTGCAAAGCTACGCCTTGTATCCGCACTTGAATGTCTTCGAGAACATCGCCTTCCCATTGCGCGTGGCCAAGGAAAAAGATGCTGACATCAGAATTGCAGTGGGAGAAGCCGCTATGATGCTGGGCATTGAAAAGCTATTGGAGCGAAGACCAGCACAACTCTCCGGGGGCCAGCGCCAGCGGGTGTCCATCGCTAGAGCGATTGTCCGCCGACCCGTGGTGTTTCTTCTCGACGAGCCTCTTTCCAACTTAGACGCTCAGCTCCGTACCAGCACCCGCACTGAGCTGAAGCGTTTGCAGCGGGAGCTAAAAATCACTACCTTGTATGTCACCCATGACCAGGTGGAAGCGATGAGCTTGGGCGACCGCATTGCACTGTTAAAGAACGGGGCGCTCGTGCAAGTGGGTACCCCCGAAGTAATGTATGAACATCCGAAGACTTGTTTTGCAGCCACCTTTATCGGCTCCCCACCCATGAATCTCATACCGGCCCGGGTGAAGGAGGAGAAGGGCCAGTGCGCCCTCGCCCTTGGCGGCACCGCGGTAGTCCTGCCCCCTGAAAAAGCCGAGCAGGTGAAGCACCTCGAGAAGCGACGGGTCTCCGTGGGGGTCCGCCCGGAACATCTTACGTTGCACAATCAACCTAAGAGCCAAAGGCTCTCGGGCACCGTAATCGCAATCGAGCCGCTTGGGCGGGAAGTCTTATTGCACGTCAGCACGGAGTGCGGCGAAATCCTTGTGTTGGGCCCCGAAAAGGATCTTACGACAGGCGACACAATTCATGTTTCCTTCGATCCAAGGCGCATTCATGTCTTTGATCCCCGGCAACAAGAGGCGGAATTGTGAGAGCGAAATCAAGTAACAGGTGGTAGGGTAACGTTTGGCATACCTGCTGAAAGGCATTCAAGATTTCAGCTTCGCATTCAATGCCTTGAATTCGGCCCGGATGACCTGCTTGAGTTCCGCTAAGACATAAGCAAGAGCCTCCTGTGGGGTCATACGACTCATCTCGGATCGCAGCAGTAACTCTTCTTCGGTCTCCTCAGGCGGCCTGTGTTCCGCTTGGACGACCACATCTTTTTCTTGTTTTTCAATTACAGGTTTTGTCTCCTTGGGGGGTTTTACCTCTTCTTTCTTAGCCGTGTCGGCTTTTTTGAAAGCTATTTGCTCCTTCAATTTCTTGAATTCTTTCACCTGGGCAAGAAGTGTTTCTTTCTTTTCTGCCTGGGTTATACCTTTCGACAGGAACACTTTTTCCAGGCTGTTATACGTCGAGTTCAATAGCTTTATGGCATCAGGATGGGCATCGGCTTTTCTGGTCTTGATATATTTTCCTACTGAACCAAGGAGCCGAAAGAACGACAGAAGAGTCTTATCATCCTTGTACGTATGTTCTAATCTGCCAATTTCCTCAATAAGCTTGGCCATTACCTCATCGTCAATTTCCCAGTCCACCGATAGGACAATGCCCTTCAAAATTCTGAGTGGAGAGTCTTCAGGAACACTGCTATCTTCCATATAGACAGAGGCTTTCCCACTTTCCCCAAAAAGATCTTCAAGGCGGCTTTGCACCTCATCGGTTACGGTACCATCATTCTTATTGTCCAATTACTCACCCCCTATTTCAGCTGACTTTCTATGGAAGCCATGGTCATTGTTATGATCTTTTTCATGGTCGTCACCACATTTGTCCCCGCAAGAGCGCTGGCCTCAAAAGAAGGCACCCTGAGCTTGGAGTTAAGGTCTTTTTCGAGTGATTCAACGGACAAAAGAGGGATACCCTGCTCTGCCAGGTCCCTTTTGTTGTACTGCAGTACAAGGGGGATCTTGAAAATACTTTCATTATAGGAGGCCAGGTTCTCATGAAGGTTTTTGAGCGAATGAAGGTTTTTTTCTCTCCTCGCCTCCATGGAGTCTGCAACAAATACGAGACCATCCACCCCCCTCAACACCAATTTCCTGGTGGCATTATACTTGACCTGCCCAGGTACGGTGTATAGCTGTACTCTGACATCAAAGCCCTTTATTTTTCCCATATTAAAAGGAAGAAAATCAAAAAAAAGTGTCCGATCTCCTTGAGTTTTGATGGAGACTATGTCTGTTTTTATACGATCATTAAACTTACTATATACATATTCTAAATTGGTTGTCTTTCCTCCCCTTCCGGGACCATAATAAACTATCTTTACCTGAACCTCTCTTTTTTTTAAATTTATAAACGGCACGAGAAAACACTTCACGAAGCAATTCTTGCTCACCGGCCTCCCTCACCCATGAAGTTTAACGGGAGATCGAATGAAATATAATACCACCCTGAATGTCAGGATTCCAAAATCTTTTCTATCTTTTCGGCTGCCTCAGCCACTTTCAAACGCAGAAAACCCAGCGACAAGTCACGGTCGAATATGGTAATCAACAAAAGATCCGTCATTATTTTGCTGAAATGTATGCACTCTTTTTCCCCCTTATGGAACAGTAAAGAAAATTCGTCCTCCCCAACGATTTTAGCCATGGCACTTACCGCCCCAAAATTACCCGCAGCCAGGGCCGCCAGGGAGTATACGTCGGGCTTCATTTCGCCATTATCAAGCTCCGTGATAATATTGCCCGCCATATCAATGAGAACAACGCAATGAACACCCAGCTCAATGAGGTTCTGCCCCAAGGCATGCTCTATACCAGTGAGCTCTTCTTTGCCAAGTATATATCCCAACTTTCTTCCTCCCATCAATTATCTGCTTTGGTCAAGTCTTGTTTCCTTGAACAGTTGGGCTTCTAAGCTATGCTGCGTTTTCAGTACCAT
>SMTZ1_10006694_pt1 | contig 11595 bp, 9 predicted proteins | sample DeeMarSWOR136_30_FD_25667 | JGI IMG/M metagenome (IMG submission 25667)
CTTCAGACATGTTAAATGGTGTATTTTCTCTTATTTTTGTTGCAATATCTTTACTTATTGGTCTTGTAATCCTTACGAGGTATTTAAAATATAAAGAAAGGATTTATTTCTTAGTTGGAATTACTTGGATATTGATCAGTGAGCCTTGGTGGCCATCATGTGTTTCATTTCTTGTAGCTTTGTCTAATGGCATTGGAATTCCTCCAGAGGTATACTTTTTAATTGGAAATATCTTAACTCCTCTTGCAATAGTTCTTTGGTTGTTAGCGTTTACGGAATTCTTATATTCTGAAAAACGTAAGTTGATTCTTTTAATATTTTCTGTAATTGGGGTCGTCTTTGAGATTATATTTTTTATTTTACTATTCTTGAATCCGGATTTAATAGGTGAATTAAATGGACCAGTTGATGTAAATTATAAGTCTTTTATAATGGCATTTTTAATTTTATTCCTATCAATCGTTGTAATTACTGGCTTTTTGTTTGCCAACCTTTCTCTTAAATCCAAAGACCCAGAAGTAAAGCTCAAAGGAAAATTATTATTAATCGCTTATATTACTTTCGCAGTTGGAGCATTATTAGATTCTTCTATACCTCTAAATGAAGTGTTAATAATTGTTACTCGATTGATTTTGATAGTTAGCGCATTTTGTTGGTACGGAGGTTTTATTTTGCCAAAATGGATGAAAAAGTTCTTATTGAAAAATCGATAAATCTTCTTTTTTTAAAATATTATTTTTTTTGTATTACATTTATAATACGTCTGTATTATTCAGATTCATATTTTTAGTTCAATCCATTGTTTCTTAACAAACCATCTAATTTTATTAATTGAAATGTTGAGTTCTGAAATTGATAAGTTGGCGAAGGTGACGTTAATAGGTTATCCTGCTACAGGAAAAACTACATTGGCAAAACTTCTAGCTAAAAATGAAATAGATCGATTATATTTTCCCACTCATGGGTTAGATTTAAAAACTATTAAAGTTGATGATTATATTCTGAGACTATGGGACCTAGGAGGTCAAAAAAGTTATCTAAAAACTTATTCCAGAGATTATCTTTTAGGATCTGATATTATTTTTATTGTTACTGATTCAACGCCCAGAAATGTATTGAATTCAAGAGATTTAATTAATTATGCTTGTCATTTTGTAGGAAAAGATTGTCCTATAATCGCTATTGCAAATAAGCAGGATTTAGTAAAAACTGAAGGGCGAATGGATTTTAAGAGGGTCGAAGATATTCTACATATTAGAACTTTTGGATTAACTGCGATAGATCCTTCAGAACGTATGAAATTATTGAATATTATTAAAAAAGAATTAGATAAAGTAGCAATAAGAAGGAGGTTAAAAAATTGAATTTTACTGAAAATGAAATTTTTGGAGCAGCTTTAATTGGATTTGATATGATTGATGGTCCATTTCTTAAGTGGAAAAAAGAGTACGCTAATGAAGGGAAAGGGGTAAGTTTAGATGACTTTGCGATGAATTTTTACCTATCTTTTCGCGGTGGAAATGAATCTGTTAAAAAACCTAGAGCGATATTATATGATAACTTCTATATTGTTGCATTTCCTAGAGATTTAGAGCTTTGTTGTCTCTTTATGAAACCCAAAAATCTTGATAACAATATTAAGCAATTAAATAAAATCGCTTCCAGAATAATCACAGAAATGGAAGTAAGTGAGGATGAAGAAGAGTTTGAAAGCCCAATGGTTTCTGATTCTGATGAGAATACAATAGAGGAAATAAAAAGATTAATCCCAAACTTATTAAATGGTACTAAAATGTCAACTCCAGAATTGAGAAGATATTTTAAATTGAGTAATTCTCAAATTTGGAAAGTCATGTCAGATTTAGAAAATGCAAAAAAAATTACAAGAGCAGAAAAAAAAGGTAGGTCAATTATTTGGACCACAATTTAAACCTATTAAAATCATCTTTTTTTAATTTATCTAGTTCTATGATCCCAGTTCCCGATATTTTTAGTATAATATCTTGAGAACATTTTATAACATATATCAGGTAAATCTTTGTTTATATTATTTACTGTAATGAATCTTAATATATGATTTAGGAAGAAAATCCCTATAAACTCTATATGATAACTCTCTATATTTTTAGATAGATTGTCACCGGAGAATTTTATATCTAAATCATTTTGTTCACTCCATATTATATCTATAAAAATTTTAGGAAAGAATTCTTTTCTTATTTGCCAACCATTATCAACCTTCCATACTTTGGCGCTGAGAAACGTAGCTAACTTCTTTATATCATTATCTTTAAGAAAAGTAAAGGGTTCACTTCTTTGTTTTAATACTTTTTCCATTAATTCAGTTTTCTTCTCATAATGATTTTCAAATGGTTCTATTCTTTTTATTTTTCTTTCCATAAAATCCATAACGATATCTATAAAAGTAGCACTATCCTCTCCTGGAACCCAACACGCTCGTTCACCGGAGAGGAAGAATTTAAATTCAGCTTCAATACCATCACCAAACTCATCTCCCAAATAAGTATATGCCATGTGAATGTTAACTTCGGGAAACATTTCAATAGAGATAGTCCAATCTTCACTGAATCCAATATCTTCAAGCTCTTTTTCATGTGGGCCTCGGACCCCTGTAGCATCAATCTGCCCTACAGTCCAGAATTTGGCTTTTGTCATAATACATGTAATTATTCCTTTTTTTTGAATTTTCCTCTAAAAATATATGAAAAAGTCGATCAAAAAAAAGAGAAAAAAATTAAATTTTTTTTAGATTATTCTAATTTTGCTGGAGTTATCAAACCTTTTCTTTTTAAATCAATAATTGCACTTATTATTTCATCTCGAGATGCCTTTCTCCCTGCTATAACAAAATTTATAAGACTCGAGATGAAGAAAAATTTCCGTTCTTTCTGGATCTGTTCAGCAACCTCAATAAGAGCTTTTTGCACCCCTTTTAACTTTATAACACCATAATGTTTTCCTAATTGAAGAGGGTAAACTAAAGTAACATTGAAATGTTTTTCGATCAGATCATCTGTTTCCCTAAATGGAGTAATGTCACCAGTAAAATTTGCTAAGAGTGTCTCAAATCTTTTCTCAAAGTGTTCTGTAAATAACCATTGATTTTCTTTTAGCTTTTCGGAAGGAGTACCTTCTAATATTAAAGCAACCCTAACATAATCACCATCTGCAATCACAATTTTAAAGTCACCATAATCCATTTCAAATTCCTTTCCTTTAGTAGCAGTAGAACCTTTTTTAATCTCGCTTCGAAATTGTGAAATTGCATGTAGAAATCCAGATATAAGGTCAGAATCAATACCTTCTAAAGAGATTTGTTTATTATAGATTGAGACTCCCACCTCTTTATGAATTATCATAATATAAGAAATTTTAACTAAATCATCTAAAATTTTTGCTTCTCCCGCCCAGAATTTCCGTGATTTTGCATGTTTAATGCTTCTTGCTGTAAATAATGAGGCAATTGCGGCAACTCCTATTATAATATAAGGTAAATATTTAAGAAAACCATCCATAAATAAAATGAAATCATCAATTACTCGAATATACCCTGAAACAACCTCAGCGCTAGTATAAAACCCTGCTTCAGTAAATCTCGCTCGTATTGAAAATCTCTCTCCAGTACTTTGAAATTGGATAGATGCGATTGCAATACCTTCTTGATTAGATCTAGATGATGTTTCATAAATTGGTGTCCCACTCGGATTTAATAATTCAAAAATAATTTCAATTTCAATATTCTCTAAAGGTTTTCCTCCTGCTTCAGTTATTCTCACACTGAAAACATTACTTCCCGTCATATATTGAGGTGCAGGTTCTTCCACAAATTCTAAGATTGGGACAATTTTAAAAAGCTCATACTCACCATTTACATCAAATTTAATAGCATGCCAAAGAGAAGTCACATTAAATTCAAAAAATCCTTGAGAAAAAACAGCATTATCTATATCTCCTTCCCAAATACCCTTACCAATTCCATTATCAACTACATCAATACCAAAATTTTGTAATCTTATATCAGAGGGCATTAAATTATCGTTACTTATCCCTAATCCAATTGAAGATGAAATATCAGAAGAAATAGTATTTTGTATATATAAATTTATTGTAAATTCATTAATAGATACATTGAATCCATAATCGGCTGTGTCATTTGTAAAATAAACCAGTACCAAATTAGCTTCATTATTACTTGCTTCATTCAATATATTTAAAAACAACCATGTAAAGCCAGCATCAAATCGAAGCACAGTTGTGGTATCATCTTCATCAGCAAATTCTCTGAGTCCACTCATTAAAATCCATTCAGCCTTATTCTGATTATCATCAAGAATTTCAAACGTTTTATTTCCTTTATAGAAGGCCAATGCTGCTATGTCAAGATTATCTGGTTTGCTTACATTAGAAGTGATTCTTATATCCATAAGAGGTACTAAAGGATTTGGGTATGAAGCAATCCAATCATAATAATCAATATCCCATAATGAACTATCAAAGTCCTCTAAAACATTAAAACTAACAAAATAGGTAAGATTATTTGTTAGAGCTTGTGCTTTATAATAGTCATTATCGGTATATTGTAAGGCTTCTATATTTTGATCTCCAAAAATTGAAGTGCTTCCATTTATAATAATTACATTAGTAGGAAAATAGAGCTCTTGAACTAATGGATCGTGCTGTTGGATAGTATCTAGACTTTCCAATTCACCAACCTCGACTTTAAATTGATTAATAGACAGATTTATATCACTAGTGCTTACAAATTCGAGTCTGAACTGCAGGGTATTATTCCCCCCAAAAGGTGAGACTGGATTATTATCCATATAAATCAGCATGTGATATTTTTCAAATGGATTTCTTATAGAGTAATAAAGCATTGTTTCATTTTCTTGTTTAATGTCATACTCAAGAGGAACCCATTGTCCACCTGCCTTAAAATTACGAATATATAGCTGAGATGATACATTGGCACTACTAGATAAATTAAGCATCAGATAAATATCAAAACTAAAAATATACTTATAATGATTATAGAGCCAATTGATTTCTTTTGATCGAAATAATTCCCAAAATGTAAATGGAGAATTTTTTAATTCTTTCAAATTGAATTCGACATTTAAACTTATATTTTGAGTATCTGTGACTTTATATCTATCCTCATCCACATATCTAATAGAATCGAGATTTCCATCTAAATATGTGCCACTTTTAATTTCCACTTCTCTTGCATTATTTTTGGTATAATCATCATAATAAAAATCAGGAGAAATAGCAAATGTATCTCCTTCACCAATATTATCATCATCTGGATTGAAATAAAGGAATTTTGGACCTCCCCCAGTAACTCTATCATCAGTAGGTATTTTTACTCTAAATGCGAACCAATATTTTTCAATTCCATTTTCAATTGTCATTTTGGTGGCAGAAATATTTAAATAAACAGGACCATTACCAGAATTTCGAAAATCAAACACCTCCCAATGTGTAGCATAAGTTATAGGATGAGGTTTTTTCAATAAACCCATCATTTCATTAGGATTTGGAGTTCCATCTGAGTCATTCAGGCAATTTACTATAGCCACTTCCCATGAATTTTCATCATTAAAGGAAAAAGGATCATTGTAATCTTGGATTAAAATACTAACATTATTAACATATTGACTCATTTCCACAGCAAATTTTTGATATATATACATTGGACCATTTTGAGAGCTGATAATAAATTCAGAAAAATCATTTTCTATAGAACGAGTATAGTTTAAAGCAGTTATATTCTCAAATGACATATCTGCATGTGAAATATTATAATTTGGTATATAGATACTTGGTTGTTTATTCAAACTCGGTTGTTCTCTATTAATGTAACAATTTTCACTAATTTCTGTAATATTGATGAAATCTTTACCAGTTCGGTTAACAGCTTGAGGATAAATCGTGATTTGATCATCAATTATGACATTATTATGGATTTTGTTTGGAAAAGCATAAATTGAAAAATTGAAGCATATAAAGATAAAGATTGCGAATAAAGTTTTATATTTGAAGAATTTCATTATTACATTCATTCCAAAATTTGTTTTTTTTAGATTTGATAAATAAATGAAATAATATGCTTTTAAAATTAGGTTTTCTAATTTAATAGAAAATTAATTCTAATAGGTATATCTGGTAAAATCTCCTTAATACTAATTGTTAAAGTGAAAAATCTTTTTATTAACAAAAATTTATGAACTAAAGTTAATAGTTCTATTATATTCTCTAAAAAGATGATTACAATGTGGTTGGTATTAATTGTATGGGTTGTTGTAATATTCGTTGCTACTGTTCTAATCAGTCAATACATTAAAACTTATCAGAGAGAAGATGTCGCAATTGCGTTTTATATATTATTTATAACAATGTCACAAATATTAGCTGCAAAAATAGGTGATTTTAGCATCGCAGATTTTGAGATAACAGCACCAGTAGCGGTTTTAATATTTCCTTTCACTTTTCAAATCACCGATATGGTGAATGAAAATTTTGGGAGAAAAAGAACGCATAGAATGATTTTGATTGCATTTTTTACACAGATTATTATGACTATTTTTATCTGGTTTAGCATTGAAATACCACCAGCATCTTTTTGGGGGGGTGACCCTGCAACAACTCAACAATTTTGGTTAAATTTTTTTGGATCAACGATTCGTATAACTGCCGCGTCTTGGATTGCTTTCTTAATAACAGAAAATCTTGATGCTGTTCTATTTGCAAAATTCAAGGAATTGACAAAAGGTAAAAATTTATGGTTTAGAAATATATTCAGCGATGTCCCTACTCTCGCTTTAGATAGTCTTATTTTTGTAAGTATTGCTTTTGGAGGTTTATTTGATATTTGGCCAATAATTTGGGGTCAGATCTTGACAAAATGGTTTTTTGGGGTTATAGATACACCTTTTATGTATTTATATCGCGGAATAATTGATGGAAAAGTTAACCTTTTTGGCATTTTGTTTAAGAAAAATTTAAAGGAATAACTTAATAAAAAAAAATTTTATAAATTAGTTTTTATCGTTTCTTTTTCATTGCTACATAAATTAATCCAATTATAGTGCCCATTGAAACACCTAGAACAATTGTAAGTTCAAAACTTGGTATTTCTCCTGGAACTACCAGCTCTGTTTCATAAGCAATTGTTCCATTTTTATGTACTAATCTATAGCCCAAAAATGTTCCATAACTATTGGAATATCTCCAACTCTCAGTACAGTTATCTCCATATATTGCTGCAAGACCAATATAACCAGCAAGAACATGATGAGTGACAGTAGTACCTGAAATTGTATAATCATTATCCCAAACAAGTTCAGATAGGTAAGTTGCTGCAGGGACAGGAAGGGCATTTAAAAAGGGATATCCATAAACTTGAGACACATTTCTCAGACCTCCACTGATAAATTGACACCAAAGTGTCAGATTTTCAGGATGCAACCAAATTGGTTGCATTGTATCATTCGCATCAGGCTCAGCTGCAAAAGGTTTTGTTGTCCACACCCAAAGATCTGCATATATTATGCAGAATTCAGCTGGTCCATATATCCATGGTATAGTATTTATTATTTCACTTGCATTTACCATAGTTACTACAGTTTTCATGTGAGCTCCAACTTCAGTGGAGTTGCTACCAAAAGAACCCTCAATAGCAGCCTCCCAGAAGGGGCTCGCTCCAAAAATATCAGTTAAGGCCCCTTCATGGACCGTCTTTACCCTCCAGGTTGCCTGTGCGCCAACCACACCCGCACAAGTATATGTAGTACCTCTAACAGAAGTAGTGGTTCCCAACATCAGTGATATAATTAATAAAGCGCCAAATAATCCATATTCAGATTTTTTCATAGTAGAATTCACAAATTTTTTGTTATTTTATTTTAAATTGAAATTTGTAATATATTAGTTTTAAACAATTATATAAACATTACTTTGTAACAATTCTTTTTTTAATTGTTAAATATAAAATGAATAAATGAATAATTTAAAAAACAAGATGTATTAGTGAGTTTAAAATAGAATTTTCATTAGGTGAATAAATTATACAATCATTTTTTCCAGAAAAGGGATTTGAGATTGTTTATGAAGTAAGTGGCTTATCTGCTGGACCAAGATTGGTATTAATTCATGCATTATTCTTGAATAGTGATTGCTGGAAGGATCATTTACCTATTTTCGAATCTAAATTTCAAGTACTAAGATATGATTTACGTGGGCATGGAAGAACAACTAAACCTAAGAAACGATTTACTATTAGAAATTATGTTGATGATTTGAATGCTTTATTAAATCATCTAAATTGGACAAAAGATCTTTATTTGGTGGGACATTCACTTGGAGGGATAATTGCTCTGGCATATGCTGTACTACATCTCTCTCAAATCAAAAAAATGGTAATAGCAGACAGTTTTTGCTTTATCAGCCAAGAAGCTATAACTGATGTTTTAGGTCGCATTAATAGTAGTAAACTTGAGAATTTTGCGTTAGGAATCAGTGTACGAGGTTTAATTCCCTTTAATCAGGAAACTGCTGAATTTGTGGCAAAATTAGTTACTGATCACATGACAAAAAAAGATTTACTTAAGGCAACTGCAGCTTCAGCTGGATTTAACATTTGTGAAAATTTAAAATCGTTAAATATCCCTGTTTTAGTACTAGTAGGGAAAAAAGATATTACTACTCCAGTTTGGGCTAGTGAAATGATTCATGAATGGTTACCTCAATCAGAATTAGTTATATTACCTGATGCAGGGCATCTTACTATGTTTGATCATCCTAAGGAATTTAATAATCTTGTATTATCATTTTGGGAAAAATAAAAAAAAAGAATTAAGCAAAGTTTTAATTCCAGATTTATCAACCCCATCTGATTACCCCTGCATTCCATGCCCATCCTATCCCCGCTGATACCATTACAACTATATCCCCATTTTTGATTTTTCCATCTCTAATTCCATATTCAATTGAAATTATACTATCATTCTGTCCATTGTGACCAATTTCTTCAAAATAAGTTGATTGAGAATATGGATCTACACCAATAGTTGTAGCTACATACTCAAAAGCACTTCTTTTCATATGTAATAAAGCTAAATAGTCTATATCTTCACGTACATGACCAGATTGAGTTAAGGCATTATCAATTACCTTTACGAATGAATCCATAGAGTATTTATCCAATCTATCCTTTAAACCCTCGGAATCAGGAACATCTAAATAATTTAATCCATCTTCTAATGCTTTTGAAGTAATAGGTTGAATTGTGCCTCCTGCTGGGACAAATACATCATCTGCAAATCTACCATCTGTAATCGCACTAATACCTAAAATTTCATTTTTTTTATAATCTGCTCGAATAATTGCTGCAACCCCACTGGCAGCTAAACTAATCATGAATCTGGATCTCTGATTTTTATAATTAATCAAATCGCAATTCCTATAACCACTTGCAACTAATATTCTATTAATATTTGGGTTTGTTTGTACTAGACTTTTTGCTACCAAAATTCCGACTAAAAATGTTCCACACCTCTGATTAACATCGAAAGCCCATGAATTCATTGGATTCCCTAATAATTGTTGAAGCTTTATGCCATTTACCACCATCGGTCGTTCAGCATAGACTTCTCCAGCCCAAATAATTACATCCAAATCCTCAGGTGTAATACCCGCTCTTTCAAGGGCTTGAAGACTAGCATTTGCTCCCATTTGGACTGTGTGATCACCGGATCCAGGAACAGATTTGCTTTTTAGACCAAATTTATCTTCTATAATATTTTTAGGGATTCCTGTCTCTTGCGATATATAATCACTTGTGTGTCGTTTTTTAGGAATATATATACCCCATGATTCTAGACCAACTGGACGTAATTTCATTTTTAAAATCAACCTATTTTAGTTCTCTTTTCAAAATTTTACCAGTAGCACTAGTTGGTAAAAAATCCCTAATCTCAATATATTTAGGAATCTTGTATTTAGCAAGTTTATCAAACAAATATTCGCGAATTTCTGCTTCTTGCAATTTTTTCCCGGGTTTTAGAGTTAGGAAAGCTTTACCTACTTCTCCCCATTTTTCATCAACTACGCCTATCACAGCTGCCAAATCAACTGCAGGATGTTTAAAAAGTAATTCTTCAATTTCCACAGGATAAACATTTTCTCCACCACTAATATACATTTCTTTTCTACGACCTACAATATAAAAAAATCCTTCATTATCTTGCATAGCAAGATCTCCTGTATGAACCCACCCATCTGGTTCTATAGTTTTTTTGGTTTCTTCGGGTTCATCCCAATATCCAGAAAATATATGAGGGCCTTTTAGTAGGAGTTCTCCGACCACTCCTTGATTTACAACTTCCTCTGTTTTTGTATCGATAATTTTCATATCACAGTGAATTACTGGTAAACCAACAGAAGTAGGTTTTTGCTTAATTTTATCTTCAGGTAAGTAAAAATTATTCGGTCCTACTTCAGTTAATCCATATCCCATTTTAAATGATTTATTCTTAGCCCAATAGTTTTCCATAATAGCAACTGGACAGGGTGCACCCCCAGATATAAATATCCTGACAGATTCAAAAATTGAAGTTTTGAATTGTGAAATGTTTGCCATCATATGAAACATGGTTGGCACTCCAATTACAATAGTGGCTTTTTCTCGTTCTATAACTTCAATAGTTTCTTCGGGATTAAAATCACCCATTAATATTGTCTTAGCCCCAAGATGATAAAAAGGAACTAAAAGTACATTCCAACCGCCTGTATGAAATAATGGAAATAGAAGTGGTTGAATATCATCGGGTCTCAGACTCCATGAAAGGATTGTATTTATAGAATTCCAAAAAATAAGCCTATGTGGAAGAGTTGCTCCCTTTGGAAGCCCAGTAGTACCGCCTGTGAATAAAATTAGATGTGGATCTTCAAAATTAATAATAGGTTTTTCAACAGGAATATTCGAGACTTTTTGTGTTAATTCATAATATGAGGGATCACATAATATAGACTTCTCACCCATTACTACATATTTGGAAACTAACTTTTTATCCTTAATTTCTTTCGTTTGAGATTTTAATTTTGGTTCATAGAAAAAAATAGAGGGTCCCGTTTTTTTAATCAAGTAATCTAATTCTTGAATTGTTAATCTCACGTTAAATGGTACTAAAATTGCTCCGATCTTACCAGTCGCCAAAAATAAATCTATACATTCAATTCTATTTGTTGAGAACATAGCAACCCGGTCTCCTTTTGAGATTCCATGATCTATCAACACCTGTGCAAGTTTATTAGCTCTAAAATCAAGTTCTTCGTATGTATATGTTTTTTTTTCAATGTTATCTATGATTGCTTCACGATTAGGTGTAAGCAAAGCACGACGACCTGCCCAATCTCCAATCCAAGAAAATTCATCTGGTATTGATTTCTCTCCCGCTCTAACCATCTAATTAAATCGCCTTAATTATACTATTATTAAATTGCTTTATATATTGGCCATTTTCTCCAGACATATGCAAATAAGATTTCAATCCATAGAAATAATAATACAAA
>SMTZ1_10011080_pt1 | contig 11595 bp, 15 predicted proteins | sample DeeMarSWOR136_30_FD_25667 | JGI IMG/M metagenome (IMG submission 25667)
CGGCCGTAGGCTATCCTGCCTATGAGGTAGCCCATGCTGCCCCTGATGAGTATGGTTCCGGGGAAGTAGATGATGAACCTGCTTCCCCAGAGAGGGTTCCAGAGGTCGAAGAGGCCGGCACCTACGCCGCAGACGAAGGCTCCTATGTTGGGGCCACACAGGATGGCGGCTAGGAAGCCGACGAGGTTGCCCATGTGCCAGACGCCGAGGGGCGACGGCATGGGGACGGAGATGGAGGTGGTTATGTAGACGAGGGCGGTCGCTCATCAACGCAACCTTCTTTGAGGTGGGGGTGGGGTGTGTTTTTGTCTCTGACTCCATTCAAAGCACCAGTTTACTATAGTTTAAACTATAATATAATAGTTTTTTCTATAATATCTGGGCGGCTATGACCCCGTGGTTGATGACGATATGCAAAAGAATGTAAAGTCGACGAACCTCGTTGATTGGTATCAATAAAATCTATGGCCTTCCTGGAGGGCAGCGTTTTCGTATATCCCTGCACATGTTTGACGCAACTCCATGGGCTGCGCCGCCCCCTCCGCACTCCTCGGTGCAATGATAGGGTTATATCGGAGCCGTCTGTCTCCGTCACTTACTGGTTTAGAACCATGTTGGTGTCGGTATGTTTGAGGAGTGCGATATATGCAGCCAGAGCACAGGCAAGGTCTACACGTGCAAGGTGTGTGGCGCTAGGTTCTGCAGGTACTGTGGCTCCTTCACTGACAAGATCTGCATAGACTGCGTCGAGAACTCGGGAACAGATGCGGTCGACGCCCCAGAGTCGGCTAAACCAGGGAGTATGGGAGAGGTGAGGCAATGAGCGAGGAAAAGATATATGAGATGCACCGTAGGCTGAGCGAGAAGCTCATCGATGAGGCGAACGTCTTCAGGAAGGGACTGGAGCCCGGCGTGTCCGTGAGGCTAAGCCAGGAGATCGTCGATATAAGGCGCGAGATAAACAGGGAGCTTCAGAAGCTTAAAGGTGTAGCAGAACGCAGCGACGAGTTCGACGACGTGGAGTAGAAAAGTTTTCATCATTATTTCAGCGAGCACGTCTTTTTATTAAAAAAAGGGTCAGCCTAGGAGGCTGTTGAAGAGGAGCTTGAATGTGCCGTGGGTTTGGCACCTGTGCTGGACCCTAGGGCCCAGGAGCACCGCCGCCCCGTCGCCGGCCTCTGCCCTGAGGACGGCCACCTTGTTGGCCAGGTGCTCTTCGCCTATGAGCCAGCCCGACTCCAGGATGTCGGCGTCGGGGTAGCTGGCCACGACCTGGTACCTGTGGTTGTCGCCGCTAGGCAGTATCTTGTAGGCGGGGCTTCCCCAGAAGAGGACAAGGGCGTCCTCCTCCATGCCATAAGCCACGGGGTTGTATGTGTCGACGAGTATGTGCACCGTGCTGCCTGGGCAGTGGAACTCCTTGGGCTTGAGGTCCTTCAGCGTGTTAGCGGCCTTGAGACCGAGGGTCTCTATGGCGTACTCACCGGCCTCGCCAAGGCAGATCAGGGTGCCGCCCTGCTCGACCCACTCTTTGAGCTTCTCCTTGCCTTCGTCGCCGAGCCCTGACTGGTACTCCGGCGGGTACTCGGGTAGCCAGTCTGGTCTATTCTCTTTCCACCATTTCTGGAGTTCTTCGCCGCCTGCGATCATGGCGGGTGGGTCGCTGGGCAGTATTATGGCGTTGTACTTTGATAGGTCTCCCTGTAGGATGTCCTCGTCCATGAGTGTGGTGTAGGGGAAGCAGTGCTGTTCGAGGCAGAGCCTGGTCCAACCTTCGTCCATGTTGCCTCCCCAGAAACGCTGGTACATGCCTGTCTTGAGGCGTCTGACGGGCATGGTTTCGGCCTCCAGCACCTGTAGGGCGTGGAAGTCGACGCCTGTCTCCTCGGCGACCGCGCTAAGCTTCTCCTCGTGGCCAGGGTCAACGATGAAGCAGCCTGGGGGCAACTCAGTGTCGCCTGCGAAGAGGGGCTCCGTGACGCGTTTTATGGGGACGTCCTGGTTGAGGAGGAGGTTGACGGCCTTGTAGGCATGGTTAAGGCGTGTGTCGAGGAGGTAGCCCACGTTGCTGGACTCGTCGACGTAGCCAACGGGCTGCTTGTAGTCGTCCACCTTCTCCAGCGTAACGTCGGTGATCCAGGCGGCGGGATGGACCGCGACGCCCATGAACTCGGCCAACGTGTCGGTGGCTGTGTCGTAGGGCCTATGGGGGGAGCCATCCGGCTGCCTTGTGAAGCTGTCGTCCGGGAACCGTGTCCGGCCCAGGAGCGTCTTTATGAGCCCCATCTTAGGCTGGGCGAGGGGGATCACGTAGCTGCCTTGGTCGAGAATGTAGCCGTCTGCAGTGAAGGGCTCCTTGGCCTTGAAGAGCTCGATGTTCTGGACGAGGAGCTTCTCGACTAGCAGCTCCATGGTCCGGGGGTCGTGCTGGGCCGCGGGGATCACGTAGGCGGTGACGGGGCCCTCGGCGCCTCTCTGGGCCTGGCGTACTGCCTTCTGGTAGGCGTTCTGGAGGACAGTCTCCTTGTTGCGGGCCATGTGATCGAGGAGGGCCCACGCCGCTATCTTCTGTTGTTCGACTATGTCTCGGAGGGTCCACCAGCCGCCTGGCCAGGGGTTGGGGAAGTTGGTGGTGGGACGGTAGTGGGGCATCATCCTGGTACCGACGAGGCTGCGAGGCTTGGTCTCCTCGATGAGCTGCTCGGGGTGAATGTAGAGGGGGGTAGCGAGCTTGGCCGAGGCTGACTCGGTGAGCATGCTGGGTATGTTATGGTAGATTCCTATCCAATGGAACCCAAGGTGGGCCCAGCCGCTGAATATGGCGGCGTTGACGATGCCAGGTTTGCCAGCCTCCTCGAGTTTGTAGGCCATGTGGGCTCCGTACCACTGGAGCTCTCGCCAGACGAGGGGGTCACCGTGGGGGTGGATGGGGTCACTGTAGGGCGCGACGTAGAGGCGTGCGCCGTAGCTGCCCATGTGGTGGTGGTCCTGGTAGGCCTGGGGCGGCCAGTCGTGGAACATGAGGCGGGCCATGTACCTGCTCTCGACGATGTTGGTGGCGAAGGCGTCCCTGTTGTTATCATGCCCTGTATACTTGTGGTAGAGGAAAGGGATATTGCATCCCTCGTACTCGGTGTCCAGCCACTGGTTGTACCAGTCTGTGACCATGATCTGGCCGTCTGGGTTGAAGGACGGCGTCATGATGCTTATGACGTTGTCGAGGATGCGCCTCGTCTCCTCGTCCTCCCGGGTGAGGAGGTCATAGGCCAACTCGGGGGCCATCTGGGTGCCGCCGATCTCGGTGGCGTGGAGGCTCATGGACTGGATCACCACTGCCTTGCCCTCCTCTATCAGGGACTTAACGTCCTCCTCGGTGAGGTCCCCCGGATTGACTATCTGCTTGTTCAACTCCCTGAGATGTTCAAGCTTCCTCATGTTCTCCTCGCCCGTGATGAGGACGGCGAGGAAGGGGTGGCCCTCAGTCGAAGGTCCCATGTCCGTGACCATGATCTTCTTAGACTCCTTCTGGAGTTTCAAGAAGTACTCGACGATCTTGTCCCACCTAGCTATCTTTCGGTCGGTTCCAAGCCTGTGGCCGAAGAACTCCTCAGGCGACGTGACTTTTTTTACCATTATTATTATCGATGATGATCTTTTCCTTGGTCTAATATAATATCTCTCAGCTCCTAGACTCGTGGATCGTTGTGCTCACATCCAGGTTTCCAATCTACAAGGGTGTGGCTGGGTCTAAAGTGTTAATAACTAAATTATTCTATAGAAGTTGGGTGACAATTAAGTGTCTATTGTCATTCAAGGCAGAGTGGTGGGGCTGTTAGCCCTGCTGCTCATAGTAGGCTCTATTCTGTACTACATGAGACAGGCGTACAGCGGAAAGATCCCTAAGCTGAGGCGGCTGTCGGCCGTGGACGTCATCGACGAGATTCTCGGCAGGTGCGTCGAGATGGGTCGCCCCGCCTACTACCTGATGGACAACGTGGTCATGAACAACCCCAGCGTGTTGGCGCCGACTGTGGCGGCCTTCCAGATACTTAGCTACACGGCGCGGAGCGCGGCCCGGCTCGGGGCCAAGATCTTCGTGCCCGTGGTCCAGGGGCTGGCTTACACCATCGCGGCCGAGGTGGTGGAGGAGGCTTACATGGCGGAGGGCAAGATCCAGGATCTGAACCTCCCAGAGACGGTCATGTACCTCCCCGACGGCGCGGACAGGATGTACATCATCAACCACATGTGGAGCGAGCAGATGGCGGGGGCCTTCTTCCTCGGAAGCTGGTACCACAAGGCTGTGATCTTCACGGAGAACGCCGCTAGGGTGGGCGCCATGATGCTCGGCGGCACCGACACGACCCACAACATACCGTTCCTAGTAGCCATCTGTGACTACAGCATCATAGGCGAGGAGCTCTACGCGCTGGGCGCGTACCTCTCGGAGGACGCGACCCAGGCGAGCAGCCTCGCGGGGCAGGACGTTGGCAAGTTCATTGCGTTATTACTGATAATCCTCGGCTCCATACTGGCCACCGTGGGCATCGACATAACGTCAATGCTCTCCATGTGAGGTGAATGAAGTGTCTGACAGATCGTATAAGATGCAGATCCCGATAATCATCACCAGCGTCGCCGGTATCCTGATGATCCTGGAGTACTTCTTCCCCATGCCGGACGCGGTCACGGGGTTCAACGTGACTCTCCGTAGCTTCGTTGCCATCATCTCCGCGGCGGCCCTCATCCTGGGCACCGTCGTCCTCTCCATCTTCCACGTGAGGAAGGTGGGGGAGCGTAAATCGGAGTGGATGTACAGCATCGTCTACGTCGTGAGCTTCGTCGCCACGGCGCTGCTGGGGCTTGGAAGCGTCAGGAACGAGATCTTCCTGTGGATCTACAGCAACATGACTTCTCCCATCGGCGCCGCGCTCTACAGCTTGACGGCCTTCTACATCACCTCCGCGGCGTACAGGGTCTTCAGGGCCCGGAACTGGAGCGCGGGTGTGCTTCTGGTGTGCAGCTTCATCGTGCTGCTCATGCTGATACCCATCGGCGCCATCCTTTTACCCCCCGTGGTGCCCATCGGCAGCTGGCTCAGGAACTACCCGAGCGGCGCCGGTTTCAGGGGCATGATCATCGGGACAAGCCTGGGCGTCATGGGCCTCGGCGTCAGGGTGTTCGCCGGCAGGCAGAAGGAGCACCTAGGCATTAGGGAGGAGAAGGTGGGCGAGCAATGAGCATAGTTGATAAGCTGCTGGACATGGATCAGAGGATCATCTACGCTCTGATGTTCATCGCCCTGGCCTTCCCGATACTGTTCCCGGTGATGCTGCCCATGGACATTCAGGACTACTCGCGGCAGGCCTTCGACTTCGCCGACGGCATCCAGGCGGGGAGCATAGTCATCGTCGAGGGCGGCCTCACAGCGGCAACGTATCCTCAAGGGGGCCCCGGACTCGTCGCGCAGATAGTGCACATGTTATCCAATGACGTCAAACTGGTGTTCTTCAGCCTGGGCACGGAACAGAACGTGTGGACGGCAACGGCCATCGAGGCTGCTCTGGATAAGCTTCCGGCGGGAGTCTCCGCGGAGAACGGCGTCGACTGGGTCCACCTGGGCTATGTCCCCGGCCAGGAGTCGGGGGTGGCGGCGCTGGCCAACAACATCCGCAGCGTGTTGAACGTCGACTACTTCGGCACTCCTCTGAACAGTATCACGTTGATGGACGGTGTGAACGACGCCACGGCCTTCGCGGCCGTGCTCTGGTGGGGCGGCTCGGAGGGAAGCATCCCGTGGGGCGTGAGGCAGTTCGTGACTCCCTTCGGCATACCCATGACGGGTATGTGCACCACCAACGAGGTGCCCAACTACACGCCTTACATCAACGCGGGGCAGCTTCAGGGACTCATCGGCGGCGTCAGGGGCTCGGCGGAGTACGAGTACCTCATAAAGATGCCTGGCCCGGCCCTGGGGCAGGCCATGGCTACCAACTTCGGCGGGCTGCTATGGGCCGTGCTGGTGATCCTGGGAAACATACTGTACTTCGTGAAACGCACACAGGAGGGCGGCTAAGATGGACAGCTTCCTTTTTGGATTGATCGCTGGCTCCTTCGTCTCCATAGGCGCCTACTCCGTGCTCATCGGCGACAACCCGCTGAGCAAGTTCACAGAGCACCTGTACACGGGCATCCTCGGCGGCTATATCTTCGCCACCAACTGGGACTACATCCGCAGCAACTGCGTCAACAACATAGCCCAGGGGCAGATCATCTACGTGGTGGCCTTGGCCCTGAGCCTAATGCTGCTGAGCAGACTTAAGCCTGAGTGGGTCTGGATGAGCAGGTACCCCGTCGCGTTGACCGTGGGCGTGGGCCTCGGCCTCGCCATAAGGACGACGGTGATGGCTGAGTTCCTGAGCCAGATAACTGCGACGGTGCTGCCCCTGACCAACATCAACAACCTGGTGATGGTGATCGGCACGGTGACGGCGACTGCGTACTTCATCTTCAGGACGGAGATGAAGGGTGCCTACGAGTACGTGCACAAGACAGGCAGGGTTTTCCTGCTGGCTGCGTTTGGCGTAACGTACGGCCAGACTGTGAGCTTCAGGTTCGAGCTGGTAATCGGCCGACTGGTGGACATGCTCAGGCCGGAAGTCATCTGGTACACCGCGTTGATGCTTGTGCTTGTGGCTGCTGGCCTCGCCTACGGGTACAGGACGGGCAAGATCAAGTGGTACAGCGGACGCTAGAGCCTTAAATCCCCTTTTTTACATTATTTCTGTGGTGGTGAGATGTTCGAGGAGCCGACGCCCGAGGAGGAGGACGAGATCATCCGCCGTGTGGCGGAGCACATCTTCCGGAACGACATGGACCTCGTGGCCATACTGTTCCTGGAGAGCTTCAAGCCGCTGGCGTCGGTTTACGGCCCCATGGCCAGGTTCATGGTGGGTCCGTTCCTGCCTGTCTACGGCGACGAGGCCATGAGGTACATGGCGGTCTTCCAGAACAAGCAGAACCTGGAGAAGCTCATAGGCATCCTGGAGGAGAAGAGCAAGGAGGACGCCGAGAAGCGGCAGGCTAAGGGCAAGAGGCGCAGGCTGCTGCCGTGGTGATGGCGCTGAAGGAATGCATAAGGAGGAGGGTCGCGGCCGACCCAGAGCTGTCCAGAATACACTCCCTGGTGCTCTTCGGCTCGTACGTGAGGGGCGACTTCGTGCCCGGCCTCAGCGACCTAGACTTCTTTGTGGTGGTGCGGGACGAGCCCCCGGACATGGATCGGCTGAAAGATATCATAGAGGGATGCGCCGAGGACATCGACTATAACCTCGTCGACCTGCCTTGGGAGCGGCTTGATGACCTCAGAGACCCCATGAGGCTGGGGTACGGCTTCAAGTTCCTGACCATCTATCAACGCGACTTCTTGATGCACCACGAGGTAGTGTACGGCGAGGAGGTGACTCACCTCATCCCACTGTACCCCATGGAAGAGCTTGTTAGGTGGCGGACCGAGCGGCTGGCCGACTCGGGTAAGCTGATCGAGGAGAATCCGGCCCTCGCGCCGGTGGTCGCCGGCGAGGTGAGCCGCCTCATCGCAGTGATCAACGGCGCCCAGGACATCAGCAAACAGACCATACTGGAGACGCTGGAGAAGGTAGGCGACGAGCAAGCCTTGGAGATCTATAAGGCGTATGTTAAGAACAGGCAGCTGAACGTGGACCGTGAATTCTATCTAGCTTTCATAGACTCACGAATGAAACATAAAAAATTGGATTAACTAATTTTGTACTCCGATTGGTTGTCTTCCCCTGTATGCTGGTCCTTGTTCTTAAACGGAGGAAATTGGGCTACCGGCTTCTTAAAGACCTAGACACCTAGCCCCATGTAGAATGAGTTGTTTCACTAGGTTTTTCTATTTCTGTCTAGGCGCCCTTGTCCCCGCAAACAATTTTTTAACAGGTAGATCAATCAGTGAACCACAGCATAGAGGTCGCCGCGATGAGTGAATGTCCTAAATGCGGAGGAGAGATGATCCTGGGGGACGCTTACGTAAACGTCACCACGAGCTCCCCCAGCTCCATGATGGGCGGGATGATGTCGCCAATGTCCGGGATGAATCTGGGGGGAGTCGGTACGACGTATGAAGAGCGCGTCAAGTGGCGTGAGAAGACGGGGGAGAAGAAGGGCTTCCTGTTTAAGAGCGACGAGGTGCGCACCCTGGCGGTGAAGGGCAGAAGGTGCCTCCAATGCGGATACATCGAACTCTACGCCAAAAAATAGCCCACACCCGCCGAAGACACCTAAACCTATGTGGCCTGACCTTTAAACAGGCTTTATACACCCACGGGCTATCTTCACCTGTATGAAGGTCCTTGTCCTTGGCGTGGGGAAGATGGGCTATGGGCTCCTCAAAGACCTAGACGCCCAGCCCCACGTAGACGAGATAGTGGCGGCGGACATGAACAAGGAGCAGGCCGAAAACTACGCGGAGCGAGTCGGAGGCTACAAGACCACCGTGGTCAAGCTGGACGCCACCGACAAGAAGGAGACGGTCAAGCTCATGAAGAAGGGCTTCGACGTCGTGGCCTCGGCCCTCCCCAGGCCCTTCTGCGACGCCGCCGTGGAGGCCGCCATAGAGGCCGGGGTGGGCTACGCCGACGTGGCGGCCGGCTTCGGCACAATCTTCAGCCAGCACGAGGCGGCGGAGAAGGCGGGGGTGACTGTGGTTCCACACATAGGCCTCGACGTGGGCATCGACAGGGTCCTCTGCGGCGTAGGAGCCCGCAAGCTAGACCACACCGATGGAATGACCGTCTGGTGCGGCGGCTTCCCTCAGCGAGACACCTCCGGCTACCGTAACCCCCTCCGCTACAAGATAAGCTGGTACTGGCCGTACGCCGTCGACACCAACCTCCGCACCAGCACCGTCCTCATAGACGGCGAGACGGTCACCATCGAGAACCTCAGCGACCCCGAAGAGATCACCTTCCCTGAGCCCATCGGCGAGACCGAGGCCTTCACCACCGGAGGCCTCACCGACGTGGTCCACCACCTCGACCTTAAAGGCGTCAAGACGGCGGTGGGCAAGACGGTCCGGTGGCCCGGCCATCAAGACGGCGGTGGGCAAGACGGTCCGGTGGCCCGGCCATTGCGAGACCTGGACCAAGCTCAAGCAGCTGCACCTCCTCAACCAGGAGCCTATAGAAGTGAAGGGCGTGGAGGTGACCCCCTACGACGTCTTCTTGGCCCTCGGCCACAGGCACCTACAGTACGGCCCCGACGAAGGCGACGCCATCTGCCAGCGCGTGGAGGTCACAGGCACCAAGGACGGCGAGCCCACCGCATACATCTATGAGTTCATCGACCTCCACGACTTCGAGAACGACATCAGCGCCATGGCTCGCACCACGGCGTACCCCTGCAGCGTCGTAGCCCAGATGATCGCAAGCGGCGAGTTCAGCCGCCCCGGCGTAATCCACCCAGCCTGGATAGGCTACGACGAGAAGCTAAGCAACAAGTTCTTCAAAGAACTGGCGTCACGGAGGATCAACATAACAGAGTACGTGAAGCGGCCCCTAAAATAACAATTTTTTTTCGTCATCTGTCTTACCCATGTTCGTCATTGATCGATAAGGTTATATTCGAGGACACGGTTGAAAACCTCCGAAATGGAGACACTACGCAAGTATACAAACATGGACAAGGTCACCCTCGCCCTCATCCTCGAGGAAGGCAGAGCCCGCGCATCAGACCTGCAGTTCCACCTCACCCTCACAAGGGGCCAGATCAAAACAGCCCTGGATAGGCTCGTAGCCAAAGGCACCGTAGCCTACGAGGCAGCGACAAGCATCTACAGGCTACTCTAACTCTTTATACCGTGTACTCTGGACAAACCCTCCCACAGGTACTGAGAATTCCTCACAAGCCCCGCATCAATTCCAGAGATAAAAAAAAGGAGGAATGATCGTGTACCTGTCTACTATGTCGGCGCCTGGCTCGTGTTCCAGATGTCCCAGTGAAGCTTCCAGCCCTCCGGGGTGCTCTTCCACAGCACCACGTACTTGCCCCTGTCCTCGCCCCCCTCCATCTTGAGGCGGTACTCGCCCATCTCCGTCACAGCGTCGCCCTCACCGATAACCTGCACTGTCTTCAGGTCGGCGTCCTTCAGCTTCAGCCCGGTTATGGCTCCCGCCCAGAACTCCCGCACAGCCTCGTTGCCCTTTACCACCGCGCTCCCCGTCGGCAGCAGGCTGGCGTCCCTGGTGTATAGAGAAGCAAGAGCCTTGGCGTCCCCCTTCCTAATGAACTCTCCGAACTTCTTGTTGTTCACCTCTATGGTCTTCCTTATCTCAGACACGCTTAACACCCAGACTCGTCTAGCTGAGCATGGATTACTCTCAGCCCCAACTAATAACTACATATCATATTGAAATGAAGCTAAAAATAAGACAAGCCTGAAAGAGAAGATCCAGTGACACCTGTGAAACACGGGAAATGCGACCCAAAATAGGGGCAGCCAAAGACGCTAATTACAGGTGGCGTTTAATAAGAAACCTTCATCCCTAAGACGCTTCCACATTAACTAAATAACCCCAGACAATGTACAGCCATGCCAGAGGCCGCCTCTAACGACGACACAAAGCTGATCAAAACAAAGAGAAAACCCAGAGACGGCCCCCTAAACCTGCATGACTACCTCACGACCGAGCCCAAGGCACGGCACACCAAGGAACAGCAACTCGAGGAAGCCCGAAGAAGGTTCCTCAGAGACAACAGGTAGCTACTTGCGAACCCTGACCACGCGGCCCCCGTTTGCACGCACGAGCTCCCTGGGTGACATTCGCACCAGCGCGTAATCCGAGCCACCACCCAGATAAACCAAGTCCTTCTCCAACACCCTGGGGTCCACGAGGTAGGTGGCCTCGAACCCGAAGCCTGGTGTACCTCCCACAGGGAACCCGGTGAGACCAAGCACCTCGTCGGGGGCCGCAACACGCGGCCTCCCGCCCTTCAGCGCTTTGGCGACACGGGACGTGCTCGCCCTGTCCTCCCCTTTCACTATGGCCACTATGACCTCGCCGCCGTCGTCCACCATGCAGATGCTCTTTATGAAGTCCTCGGGCTCAGCCCCAACCGTCTCCGCCGCCGCGGCGACGCTGTGGCAGCTGGTCTCGAAGGATAGGTGCTCGGCCCTGATGCCCTGCTCCTCTATGATCCTCTTCAGCTTCTCCTCGTACTCCCGCATGCCGATAAGATACGCCTTACGACGTTAAACCGTTTACGCAGCGAGGAACTGGCTCTTGGAGGCCCTCGTAGGTGTTTTAACCCCCAGAAGCAGAGGAGAAGCCATGAAGGAAACGTTGATCAAGGGAGGCACCGTCATCACGGGGACCGGCGCCGCCCCCTTGGAAGCCGACGTCAGGATCGAGGGGGGAAGGATCACGGAGATCGGCGACCTCAGACCCGGTGACGCGGCCGTAATAGACGCCGAGGGCAAGACCGTGATGCCGGGCCTCATCGAGGCCCACAACCACCCCCTCGGGGAGCGCGACTTCGGCGACCCCGGCTTCAAGAAGTACTACGACAACATGG
>SMTZ1_10012247_pt1 | contig 11595 bp, 7 predicted proteins | sample DeeMarSWOR136_30_FD_25667 | JGI IMG/M metagenome (IMG submission 25667)
TTCAGTGCGGTGGACGCTGCACGAACCTGTTTGCGGCTGGGAGCCGGGGACGTATACATCGCTTACCGGCGGACGAAAGATGAGATGCCCGCCACTCCCGAAGAAATTACAGAAGCGGAAGAAGAAGGTGTAAAGATCATGTACCTGGTTTCACCAAAACAGATTGTAACCGATAAGGGGAAAATCGAGAGCATCCGCCTGGTGAATTTCGTGCTGGGAGAAAAGGATGCTTCTGACAGGAGAAGACCTGTTGAAGTCGAAGGCACTGAATTCACACTGGAGGCGGACACTGTCATCTCAGCCCTTGGTCAGCAATTGGATTCTTTACCGGATATGGACCTGTCGAAGGTTGCGGTCGATGGTAAAATCAAGGCCGATCCAAATACATTCGAAACCAATATTTCTGGTGTCTATACCGTGGGCGACGCTGCTTTGGGGGCAAGTGATATTATTTCGGCAATAGCCAGTGGTAAACGTGCAGCAGCGGCTGTCGATAAAAAATTATCGGGATCAGAGGCAGTTATTCGTCCCGTTGAGGAACTTAAGCAGGTTGACCTCAATCATGTACTTGAAACGAAAGGCAACGCCCCAAGGACTGCTTCTGTCAGGAACTATACGGTGGAAGCGCATAAGCGCATCAATGGTTTTGAATTATACAGCCGTCCGTTTACAGAGACCGAAGCGGTTCAGGAAGCCGCTCGCTGTTTAAATTGTGGCTGTGGCGAGGGCTGTATGATCTGCGCTGATATTTGCAATGCATTTGCCATTTCCAGCGTTGACACCAAACCCTTTGTGGATAAAGAAGAATGCGTCGGTTGTGGTATTTGTGTCTGGCGCTGTCCCAATGATAACCTGGAAATGATCCCCAGTAATTAATCACGCGCAATGATGGAAAAATTAAAAATTGGTATTGTCGGTTCAAAATTTGCCGCCATGCTTCACGCAGAATCCTATAAAAGATGTTCTTCAGTGCACATGCACTCAACAGCGGCGATTGATAATCTGGAGGAATTTGCAGATCGGTATCAAATACCAAACCGCTACAGTGATTACCGGGAGATGTTTGAAAAAGAAGACCTTGATCTTGTCAGCGTCTGTGTACCGAATTATCTGCACAGGGACGTTGTCATTGCTGCTGCCGAGGCAGATAAAAAAGCGATTATCTGTGAAAAACCTTTGGCGACATCCGTTGAAGATGGTCAGGAAATGGTAAAAATATGCCGCGACAGGCAGGTAAAATTTATGTATGCGGAGGACTGGATTTTTGCTCCGGCGCTAATCAGGGCCAAAGAAATTATCGAGGAAGGCGGTATCGGGGATATCCTTTACGTAAAAGCAAAGGAAACACACAACGGTTCACATTCTGTTTTTGCCCAGCAAAAAAAATATTGCGGAGGTGGATCAATGATCCACCTGGGTATCCACCCGATTGGTTGTCTGCCATGGCTGACAGGTCAGGATATTACACATGTCATGGGAATGATCACGGAAGGCGCTGATAAGAATTTATTGCATAAGCATTACACGGGAGAGGACTGGGCTGCATCCCTGGTGATATTTGAAAATGGCATGCGGGGCTTTGTGGAAGGGAATTACATTACCTGCGGCGGCATGGACGATACAGTCGAAATATATGGCACAGAAGGGAACATTCATATTGATCTCACGAAAGGATCCCCCCTTACGGTTTACAGTCGTTCAGGTTTTGAATATGCCATCGAAAAGGCAGATTTCACGCATGGATGGACCTGCCCGGCTGTTGACGAGTTTATGTCACTGGGTTATGTGAATGAAATCACCCATTTTGTGGATTGCGTTCAGCAGGATAAACAACCACAGATGGGAACACGCGGTGAGGATGGAATCAAGGCCCTTAAAGTCACTTTCGCAATTTATGAATCGGCAGAGAAGGGACGGTTGATCGAAGTTTCTTAACACAGATAAAAAATAGAGATAAAAATGGCAAAGTACAGTCTGGAACCTGTTAAGGTGCCAAAAGTAAGCACTAAGTTCAGAACCATTAAAACCAGGTTACCCGTTCCTGAATCCCTGAAAATTTTCAGCATACTTTCCGCATCAGAACCCGTATCAATGATGGGCCAGCCCCCTGTGGTCTGGGATAAGGCAACGGGATTTCAGGTGTATGACAAATGGGGCAATAAATGGATAGACTGGTCATCCGGTGTATTGATCACAAATGCGGGTCACGGCCGTAAAAGAATTATCAAAGGCTTAAAAAAAGTACTCGATCAAAAACTGCTGGCGACCTATGTATTTGTCCATGAAAAAAGGGCAGAGCTGACAAAAATGCTTCAGGATTTATCTCCTGATCCTGGAAATTATCAGGTTTTCATTCTTTGCACGGGAAGCGAAGCCGTTGAGAATTGTATCAAGCTGGCCAAAACATATGCACTCAAAAAGCACGGTCCACATAAAAAATATATGGTTTCATTTGAGAATGCTTTCCATGGCAGAACCATGGGCTCCCAGCTGGCAGGTGGTATGGCCGGATTAAAGACATGGCTCATTGATGAAGGCGGGACATTTATACAGGTACCATTTCCTGACGGATATAAGAATGAGGATACATCTTTCGGTTTGTTTCACAGCAGCCTGGAAAACCGGGGCATAAAACCCGCGGATATTGCAGGCGTTCTTACCGAGACTTACCAGGGAGTCGGACCGGATTTCTTTCCCGTTGAATATGCCCAAAAATTGGAAGCATTTTGCCGCGAGCATGACATTGTTACCATATATGATGAGGTTCAGTCCGGCTTCGGGCGGACGGGGAAAATGTTTGCTTATGAGCATTACGGAGTTAAACCGGATTTAATTGCCTGTGGAAAGGGGATTTCATCATCCTTACCCATATCGGCTGTCATCGGAAGAAAGGATATTATGGGATTATATGCTCCCGGGTCAATGACTTCCACGCACTCTGCCAGTCCACTGCCTGTGGTATCTGCCATCGAGAATTTAAAAATCATCGAGAAAGAAAAACTGGTCAAGCATTCCAGAAAACTAGGAGATGTTTTGAAATCCGGATTGGAAAAAATCAAGGCTAAATATCCCGATGTGCTGGGATGTGTGCAGAGTAAAGGCCTGGTTGCCGGGATACAGGTGGTTAAAAAAGGCACCAAAGAGCCCGATGCAGGAACGGCAGTACAAATCAATGAAAAATGTTTTCATAAGGGCTTATTGATGTTCGCACCGGTCGGAGTTGCCGGAGAATGCATTAAGATCTCCCCTCCCCTGGTAATTACGAAAGAGGCCTTGATCGAAGGCATTAATACGCTGGAAGAGGCCTGTGACGAAATATTAGGAAAATAAGATATGACAACACTAAATTCACCACATCCATTGGATGTTACCATCGTAGGCGGGGGCATGATCTCCCATGACCTGATCCTGCCTGTGGTCTATCATCTGCAGAGAACAGGGATGGTCAATGAGATCAACGTATGCTCCCTGGACGCTGCTCCTCTGAAGGAGCTGAAAAACAGTGCGATGATCCGGGAGGCATTCCCCGGCCAGGATTTTAATGCCCATCCGGCTATTTCGGATCCAGAGGACAATAAATATCCTGATCTGTACAAGGAGGTCATTGCCCGTATGAAGCCCAGGCAGGTGGTCATTGTTGCCATGCCTGACCAGCTCCATTATTCCGTTATTATGGAAGCCCTGAAAAATGACCAGCATATTTTATGTGTCAAGCCACTGGTACTAAAGTATGAACACACCGTGGAAATAGAAAAAATGGCCTATGAAAAAGGGCTGTTTATCGGCGTTGAATACCATAAACGTTTTGACCGCAGGGCATTGATGGCAAAAAAAAGTTATGAACTGAATCAACTGGGTGAATTTGTGATAGGTGAGGCAAAAATGATCGAACCCTATTTTTACAGGTCATCAAATTTCCAGAACTGGTTTACATGCGACCAGACGGATCCTTTTGTATATGTTGGCTGTCATTATGTTGACCTGGTTTATTTTATTACCGGTTTGAAGCCCGTTGGAGTATCAGTCTCAGGAATCAAGGGGAAATTCCCCAACGGGAATGAAGGTTATATGTGGGCCAACGGCAGGGTACGATTCGAGAATGATGCTTTGTTGTCGGTTACGGATGGTTTGGGTTATCCCGATGAAGGGGCGGGAAGTAATGAACAGAACCTGCAAATGTTTTTTGAAGGACCTGGAAAATCAGGTATGATCAAACATGATGACCAGTTCAGGGGGGTCCAGCATGCTTATCTGGAAGGGATCGGGTGCGGTGGATCCAGTTTCAATTTTGTGAGTCCGGATTTCTTTCAGCTCATTCCTTGGGAAGGCAAGGGCCTCAAACCCTCAGGATATGGTTATGAGTCTGTGGCAGCAACCGTTGAAATGGCCCATAAGATTGAAACCGAAGTACTCACCTTATCAGAAGTTGAGTCTCTTAAAAAAAGACAGCAAATCATCAGGGAGGCTGATGAAAAAGGAATTATTGCCACACCTGCGAACAGTTATATCAATGAATTGGTCGTTGAAGCCGCGCGGCTATCAATACTCAATGACGGGGATATGGTTACCATAGAATATGGCCCGCACCCAAAAATTGAACTTCGCGGGACAATGCCTTAAAGAAGCACTCCTTCCAGTGCTTTCTCCAGTTCTCGGGCATGCTTGATGAATTCTTCAACATTCATTTCCTTGAAATATAGAAGACCATGGGTTGCTTTTAAAAGCAGGTTTTCATTGCTGTAAAAGTACTCCTTGCCCAGCAACAATTGTAGTTGTTCCAGTTGTTCGACCCAGATCCTCTGTGCGAGAAGACTGAATTTTCCGTCATACTCGTAACTGGGGAATGATGCATTCACCTGGCTGATATAGCAATTGGTGAAGGACTGGTCCATGATAGACAATGAATTCAATGACACCGGGACAATTACGTTGACATCGGCCGGATGATATCTGAACCAGACATTTCTGTACCCGATGATGCGCAATTTCGAAGTATCTGTCTCCTTTCCCCATTCCCTGACAGCTGCTGCGATCGCCTGCAGGACTTTGTAGTGAGTATCCGGACCACTGCCCTCGGGATCAAATGCCAGGCTGATTACCGTGGGTTTGATTTTTCTAAAGGCCTCAAGGATGGGCGTAACATCACGGCTGCGGTCGGGCTGTTCGGTAAAAATGTCTCCCTTGTAAAAGCCCAGCCTCAGATGATGTACATTTTTTACAGGCACACCATAATGTGCCCATATCAGCTCCTCCTCAAATTCCCGAACCATTCCCTTGAGTTTCTGTATTTTGGGTGGGTTCTGGCTTCCATCATAACTTTTTCTCAGGATGGACAGAATTTCATCAATGGTGAAAAATAGTTTCTCGAGACTTTTTACTTTCCAGATGTCCACAATGGCCCTGACCATCCGGTGGGATATTCCCCGTTTGAGTTCATCGTCATTCTTGGCGGCAATATTGTCAAGATAATGACTGACATCTTTATCCCATTTTAATTTGTAACCGTCTTCGAAAAAATCAGGATATTTTGTCATCTGTATTTCTGATGCATTTAAAAAACGCTTCACATCGGTCAAAAGGTAAATGATGAACATATTGGTGACCGCCGTAAAACCGGAAGTCAATACGGAAAAATAAAATTCATTGGAAGCCTCTCTTAACTGCCGGTTTATATGAGGCATAATGCCCAGCATGATGTCATCATGATGCGGTCCGGTATGATAAAATACCTGTTCTTTTTCTTTTTCTATCCCTTTCATGATCTTGGCCTCGATGGAATCCTTGACGGACTGGACCGTATCTTCGTTCATGCCGGGGATCAGGCTGCAGTATGGATCGTTTTTAAGATCATCCATGACCAGATGGTCACCATACTTATCAATCTTCTGACACAGATCGATGACGGCGCGCTCTGTCTTTTCATGGGTCCATGGACCAGTCCTGTAATACAGATCTATCCTGTCATGCAGCAAGTTTGCAGCACCTGTGGTCAGGTAAAACCGGGCATTGGGCAGTTTCTGCAGCGTAGTTGCAGGATATTTACTGGAAGGCTCACTCTCAAGAGAGGCTTTTACGATGCCTGCTTTTGCTTCCCCGGCAGCAAAGATGATTGCCACCGCATCAGGATTGTAGGTAATGGTTTCAAGGCCTATGGTTATCACAAGCCGGTTTCGTGAGACTTCAATCCCCCCCAGGTCAGCTGCTGCAACCGCCTGGGTTTCAAAATTGGTAGGTGTTAGCCTTGTGGCTGAATGGTGATCGGATCCCCTCGTATTGAATGCGATATGGCCATCGGGACCTATGCCCCCCAGGAAGAAACCGATGCCTCCCATTTCCCGGATCCTCTCCTCGTAATTTTGACACCAGTCGTTGATTTTCAAGATGGATGCCTGCTGGAGTTTCTCCAGTTCATTTTTAGGTTCACGGTATATGAGTGATAAATCAACTTGAGAATCAGGAAATACATCTGAGTGATGTTTTCCATTGGCGAGTGGTATTTCGTCGGAATTGATCAGCAGGGACCTTTTCCGGTCCAGTCCAAATCCCTTCATATAATAGTGATCAACATAATTGTAGAAACTGTTGTGCTGCTCGGGAGAGATTGGATAAAACTCATCGATCTGGACAAAGTGCAACCCTCTCAGATCGGGTTTCCTGTCACCCTCCAACCCGCATGCCTTGCGGATTTCTTCCCCCCGTTCTTTGTTCCAGTTCTCCAGGAGGAATTCGGTATACTTGATAAAATATTCCGGTGTTTTTCCGGTCGGAAGACTGATCACTCCCTCCGGATTTTCCAGGACCCATTCCAGGAATCTCAGGGAGGTCATCAAACCCAGTTTCGGGAAATTTTCAACCAGGATATAGGGCAACCTGGTTGTCATCTCGTAGTTACCTTCCCTCTTTAGAAATGACTTTTCTACCTGGGAAAATATTGTTTCCATTACACAACAAATTATATTGCCGGATACTTACTATTCACATCAGCCTGTACTGTCCACCCTCAGCTTGTCCAGTAACCTGAACATGAAGAAGGTACCAATTACGGCAATGGCCCCCGCAATGATCCCGGTAAGGTTGTTGCCGTAGACAAAACTTCCAATGGAGAATAATGAACCATATATGACCACAATCCCCAAAAATACCATCAAAAGCTGCTGTGGCATTTCCCATTTCTTCCCGGCTTCTTTTTCATTTATGTTCCTTCCCTCGGATTCAGCCTGTTTTACGACTTTTTTCCATCCCGGTCCTCCCGGATGTGTTTTCAGGAAGAAATTATACAGTGTTTCCATTTTTTCCGGACGCGTCAAAAAGGTTGTTACCAGCCAGACAATGGTGGTCCCTGTTACGGCGATCAGAAGTTTTACCGTAAAGGCATCCAGGTTGGTCGTAGTGACAGCTTCATCGGGGACAACGAAAACCAGGATCACTGCCAGCGCAGTAGCAAATATCATGGCTATGATCTCCGTCCAGGCATTGATCCGCCACCAGAACCAGCGGAGCAGGTAGATGGCACCGGATCCGGCCCCGGATAACAGAAGGATATCAAAAGCCTGTGTGGCGTTGTTGAGAAAGGTCAATGCAAAGGTTCCGGCAATGATCATTAAGGTTACGGTGGTAATTCTACCTACCATTACAAGTTCTTTTTCGGAGGCTTTGGAGCGGACAAACCGCCTGTAAAAGTCATTAACCACATAGGATGAGCCCCAGTTAAGATGAGTTCCGATGGTCGACATATAGGCTGCAACGATGGATGCTACAACCAGTCCCAGCCAACCTGCAGACAGCTTTGAAAGCATAACAGGGTAGGCAATATCGTCCTTTAAATAAGTTTCTGATAGATTTGGGAAGTCTGCCCGGATCGAAGCCAGGTCAGGGTATATGATCAGGGATGCCATGGCCACCACGATCCACGGCCAGGGACGCAGGGCATAGTGGGCGAAATTGAAAAGCAGGGTTGCACCGATGGCATTCTTTTCGTTCTTGGCAGACAGCATGCGCTGGGCAATGTATCCTCCTCCTCCGGGTTCGGCACCGGGGTACCAGACTGACCACCACTGTACGGCAATGGGGATGATCAGCAGGGGAATATAAACAGATGGATCACTCAGGTCAGGAAGGAATCCGGCCTTGCTGCCCAGCTGGTCAAGCAATCCCTGGAGTCCCCCGATTTCCTGCACTTCCGGCTGTTTTATAGCCACTACTGCAGCCAGTACTGCGCCGAACATGGCTATGGAATATTGAAAGAAATCCGCCCATACCACACCTCTGAGTCCCCCGAGTCCGGCATATATGACCACAATAAGGGAAGCCGACACCACGGTGATCCATGGCTTGAGACCGAACATCACATCCCCGATCTTAATGGCAGCCAGGGTCACCGTACCCATGATCAGCGTGTTGAAAAATATACCCAGGTAGACGGCCCTGAATCCTCGCAGGAAGGATGCGATCTTTCCTTTGTACCTGATTTCATAGAATTCCAGGTCGAGCCCACCAGGCCCAGTTTTTCGCTACCCCGTCTTCACGGACAAACCCGGTCACCAGGTTGGGCGTATCGGCCGAGAACGTACAGGCCACCATGGAAATGCCCAGCAGCCACCAGGGCATTCCCCGGCCCCCGAGAAAGAATTCAGATGTATCTTTGCCCGCTTTTTTTGAGGCTATGTATCCAATCAGGAGGACAATGCTGAAGAATACAGCGAGAATAATGAAATCAACTGTGATTAGTTTCATGAAATTTTTTGTATGGTTTGTTTGAATTCGGGATGAAAATAAAACAAATATCTGGCAAATTTATCAATTTGTATTTCCCGGGGGCATTAATTACCTGATTTTATTTTCCGGTATGCCTTCCTTGATCCAAGCGGGACTGAACGACATGAAATTGATTCTTCTGTAGCTGTCAGTTTCGTATAGTAAACCGATCTTCCCGTTTTTCAACGTGGTCAGGCAACTGTAGGCATAGCTGCCAGGGATGACTTCACGTGAATGGCCCCAGGTCTTTCCATTATCCTCACTTATCCGCACCGTTCCGCTGGTCCTTTGTGTTTTATTTGCCGGTCCGGCATAAACCAGTTCGCCGTCATGGCCAATGATTGATCCCATACAGTTCACGCCTGGAAGTCCCGGATCCAGTTTCATGGGATCCCATGTATTCCCGCCATCCCGGCTCATGGAAATTTTTCTGTATTGACCGCCCTGATTTCTGGCGTTGAACAACAATGATCCGTCAGGCAGTTCCACCACCTGTGCTTCATTGCCGAAACCCATGAGATCGTGGTGGGGTATGATTTCGCTGAGGGACCAGGTTTCTCCCTGGTCATCACTGTATGCAACCCGGTTTTTCCAGGTCCGGTCCCCTTTACCGTCAGGTATGGTCTCATACAGGGGAAAAATGATACGGCCTCTGAATTCATTGTTTTCCAGTTGAATACCTCTGCCGGGACTCCCCACACTAATTCTGCTCTCCTGCCTGATCATTCTTGTAATTTCCCTTGGCGCTGACCAGCTCTCTCCATCATCATCAGAGAAAACAAGGTAAGACCTGGTGGTTCTGGGACTTTGATAACCTGTATCTGCCATCCTGATCCATCCTGAATTCAGGGTATGATAACCGTAAGGAAATCTCTGGTATATAAGCAATATCCGGCCAGATTCGAGTACCACCGCACAGGGGTCATTTAAAGAATTTCTTCCATCCTCCGCGATCAGCTGTTCTTGCTGCCAGGTCATGCCATTGTCAGAACTTCTGCGCAATACAATATCATTCTGGGCATGATCGTGCAAGCCCTTTCTTCTTTCAGCAAAAGCAAGTAATGTCCCATTGCCAGCCGTCACCAGTGCAGGGATCCTGTAACCAAATGTGTCATCTGCCGTTGTGCAGTACTCAAAAACCGTGGTCTTCCGGAATGGTTCTGCAGGCTGGGAGGACATCATGAAAAATGACAATATCAGAAGCAACACCGGCCATATGATCAGGTTCGTGTTCATTATCCTTTTTGACTTAACCATGCTTTCGTTTCAGAAAAATCAACGCAGTAATCCTGTAAAGAAAATGAGCGAATTTGGTATAAGGAATATACAGGATGATGATCCAGACCAACACCAGGTGGACGAAATAGAAATGATAGGCAAAGCTCCATTCGAGGAAGCGTGCTCCTTCCACCAGCAGCCCCGAAAGGGTCAGGAGCCAGAAAGATACCAAAAAGAACCAGTCCCCGTACCTGCTTTCCAGCCTGTTCTTTTTGCTGAGCCGGTGAAGGATCATCAGGGTGGTTCCTGCCAGCAACAGGAGAGCGCCAAGGTTGCCGGCGATCTTTACGGGATTCAGGAAGGTCAGCGGATATTCAAAAAAGATGGTGGAAAGGATGGCGAAAAATGTTACAAAAAGCAGCAATATAAAGCCCCAGAAGACAAGGAGATGGGCCAGGGAGCGGCCTTTTTGTTCTTTGCAACTGTTGAAATCCCTGTGGACCATGATCTTTCGGATGACCTGCCAGAAATTACGGAATTTCAGCCGTTGCCATGCACTGTTGTCTTCATGTAAGCTCTTCATGTTCTTCCAGTAACGGCTTATCCCGTTTATCCCGGCTATGGCTGATAACACAAACAGGAAGGTGAACGAGCCATTCAGCCACCCATGAGGAAAGAACTCGCCATAATTGACCGGGCCGTCCGGCATGGAAAAATCGGCCAGGGTAAAGGTTCCTGCCAGTATCAGGATCATCGTAATAATGAAAACAGGAATCAGGATAACCAGGGGAAGGTACCGGATATCCTGCATCCAGCGGGAAAGCCAGGCCGGTCTGGCATAATGGGATAGCTGTGCCTGGCGCAGGGCGGCGAGTATTTCGCCCGGTTTCACGCCCCGGGGACAGGTAACGGTACAGTCGCCGCACTGGTGGCAGGTCCAGACATTCGGATCGGCCATCAGCCTGCCTTTCATGCCCCAGGCCGCCAGTATCATCTGCTTCCGGGGGAAGACATTCCGTGCTTCCGAGAGGCTGCAGGCAGCCGTACAGGCCCCGCATTGCATGCAGGTGGTCAGGGGTGATCCTGTTGTGTTTTGCAATGCCTCAATAAATGATATGTCGGGCTGTACATCCAGCATCTATAAGCCTTTGAATGGATTTGGACCAATGTCCTCGATGGTTTCCAAGTATTCATCTATGATTTCCGGTATCCTTGGGTATTCATCAATCTCAAGGAACACCGTTTGTATCCTTTCGGGTTCCAGCATCATGGTCTGCAGGGTCTCCTGGATGTTTTCAGACCGTGTTTCCATCAGCTCACTCCCGGTGATAAAGTGACACTGGTAATCCTCACCCGGTTTGCATCCTATCTGCAGGATCCCGTCATAACCCTGGGAAAGGGCATCAGACAGCCAGATTCTATTGATGGAACCTATGCAGCGGACCGGAATGATCCTTACAAATGGACTGATCCTTAACCGGTGCTGGGCCGCCAGGTCAAAGGCCGGATAGGCGTCATTCTCACATATGAAAGCCAGTATCCGTGGTTTTTCTTCAAATTCATCCGGGATGGGGATGGATTTGATCATGGAGGAAACTGCATGTATGGAGTAGTCGTCGAAGT
>SMTZ1_10008500_pt1 | contig 11594 bp, 10 predicted proteins | sample DeeMarSWOR136_30_FD_25667 | JGI IMG/M metagenome (IMG submission 25667)
AACATCCTCTTTTTTTAGGGTGACCAGAAGCAAAGGAGACAGTTCGGGACCTTTTTTGCCTGAAAGGAGGAGCCTAATGTCATACGAATCTTTAACTCAAAAGGACGTTTGGAAAATTGTGAAGGAGAGGGACGTGAAGTTCATCAGGCTTTGGTTTACGGATATCTTGGGCCAATTGAAGAGCTTTGCCATCACCGATGATGAACTGGAAGGGGCATTTAATGAGGGTATGGGTTTTGATGGCTCATCCATCAAAGGGTTTGCCCGAATCGACGAGAGCGATATGCTGGCAAGGCCCGACCCCGTGACCTTTCAACTCGTTCCCTGGAGGCCCAAGGAGAAGGCCGTGGCGAGGATGTTCTGCGACATCCTGAATCCGGATGGGTCTCCCTATGAGGGTGACCCCCGATATGTTCTCAAGAGGAATCTCGAGAGGCTCAAGGAGATGGGATACACGTTTTATGTGGGGCCGGAGCTCGAATATTTCTATTTCAAGTCGGATAAGAACCCAGAGACATTGGATGAAGGGGGATATTTCGACCTCACGACCCTTGATGCCGCGGGGGATTTGAGGAGGGAGACGGTCTTGACCTTGGATGCCATGGGGATAAAGGTGGAGTATAGCCACCACGAAGTTGCCCCCTCCCAACACGAGATCGATCTGAGGTTTGAAGATGCCCTCACCATGGCCGACCACGTGATGACCTATCGAATCATTGTCAAGGAGATAGCCAATCGGTATGGTGTCTATGCCACCTTCATGCCCAAGCCCATTTTCGGGGTAAATGGGAGCGGAATGCATACCCATCAATCCCTTTTCAAGGGGGACAAGAATGCCTTTTTCGACGCGGGTGATCAATACCATCTATCGGAAGTAGCCAAGGGGTACATCTCTGGGATTCTCAGACATTCCCGGGAGATCACCGCGATTACCAACCAGTGGGTAAACTCCTATAAGCGGCTTGTCCCGGGCTATGAGGCCCCAGTTTACCTATCGTGGGCTCTTCGGAATCGGTCTACCCTGGTGAGGGTTCCCATGTACAAGCCCGGAAAGGAGAAGGCGACCAGAATTGAGTATAGAAGCCCTGACCCCGCGTGTAACCCGTACCTGGCGTTTTCGGTGATGTTAGCAGCCGGGCTTGAGGGGATCCAGGAGAAGTATGAACTTCCGGATCCCATCGAAAAGGATGTCTACCACCTGAGTGTGGATGAAAGGAAGGAGCTGGGCATCGAATCCTTGCCTGGAAGCTTGATCGAGGCCATAGAGTTGACGGAGAAGAGCGATTTGGTAAGGGATGCCTTGGGGGAACATGTCTTTAATAACTTTATCATGAGCAAAAAGGTGGAGTGGGATGACTACCGGATGAAGATTCACCCCTATGAGATCGATAAATTCCTCCCTGTCCTTTGAGAAGGGAGAAAGGGAGAAAGGGCAGAAAGGTAAAAGCTTATTACGGCCGAAAATGATATAATTACTATGTTAATATTTCCTTACTAGCTGTTCTGCAGAGGGGCAGTTGCGCAATGATGTTACATCGCACAGAGGGGGAAAATGCTTGCCAAAAGGATTATTCCCTGTTTGGATGTTGATGGGGGAAGGGTCGTAAAGGGCGTCAACTTCGTCAATATCCGGGACGCGGGCGACCCCGTTGAGATCGCGGAGATCTACAATAAGCAGGGGGCCGATGAGATTATCTTTCTTGATATAACCGCTACCAGTGACCGGAGGGACATCATCATTGATGTAGTGGAGAAAACCGCCGAACGAGTCTTTGTGCCCCTTACCGTCGGGGGAGGAATGAGGAACCTAGATGACATCCGGAGGATATTGAGGGCGGGGGCCGACAAGGTTTCCATGAATACGGCTGCGGTGGAGAACCCGGACCTCGTTAGTAAGGCTGCGGATCGGTTCGGGTCCCAATGCATCGTGGTGGCCATTGATGCCAAGGCGAAGGGTTCTTCATGGGAGGTATTCATCCACGGAGGGCGGACCCCTGCGGGTCTGGATGTTGTTGATTGGGCCAAGAAGATGGAGGGATTAGGTGCGGGAGAATTCATGCTGACCAGCATGGATCGGGATGGAACCAAGGAGGGTTATGACCTCCGATTAACCCGAACCATTTCGGATTTGGTAAATGTCCCGGTGATCGCCTCCGGTGGAGTGGGAACCTTGGAGCATCTCTATGAGGGGTTAACCGATGGGCGGGCCGATGCCGTTTTGGCCGCCTCCATCTTTCACTACAACGAATTTACGGTTGGCGATGTTAAGGCCTACCTCAAGGGACGGGGAGTCAACGTGAGGCTATAGGGCATGAATGGCGGATGGGGAGAGCATTGTGGTTTATTCGGGGTATATGGCCACCCAGAGGCGGCCAACTTAACCTATTTGGGCCTCTACGCCCTGCAGCACAGGGGTCAGGAGAGTGCGGGAATTGTCTCCTCCGATACCCAAGTCCTGCACTCCTATCGCAACATGGGGTTGGTCTCCGAGGTCTTCACAGGAGATGTCCTGAAGAGGCTTCCCGGAGAAAGTGCCATCGGCCATGTGCGATACTCCACAGCCGGGACAAGCGATTTGAAGAACTCCCAGCCCTTCACGGTCCACTATGCCCGAGGAGGATTGGCCATTGCCCACAATGGAAATCTGACTAATGCTCATATCCTCCGGGATGAACTGGAGACACGTGGATCCATCTTTCAGTCGACCATGGACACGGAAACCATCATTCATCTGATCGCCCTCTCCCATGAACAGGAATTGGCCGACAGGATTATCAGGGCTCTAAAGCAGGTGGAGGGAGCTTATTGCCTGCTCTTTTTGAGTGAGGAGGAGATGATAGCGGTGCGTGATCCCCATGGGTTCAGGCCCCTGGTCTTGGGACGCCAGAAAAACGCCTATCTCGTCGCCTCGGAGACCTGTGCCTTCGATCTCATTGGCGCCGAATTCGAGAGGGAGATCGAACCCGGGGAAATGGTAATCATTAACCGGGATGGACTCCACTCCTTCTATCCCTTCATCCCGGTGAGCCCTTCCCATTGTGTATTCGAATTCATCTATTTCGCCCGTCCTGACAGCTTCATCTTCGGACGAAATGTTTACGGAGTGAGGAGGGAGCTCGGGGTTCAGCTGGGCAGGGAGCATCCCGCGGAGGCGGACATCGTCATCCCCACTCCCGACTCGGGGTTTGCCGCTGCCATCGGCTATGGACATGAGACCAAGATTCCCATGGAGTTGGGCCTCATCAGGAACCACTATGTCGGCCGGACATTCATAGAACCCAAGCAATCCATCAGGCATTTCGGTGTCAAGATCAAGCTAAACCCGGTCAAGGACCTCATTCGTGGGAAGGCAGTTGCGGTCATCGATGACTCCATCGTGAGGGCCACCACGAGCAGGAAAATCATGAAGATGATCCGAAAGGCCGGAGCTGAACAGCTCCACGTTCGAATCAGTTCTCCTCCCATTACCTACCCCTGTTTCTTCGGCATCGATACCCCCATGAGGTCCGAGCTCATCGCCTCCTCCCACTCCATCGAGGAGATAAACCGGTACATCACTTCGGATACCCTCGGGTACCTCAGCTTGGAGGGATTGAAGCGATGCGTGGGGGATGATAACGGCAGTTTCTGCTACGCCTGTTTCAGCGGAGGTTACCCCATCAAGTTTCCCTCGAGGATGGGGGAAACCCAGCTTCAGCTATTCGAGGAACGGTGACGTGGTAGATACTGAACATTACGATAACCTGAAGGGGCTTTCCCTTGATCTTGGGGCTTCTCTATTCGGCGTTGCTCGGGTTGCATCCCTGAGGGAAAGTTTTTTTCCCCTATCCCCTCAGGGGATTGATAGCCTGCCCTGTGCCATCTCGTTGGGGTTTCACCTTTCGGATAGGATCCTCGAGGATATCGAAGACGGGCCAACTCCGTTATATTTCTTCCATTATCAGAGGGTAAATATCCTTCTCGATGAAATGGCCCTCAGGATCACCTCCCATATCCAAAATCAAGGGTTCGAAGCACTGCCCATTCCCGCCTCTCAGGTTATCGATTGGAAAAAACAGCTTGGCCATCTATCCCATAAACACGTAGCCAAGGAGGCAGGGTTAGGTTGGATTGGAAGAAATAATCTCTTGGTCACCCCGAAATTCGGCGCAAGAATCAGGTTGGTTAGCATTCTTACCAACTTTCCCCTGAGAGTTGACGAGCCCATGCAGAGGGACTGTGGTACCTGCCAGACCTGTATCCCCGTTTGTCCAACCAGTGCTATCCGTGAAAACCCCCTGGACTTCGATCATATCGGTTGCTATGAGTGGATAAAGGACGTTTGTAAGAAACGCAACATCAGGCACCATATTTGTGGCATATGCATTAAGGCCTGCCCGGGCATGGAAAGGCCTTGACCGATCATATGGTTTATCTCTTATGGCTCATTGTCGTAACAATCGCTATGATGTTATCGTCGTAGGCGGTGGTCATGCCGGGATCGAAGCGGCCCTCGCGGCAGCGCGTTTGGGACACCCAACGTTGATGGTGACGATGGATATCGATTCCATCGGTTTCATGTCCTGTAATCCAGCTGTCGGAGGGTTGGCCAAGGGTCATCTGGTGAGGGAGATAGACGCGTTAGGCGGAGAGATGGCGAGGGCTACCGATGACACGGGAATACAATTCCGTCAATTGAATACGAGAAAGGGACCCGCGGTAAGGTCATCAAGGGCCCAAGTGGACAGGCACCTGTACAGGATGAGGATGAAGAAGGCCGTTGAGGAAGAGGGAAATTTGGATATTAGAATGGCCACGGTGGAGAGTATTTTGGTTAAGGACGGTTCCGTCGATGGTATTACGACGGGCTTTGGAGAGACAATTCTGGGTACCACGGTCATATTGGCAACGGGAACCTTTCTCAATGGGCTTATCCATATCGGGTTGAAGCATTTCCCCGCCGGGAGGATGGGAGATTTTCCAGCTATTGGGCTATCGGAATGCCTGAAGAAGCTTGGGTTCAGCATGGGGAGACTAAAGACCGGTACCACGCCCCGGCTGAATGGGAAGACAGTCGATTACCGCAAGATGATTCCTCAATTGGGCGATGATCCCCCCGTTCCCTTTTCTTTCTCCACGAGGGAAATAAAGAGAAGGCAAGTACCCTGTTATATTACCCACACCAATCTCAATACCCACGAGGTCATTAAGAGTGGCCTTGATCGGTCCCCGCTCTACAGCGGTGTCATTAAGGGTATTGGGGCCAGATATTGTCCTTCCATTGAGGATAAGGTGGTCCGATTCGCCGGAAAAGAGCGCCATCAAATATTCATCGAGCCAGAGGGCATTGATACTAACGAGGTTTATCCCAATGGGTTGGCCACAAGCCTCCCGTTGGATATCCAATACCGAATGTTAAGGAGTATCGAGGGATTGGAGGACGTGGAGATAGTCAGGCCGGGCTACGGCATCGAGTACGATTATGTGGATCCGACGGAGCTGAGCCCATCCTTGGAAACAAAGAGGATAGCAGGGCTGTTTCATGCTGGACAGATCAACGGGACCTCGGGTTATGAAGAGGCAGCTGCTCAAGGGCTCATCGCCGGCATCAATGCCTCCCTCAAACTGGAGGGAAAGCCTGCCTTGATTCTGGATAGATCCGAGGCCTATATAGGCGTCCTGATTGATGACTTGGTCACCAAGGGAACCAATGAACCCTACCGTATGTTTACCTCCAGGGCCGAGTACCGGCTTTTCCTGAGGGAGGATAACGCGGATATCAGGTTGAGGGAGAAAGGATACCGCGTTGGCCTTGTCCAGGAAGAGGAGTATGAGCTCTTCTTGAAGAAGAAGGAGACTATGGAGGGCCTGAATGAGAGGGTCTCCCGGTGGATCGCCAATCCCACCAAGGGAATTAACGACCGGCTTCGGGCGATGGGGACATCCCCGGTGAAGCAGGCGACATCCCTGAGGGAAATCCTCAAAAGGCCTGAGCTAAGCTTTTCGGACCTCATTCGATTCGATGCCGGCCTCTCGCATTTTGATCGTGAGGTGCGGGATCAAGTAGAGATCCAGGTCAAATATGAGGGATATTTGATGAGACAACAGGAGCAGATCGAGAGGTTCAAGAGGTTCGAAAATTTGAAGATTCCTGAGGACATGAACTTCCACTCGATTATCGGGCTTTCGACCGAGGTAAAGGAAAAATTAAGCAAAATGAGGCCCATCTCCATCGGACAGGCCTCCAGGATTTCAGGCATTACGCCAGCAGCCATCTCCGTACTGATAGTCAACTTAAAGAAATTGGGATGTATCTGAGCTCATGGACAAAGGTCTTCTCCTGAAACTCAGGAAAATAGGAAGGGACCGCGAAGGAAGATCCGAGAATCGAACCAGTGGATAGCAGCATGGCATACCGTAAAGAGTACATGACGAAATCCTGTATTTGCATCGCCACCGGGGTCGCCTTGATCTTTATTGGATGGTCCCCGGCATTGGGGCAAAAAAGGGAGACAGCCTCTCCCGAAAGGGCCTTATTTCGGAAGAAGCAATTCACTTACGGCGCGGAAAAATTTGGGCTTCGAATTCTAGAGGCAGTCATCACCTTGGAGAAGGCTCAATCCGAAGAGGGGAAGGAGGGTTATCTCGTCCAGGCACGGGTGGAAACAACGGGGGTGACCAATTGGTTTTTTCGCATGCACAACCGGTTTCATTCCCGGGTCGATGCTCTGAATCTCAGCCCCCTACGATACGTGAAGGAAATCAATCAGAAGGGAATCTTTTCAGGGGAGAAACAGTACACGTCCGTGCTCACGTTCAACCAAGGGGATAACCGGGTCATGGTCGATGGGTCGAAGATAATAGCCGTCCCCCCCGGCACTCAGGATCCGCTCTCCTTCTTCGTCAAATACTACATAGGAGAGGAGATCAAGCCAGGTGAGGCGATCCGGATGACCATTTACGATGGGATTAAGCTGAGACAGGTCATCTTCAAAACCAAGGGGGAATCCATTGATACCCAATGGTGTGGCCAGGTGGAGGTGGTTTGCCTGGAATCGAAGGTTCCCTTCTCGTCCCTTGGAGAGAGGGAAGGAATAATAAAGATCTGGTGTACGCGGGATCGGAGGAAAGTCCCTGTTCGAATCGGCCTCGACCTTCCTATCGGGATGGTCCGATTCGAACTGGAATCCCTCGAGGAATGGTGATAAGAGAAGATAACCCTCACCCGGTTCTCTCGCCCCAAAACAGGAGACCATGAAAGCATTGAGAAGGATTGACCAGCGAGCCATCGGTATCGGGATCTTTCTATTGGTCCTTTTCTCCGGGTGTTCCACGGCGGCCTATGTAACTCGATTGGGGTTTGGGCAGGCCAAGGTGCTCCTGTATAGCCGATCAAATGAAGAGGTCTTCAAGGATCCCTCGATCAGCCAGGAGACGAAAGATCGCATAAAATTCGTATTGGAAGTTAAACAATATGCCGAGGAGCGGATTGGCTTGGAAAAAACGGGAAATTATTCGAGGTATTTCAAAGTTGACAAGCAAGGATTACTCTATGTGATTTCAGCATGCCCCAAGGATAGCCTCAACCCCTACCAATGGACCTTTCCCATTGTTGGCAGGATGTCCTATAAGGGATTCTTCAGTTTGAGGGAGGCCCAAGAGGAGAGGGATAAACTGGAAAGGGCGGGCTTTGATACCTGCTTGCGAGGGGCCTTGGCATACAGCACTCTGGGATGGTTTAAAGATCCCATCTTTTCATCGATGTTGGATCGGAAAAGGGCCATTATCGCCCAAATCGTCATTCACGAACTTACCCATACCACCCTCTTCATCGAGGATCACTTGGATTTCAACGAGCAGATGGCCACCTTTATAGGCGATCAAGGGGCAATTGACTTCTTCTCGGAACGGTATGGAAGGGATTCACCGGACTATCGGGACGCCAAAAATATACTGGAGGATGAACTCATTTTTGGCAAATTCATCGAGGGTATCTGCGTCGATCTCCGAGAGTTATATTCAAGGGGCTTATCGAAGGGGGAAAAGCTTGAATTGAGGGAGAGGACCTTCCAGAAAGCCAAGGAGGGCTTTCGACGCCTCAAGGTGAATTTGAAAACCCCGCTCTATCTCGGCTTTGAGAATGAAGGGCTCAACAATGCCATCCTCCTTTCCTACTGGCAATACATCGGGGGGTTCGAACTCTTCAAGAGGCTTTACCACGTACAGGGCGAGGACTTGAAGAGGATGATAGACTTTTTGAAGGATGTTGAGCGGTCAGGAGAAGATCCGAGGGAATTGGTGGAACGGCGGCTTTCGGGGAAAACCCTGGATGTTCTACATTATGGGATCCGCATAAACATCCCTCCCTTCAATATGAGAAGGGAAACGCGAGTCCGCCGATTCCATCGGGAGGGTTAGGATGTTAGGATGTGGAACTGGTTGGGATGTGCGATCCTTGAAAAAACAAGGAATAATGACTATAATTATACGTCGCTCAAACTGGTTTTAAATTCATACGAGAGGGCTTTCGGAAATGGGAAAAGAATGGGGTTCCGATTCTAAGATTCCCGACCAAAAGGAGTTGGAAAAGGAATTAAACGAATATCTGGGCAAGAAATATGGCGATCGAATCAGGTTGGTCGTACCAATGCTCTTCCCGAAGGCCGGAGCGGGGGAGGCGGGAGGTAAAGGGAAGAGGGAATCCAAAGGATTGAAGAAGCCCCACTTTGATATGAAACCGGAGGAACTGGAGGCCTACCTCAACGAGTACGTCATCAAGCAGGATGAGGCTAAGGCGGTGTTGGCCACAAAAATCTGTACCCATTTCAATCGGGTCAATTTCCTGGAAAAATTCAAGAAGTCCGGCCGTTTTGAAGAGGTGGGGCATATAAAGAACAACATCATCATGATCGGGCCCACAGGGGTTGGAAAAACCTACTTGATCAAATTGATCGCCAAAAAGATCGGGGTTCCCTTTGTGAAGGGGGATGCGACAAAATTTAGCGAGACCGGCTATGTTGGGGGTGATGTTGAGGACTTGGTGAGAGATCTGGTTTATGAAGCCAAGGGGGATATCCAATGGGCTCAGTATGGGATAATCTACATCGACGAAATCGACAAGATCGCATCCAGTATCAACCTCATCGGCCCTGATGTGTCGAGGACCGGTGTTCAGAGAGCTCTTCTCAAGCCCATGGAGGAGACGGAGGTCGATCTGAAGGTTCCCCATGACCCCATCTCCCAATTGGAGGCCATCGAACAATATCGAAAGACGGGGAAGAGGGAAAAGAAGGTTGTCAATACCAGGAACATCCTCTTCATCGTCAGCGGGGCTTTTACCGGTCTGGATGAGATCATAAAGAAAAGGATGAGGAAAGAAGGCATTGGATTCGGCGCACAAATTCGTTCGAGGGATGAGAGGGCCGAATATCTTAAGCACGTAAAAGCTGAGGATTTGATCGAATATGGGTTTGAATCGGAATTCATCGGCAGATTACCGGTTATCGTGTTATTTGAGAAGTTGGATGTCGAGGACCTTTATCACATCTTAAGGAATTACAATAACCCCATTATCACTGGGAAAAAACGGGATTTTAAGTCTTACGGGATCGATATTCAATTCGAGGATGGAGCCCTCTACAAATTGGCTGAGCGGGCATCCGAGGAAAAGACTGGTGCAAGGGGGCTGGTGAGTGCGGTGGAGAAGGTCTTGATAAAATTCGAAAAGAAACTTCCCTCAACCGACATTGGGGAGTTGGTCGTTACTCCTACAGTGGTGGAAAACCCGCAGGGGGAGTTGGAAAAACTCCTTACTATGCCCCAAGATGAGGCAATATTGGCTCGATTCGAGGTGCTGGCCAATGAAGAAAAGGACATAATAAAGGGGATAATCAACCGAAGGGAGGGGGAATTTCTCGGGAAGTACGGCATGGTGGTCCACGACAAAAGGGTTGATCTCATCGCCGATAGGGTCGTTGATGGGGGCTTCGATATTGACACCGTCTACGAGGAGATTCTTTCTTTAGACCGAGAGATTAGGGATTTCGAGCGGTCCTTTTATAAGAAACACGGGATCGAGATTGAATTCGATGAAGGAGCCGTTGTGAAATTGACGGAGTTGGCCCTGGAGGAAGGGAACAGCGCGTCACTTATTTTCCAAAGGTTGACGGAGAATTTCGAACATGGGTTCAAGCTCATTCGGGATCGTAGTAAACAGCTCAGGTTTGTCCTCAACGCTGAAGCCGTTGGGGATCCCGAAGGCTATCTGAATAAGCTGATCAAGGAGACCTACAGCGAGAATACCCCGCTTTTGACGAGACGCACGGCAAAAGATGAAGGATAGGGATTATTACAAAATACTGGGAGTTGACAAGAACGCCAGTGAGAAGGAGATCAAGAGGGCATATCGGAAGCTCGCCTTGAAGTATCATCCCGATCGGAACCGCGACGACAAGAAGGCGGAGGAGCAGTTTAAACTGATCAACGAGGCCTATGCCGTATTGAGCGATAAGGAGAAACGGAGGCAATATGACACCTTCGGTTCAGCGGGATTTCATCAAAGGTTCTCCCAAGAGGACATCTTCAGGGGCTTCGACATCGGGGATATGTTGAAGGATTTGGGGGTTAGCTCCGATGATATCTTCAGCACCCTTTTCGGAAGGGGTTCTAAACGGAAATTTCGCTTCGGAAACTTCGGGGCCCAAGATGGCCAACGCTTTGATTATGGCTCCCCTTGGGGCAAGGGTTTTCAGAGGGAAAGCCATATGCCCCAAACGGGCGGTAATGTTACCTATGATCTTTCCATCACCCTGGAGGAAGCGGCATTTGGGGCCGAGAAGAAGGTTTCCTATCGAAGTGATGGAAACTTAGAACAGATCACCCTGAAAATCCCCCCAGGAATCAGCTCGGGAAAGAAGCTCAGGGTTGGTGGAAAGGGATCGATGGGGAAAAACGGGGGCCCCAGGGGGGACCTTTTCTTTAGGATCCATATGCAACCCCATTCTCTCTTTCAAAGGGAGGGGGATGATCTCATTATCGAAAAGGAGGTTACCTTTAGTCAAACTGCACTGGGGGCAGAGCTTGAAGTTCCCACCTTGGATGGGAAGCGAAAAGTCAAGGTGCCGCAAGGGACCCAGAGCCATACCAAATTGAGGTTGAAAAATCATGGATTTCCGCATTTCAGGGGAAATGGTCGGGGCGATGGGTTCGTCAGGATTATCATAAGAACCCCCAAGGGCCTTACCCAAGGTCAGAGGAAATTGCTTGAGGAGTTATCCAAAGAAGGGTTATAAACCCCCTCATGCCGGCCCCCCTCTTTTATCATCTCGTTGCAGTATACCAATCTTTCCCATGTTTCCGTGTAACCTACTTCTTTGAGAATCGATTCCTGCCATTCCCAACGGGCTGCCACAAAAAGATAGGTGTAGGCTTGAAATAGGACAACCCCGGAGGCCGGAATGTTCTGAGTTTTCATAAGCATATTGTTGTCATTAGTTGATTTTATATGGGAAAAATATTTTGGTACGTGACTCCGTTTTTCTTCGCTTCAATACCTCCGAAGTGACCTTTTCTGGGTTTGCAGGCGGGGACTACTTACCCCTTCCGGCCCCTAAAGG
>SMTZ1_10006701_pt1 | contig 11590 bp, 7 predicted proteins | sample DeeMarSWOR136_30_FD_25667 | JGI IMG/M metagenome (IMG submission 25667)
TGCCTGCAATGAGGCCAATAAGTTACCTCCACCCAAAGTTCCCTTTGATGATTCGTCGGTCCTGGAGAAAGAAAGAAAAGCTGATTCGGATTATTTTACCTACGTTAATCGTTACGCCGATCCCAGGAAAAAGGGTGAGTGGATTTATCGAAAAGTTCAGTGCAACCATTGTGACGAGCCTGCCTGCGCGTCAGCTTGCTTGGTTAAAGCTTTGGTGAAAACACCGGAAGGTCCGGTCATCTGGAATGAGAAGGTGTGTATAGGCTGCCGATACTGCATGACCGCTTGTCCCTTTTACGTTCCAGCCTACGAGTATTCCAATGCTTTCAGCCCCAATGTGGTGAAATGTACCATGTGTTACGACATTCGGACTTCAAAGGGCGGGATTCCAGCATGTGTGGAGGCCTGTCCCATGGAGGCCATGACTTTTGGCAAGCGGAAGGATTTAATTAGAGTCGCCCGGAGGAGAATCCTGGATCACCCTGATAGATATGTTGATCACATCTATGGCGAATATGAAGTTGGAGGAACTTGCTGGCTATATATTTCAGGAGTTCCCTTCGAACAGTTGGGTTTCCCCATGGATGTGGGCACAACTGCTTATCCGGAATTTACCAGAGGCTTTCTCTCCATGGTTCCGGCAGTGCTTGTGGTTTGGCCTGCGCTTTTGGGGGGGTTCTATATGTTCACAAAAAATCGGGAACAGATGGCTGAAGAAGAAGAAGAGGAAGAGATAACTCCAGAGAAAAAGGAGGACCAGTTATGAGCGAATACGTGGGAAAGGCAAGCGCTTTCCAGTCCTGGATCAGAGACAGGTTATTCCTGGGGCTAACTCTCAGAGCGTACATCAGGAGTCTATTAAAGCCTTTCAACATCGTGGCTGGAATCATAATTCTGGTTGGACTCCCTTTTATCGTGATGCGCTATGCTCAGGGTTTGGGAGCAGTTACACATGCATCCCAGGATCAACCCTGGAGTCTTTTTCTTAACTGGGGACTTTTCACCGGTGTCCCTTTAGCAGCTACAGGATATATAATGGCATCAGCCGTTTATATTTTTGGTTTGAAAAATTATCATTCCCTGGTTCGGCCAGCTGTCCTTACTGGATTTATCGGTTACTTGTTCGCGGTGATATTTCTGCTGGTCGACTTAGGCCGCCCCTGGCGCCTTCCCTACCCCATGGTCAGTTCCTTTGGAACGGCTTCGGTACTCTTTTTGGTAGCGTGGCACGTGGCTCTTTACCTTTCCACCCAGTTCGTGGAGTTTTGTCCTGCTGTCTTTGAGTGGCTCGGCGCAAGCAGGTTCCGCAGATGGGCCTTAGGGGTGACCGTGGGTGCTACTATTTTTGGGGTGATTCTCTCCACCCTGCACCAATCAGCCCTGGGAGCGCTCTTTCTCCTTGCTCCGGGAAAGCTTCATCCCCTCTGGTATTCGGAGTTTATTCCGCTGCTCTTCTTTGTCTCCAGCATATTTGCTGGCATCTCAGTTGTAATCGTGGAGAGCACACTTACCTCCCGTTTCCTCAAACACAGAGTCAGCTCTAATTATCTGGCAAGACTCCCGGAACTCACCTTAGGTTTGGGCAAAGCCGCCTCCTTTGTCCTGTTTACTTATTTTGGATTAAAGATTGTAGGCCTGGCACATGGACACCACTGGGATCTTTTAAGCACCCCTTACGGTTACTGGTTTTTAGTTGAGCTGTTTGGCTTTGTTTTACTTCCCTCCTTCCTTTTTGCATTCGGAGTAAGAAACAGAAGTGTGGGACTTGTCCGCTTCACGGCATTTTTCACCATCATCGGGCTTGCTGTCAACCGGTTCAATATCTCGCTGATCGCACTTAACTGGAAACTACCGCACCGTGAGTTTTTAAACTGGAAAGAGTTGATTATCGTTATCACCATCATCACTGTTGAGATTCTGATTTACCGCTGGATCGTAAACCGAATGCCGGTTCACCGGGAACACCCGCGCTACAGGGAGGTCGAGTTAGAGGAGAACTTTTAAATGAAAAGGCGATTTTATGAAAAAGAGGGTCTCGAAAAAACAGAAAGCTCAACCTGATGAGGAACAAAACCGCTGCATCTGGATGACTGCAGGGGTGATCTCCTTCAAATTGTGTCCGCTTAACTACGACTGTGAGCACTGCGATCTGGATAAAGCCCTGCGGTCCGAGGTGAAATCGAGAAGAATCAGCTCCAGAGTCCAAAGAGACAGACCCGAAACTTTGATAACATCAGAAAAAAGCTCGGGATCAGAAAAGGGTCCGAAAATACCGTTACCCTTCTTCACTTTCTCTCCAGGTGAGGTAGAGAAGGGATTGCACTTGCATCCGGCTCACCTATGGGTCAGGCAGGTGGAAGGCCAGAAATGGAGGGTGGGGATTGACAAACTCCTGGCGTATATCTTGCCTTCCCCGATAAAGTGTGAGATCTATAATTCGGATAGGAATCTAATTCAGGATCAGGTGTTTGGTAAAATACTCACTCAGCCGGGTACAATTTTCTTAACCATTCCCCTTTCCGGGCGTCTGGTCCGGACAAATCCGGGATTAGCTCAGCGTCCGGAATTGGTGCAACAAGATCCTTACGGAGAAGGCTGGCTGGCGATGATAGAGCAGAATAAAGATTCATCCGAGCTGAAAAAGTTTTATACTGGAGCTGCTGGTAAACGATTCTTGGATGAGGAAGCTCAGCATTTGAAATTCCTGCTCAAGCACAGAGGTGTGGAGGTTGACCAGATAGGGGAAACGCTGCCCGATGGTGGAGTTGATATGAAATATCTGCATCAGGTTTTACCTGCCAAAGTATGCTTGAGATTGGCAGTGGAGCTGATGGTTACCGGAAAACAGGCTTGGTAAACCTGTTTTTTGATTGAAACCAATAAGGGGCGAAATCAACTCGCAGCTTGGCTTTATCTTCGGGAAACAGCTTCTTTCAGACTCCAGCTGCCCATGAGTAAAAAAAAACTTTTCATTCAGTCTGAAAACAAGTATATTAATGTAGATGGAGTACAATAACCGGAAGCGACTATTTAGGTTTATTCGACATATAAAAAGAGTGAAGTATGCGTTTAGGATTTAAGTTTTTTATTGCCCTGATTTTAGTGATGTCCGTGGGTCTGGCTGCTTTTACTTTTGTAAACGTTAAAAGTGAGGCCAATGACCTTCTGGAACAGGTTCAGTTGGCCGCACTCCGAACTGCTGATCTGATCAAGGAATCCACTCACTACAGCATGCTGATTAACCGCAAGGAGGATATTCATCAAATTTTCAAAAACTTCAGCAACATGCCGGGATTTGAGGCCATTCGGATTTACGACAAAAAGGGGGAAATCATCTTCACCACCAATCCAGAGGAAAGGCTGAACAAGGTTTCCATTACCTCTGAGGCCTGCCAGGTGTGCCACCGCTTTCCCGAACCGCTTAAAGCTCTGGCCACTGAAGAGCGCCACCGGATTATAAAGGCTTCCAATGGACACAGAGTCTTGGCACTAATTAACCCCATAGAAAATGAGACCGCCTGTCAAGGCTCTGGCTGTCATTTGCACCCGGATGAGAAATTCATTTTGGGGGTTTTGGATGTACAGATGTCTTTGGCAACCGTAGATATGGATATTGCCCGCAGCCGTCGTCAGACCGTATTGGCCTCTATTATATTAGTTATTAGTGTTCTTTCCGTTACCGGTTTTTTGATCTTTACTTTGATTCGGGCTCCGGTTCATAAGTTGACTGCAGGTACCAGGGCTATTGCTCAGGGGAATCTGGATTACACCATTCCGCTTCATCGAAAAGATGAAATCGGGGAGCTGGCCAATTCTTTTAACACCATGACGGCGGAATTGAAAAGGGCCCGGGAGGATCTAAATCGAATTCAAACACACCTGATCCAGATGGAGAGGATGGCTTCCTTGGGAAAACTTTCTGCCAGCGTGGCCCACGAGCTGAATAATCCCTTGAGCGGGATTTTGACCTATGCCAAGCTTTTGCAGAAAAGGTTAAACTCCGGGAATCTGACCCAAGAGAAGCTTAAATCGATTCAGGATGACCTATCTTTGGTTGGTGAGGAAACTATGCGCTGCGGGAACATAGTGAAAAACCTCTTGCTTTTCTCCAAGAAACAGATAGGAGAACTTGCTCCGGTAGATTTGCATGAGGTTTTAGACCGTTGCACCCAGTTGGTGGAACATCACCTGAAATTGAACAACATAGAGTTAATTAAAGTATATCAGAAGAGCCGGGCAGAGGTTGTCTGCGACAAAGACCAGATTCAGCAATGTTTTTTAGGCATTCTTGATAACGCGGTGGCGGCCATGCCCGAGGGTGGCACCTTGACCCTGAAAACTGGTTCCGATTCAAATAATAAGAAGATAAGAATCCTGATTCAGGATACGGGTTCTGGTATCTCTCCAGCAGACATACCTCATATCTTCGAGCCTTTCTATACCACCAAAAAGGATGGTAAGGGGGTGGGTTTGGGTTTATCAGTATGTTACGGGATTATAGAGAGGCATAACGGAGAAATCGATGTTAACTCAGTTCTGGGTGAAGGATCTACTTTTGTTATAGAGCTTCCCCTGCATTGGGAGGAGAAAAAATAGAAAGATTTTCCTTTGAAGCGTAACCATTTGCAGAAAGGGAAATAATAGGAGGTGAGAACGATGAATCCCAGTAAAAAAAATGATTCAGTCAGTATCTTAGTTGTTGACGATGAGCTCAGTGTCCGGGATTCGATGACCAAATGGTTTGCCGAAGACGGGTACAAAGCAGATTCAGCTGCGGATGCCACCGAGGCTTTAAAAAAACTCAAGCCAGGACTTTGGGATATCATCTTTTTGGATATAAAACTGCCGGGCATGGATGGAATGGAGCTGCAGCAGAGAATTAAGAATATCGATCCCAATGCCACCATTATCATGATCACAGCTTATGCGTCTGTGGACACGGCGGTGAAATCTCTTAAAGAGGGAGCGCATGATTACGTTACCAAACCTGTGGATCCGGATTACCTTTCTCACATGGTGGCTAACGTGATAAAGCAGAAGCGGCTGGTTACTGAGAACATCCAGCTCAAAGAGCAACTTCAGGAGCTTTATGAAATTGACCAGATTGTGGGCGAAAGTCCGGCTATGTTGAAGGTCTTTGAGCTGATAAAAACCGTAGCTCCCACCGATACCAGCGTGATGATAAAAGGAGAAAGCGGTACCGGGAAAGAGCTTATTGCCCGGGCTATTCACTCCAAAAGCCTCAGGCGGTTTTTCCCCATCATAACCGTTAACTGCGGCGGTTTGAGTGAAGGGTTAACTGAGAGTGAGTTTTTCGGTCACGAAAAGGGAGCCTTCACCGGAGCTTTATATCGACGCAAGGGGAAATTTGAGATGGCAAATGGGGGAACTATCTTTTTAGATGAGGTGGGGAATATCGGCTCTAAGGCCCAGACCGATCTTCTGCGAGTAATTGAAACCAAACAGTTCAGCCGGGTGGGTGGTGATGATGTGATCAAGGTCGATTTCCGATTAATATGTGCCACCAACCGGGATCTGGAACTGGCGGTGAAAGAAGGGACTTTCAGAGAAGATCTCTATTATCGGCTTAATGTCTTTTCCATATCCATCCCCCCTTTAAGAGAAAGACGCCCTGATGTAGCACTTCTGTGCAATCACTTTCTTAAAAAGTTGGCTGCAGCTATTAACAAGCCAATAACCGGATTTACCCCGGAAGCCACGGAAAGATTAAAGGCATACCACTGGCCAGGAAATGTGCGGGAGATGAGGAATGCCATCGAAAGAGCTATTGTTGTAGCTAAAGGGCCTTCCATTACTGTGGATGATCTGCCCATCGCTCCCTGTCCGGAAGCGGTTCCCCAAGGCCAGAGCCTGGAGGCCATGGAAAGAGCTCATATAAAGAATGTGCTGGAAGAGATGGGATGGAACATAACCCGAACAGCTGAAGTTCTGGGAATCGACAGAGCCACACTATACAATAAGATTCAAAAATATGGCTTGCGAAAATAAATGTGCGTATATACATACTTCCAATCAATTTCTCAGATCAGGATCTTTTAGTTAGTCTTTCTGATACTTTAAAAGAGATCTTCGGATTTCCGGTCAGCTTTTTGCAAAGGTCTTTTTCACTGGAAGAGGGAAGGGATCCTCTGCGGAACCAATATCACTCTACCTGGATTTTATCCCAGCTTTTAAAATATGCTCCAGAAGAGCCCTGCAAGGTTTTAGGAGTTACCAGTGTGGATCTCTATATTCCGGTTTTAACTTATGTCTTTGGCGAGGCCCAGCTAAACGGTATAGCTGCTGTTGTTTCCAGCTTTCGTTTGAGGGACGAACTGTACGGGTTGCCCAAAAATCCGAAACGGCTGAAGGAGCGCCTGGAAAAGGAGGCAGTTCACGAGTTAGGACATACCTTTGGCATAGTTCACTGTCGGGATCCGGAGTGCATAATGTACTCGACCACCTACGCTGAGGAAATCGATTTCAAATCAATACACTTTTGTAAAGTCTGTTCCTCCCTTCTGGAGAGTAATAAAGGACAATCTCGTGCTTAAAGCCTGGAGTGCTTTGAGAGTGTGAATGAATTTCAAAATCTTTCTCACAGTTGACCAAAAAACAGGGCATTAAGAAATAGAATAATCAGAGATAGAATTTAAGAAGTCATTGAGATGGACGGGATTCATCAGGGGTGGCGGGATTTGAATATCCAACTTCCACCAAGTCTCTATATGCTTTCTTGCTTGAGAGGAATAGATCAAAAAGCCCTGGCAAAAGTTTCAAAAACCCTAACTTGGCAAAAGGTGAAACAGTAGGCCTGATCCTCAAAGCCCTTCTTGGAGATTGTGCTTTACGATAAAGTCGACTGTAGAGTCTGTAAAATTCCTCTAAAGATAGCTCAGTGGGCAAAGTAGAGTGGGTCAAGTCCAAAAGACGATTATCTCTAAAGATCATCTGATCTTTTACCTTGTCGTAGAATTCTGTCCCGGGGAAAGGGGTCAAAATGGTAAACTCATGATAGTAGATCTTCATCTCGTCCATATATCTCAAGATGGAATTGAAGTCCTCTTTCTTATAATATGGCTGGATGATAAAGGCACCTAAAGGGTCAACATTATTCTTGTGTAGAATCTCTATGGCTCGATTATTTTTCTCCACCGAACATCTTTTATTCAAAGATTTAAGCTCTTGGTCATTAAAGGACTCTAAGCCCAGAAATACTTTTTTCAGTCCGATCTCTGCCCATTTCTCCACAATGTCCGGATGGCGAATTATCTGGTCCACCCGGCTCAGGACATAATACTGCTTTTTAATTCCCGCAGCTTTTATCAACTGATAGATTCTCAAAGCATGGTGATAATCATAGAAAAAGTTGTCATCTCCGGCATAGATATATTCCTCTTTTATGTGAGAAAGCTCCTCCAAGACTAATTCCGGAGACCTTTTCAAGAATCTCCTCTGGGTAAGCACGGGGCAGGGGCAGAAGTTACACTTATAGGTGCAGCCGACTGAGGTAACTATCAGAGCAGTTGGCTTCCAGACCAAATGAAAATAGCCCTTCCGATATTTTCCAGTCAAATCCCTCCTGGGCATAGGCAGATGATCCAAGCTGGTTAATGGTTTCTTTACTGGCGTGAAGAATAACTTATCTCCTTTTGGCAAAGCCACACCCTGAACCTCGGCAAAAGATTTTTTCTGCTCGAAATTCTGAAGTATTTGTTTGAAAGATGAAACCCGGTGACCGAGGACAATGACATCCACGCAGGGTTTGTTGAAATCTTGTGGCATCAAAGTGGCGTGAGTTCCGCCAACCACAGTCAGAGTCTTTTGATTGAGTTCCTTTACCTTTTTCAGAACTTCCAGCATCCGACAGGAATGAACTACTGTGCCGGAGATGCCTGCCACATCTGGCTGAAACTTCTTAATCTCTTTTTGCCAGTCATTCTCCATTTTCATATCCAGGATTTTTACCTGATGTTCGGGGATTGTGCCAGCCAGGTACTCCAAACCCAGAGGCTCAATATTAATTAGCTTTTTGGGAATGACGCTCTTTTCACTTGTGTCCGGGTAAATTAATATAACCTTCATAATATTCTCCTCCCGATTCTTTTTCCACTGATTTTGAATTGCAAGGGGAATGCCTATTTACGCTTAAGTTTCGAAAAAGTTATTTTTAACTGGGACAAGAGGTTGGGGAAGCTATAATCTTCTATCTTAACAAGGTAGACAAAAAATTTTATTATTTAAGATACAGGTATGTATCTATTTTTATAATGAAAAAAAAGAAGCCCCCAATAAAGGGGCTTCTTGGCGTCTTCCATGAAGAAGGAATAGTCTTACTTTAGCAGACTCATCTTCTTAGTCTGTGCGAATTCTCCTGCTTTTAGCTTATAGAGGTAGATTCCGCTGGCCACGCTCTCTCCTTTTTCATTCCGACCGTCCCAGATCACCTTTCTAATACCGGCATTCTGATGCTCGTCAACCAGAACCTTTATTTTTCGGCCCAGTATATTATAGATGGTGAGTTTGACATAGGAGTCCTCAGGCAAAGAGTAGGCGATCTCAGTCTGGGGATTAAAGGGGTTAGGATAGTTCTGGAGAAGCTGGAAATCCTGGGGTATAGCTTCACTTGTCTGGAATGTTCGATTGAAAATGGGAGAATTCATGATCGACTCCAAAAGCTTATCAGCCAGATAAATCAGATTCTGCGCTGACTCAGATGAGATGTGTTTACCTGATTGAGCTTGAACCTGCCTTTTGAACGCCTTAAGACTGGCTAAAGCCTCGCCTTCATCTCCTTTTTGCAGGTAAGAATATACCGCATTCAACTTTCTTTTTAAGCTTTGTGCTATTCCAGAATTATCGACCGAGCCATTTTCCAGGCACTGATCCACGACTTCTAAGAGAGCTAAGGTTCCTGGATCAGGATCCGATAGCAAGCTGATGTCAATTACTCTGCCCTCGGCATAATAAAAGACTGGCGAACCGGGAGCGGTCAAGTCTTGTAATGAGCTTCCGGATGCTGAGATTTTACTATAACTGGACGAAAAGAGATCAGAGGAGTAATAGATCATAAAATCCCTTACCACTGTGTAGATGAAGTGTTCAGTAATAACAAGATCATTAATCTGAAATCCGGGTATCTGACCCAAGAAAGGAACCACTCCCTCCGGAACTGTGACCGTGTAGGCTGCGAAGGGATCCAGAGGCTGACCATTTACCAAGATGCAGGAATAATCGATTCTGGAACCTGGAGGATCAGAAGAATTATATATATAGGAGAAATTTGATGAGTGCAAGAAGAAATCCTCAGCATAGGGTAGATTGTAAACTGCGAACTCCAAGCCGTAGATAATCGACATTCCATCGGTTGCAAATGTTGCCAGTTTAGAGCCTAACCCAGTGGCAGGATCAAAGCCGTAGGGTATTGCCTGAAAAATGTCTGCGCCCTTTACTGGCCCTGGATAGATAGTCTGAGAGCAAAATCCCTGGGGATAGAAAGCGATATCCGTTCCGGTTTTGTCCCTTAAAGCATCTGAGACCAGATTCCCCAAGGGAGTATCCTTGAACAATCCCTCTCCCAAGGGCTTTTTGATCTCGTTTCCAGCCTGAGCAATTACCTCTGTGTAGACCGGACCGAAAAAGGGATTTGCTTCCACCTCTGAGGCTAAACCTGCGATCATGGAAGCCAGGGTTGGTTCCTCGGGAACAGATGAATCTACTGATTGAAGCTGGTAGTCCCAGTTCTGGATATCCTTGTCATTCAGATAAAGGGTCAATTTACCCAAATATCTCCCGAATTCTCCTGCCTGAAGTAGCAAGGTATTGCCGATCTGAGCTGGTGAAGTGAGCACATCATGGGAGTGCCCTCCCACGATTATGTCTATTCCAGAAACAGAGGAGGCAACTAACTGTTCGTACTCAAAGCCCAGGTGTGAAAGAAGGATAATAATATCGCAGTTGTGCGCTTGCAAGGTATCCACCCATTCTTGAGCATGATCGATAGCTGGCAGGACCACCACCGGAGAAGGATTGGATATCTGGTTGGTAGTCTCGGTCAAAAGTGAGAAAATGCCAACCTTCAGATCTCCATACTCCTTTATGGTATATGGCTGAACAAAACATCCTATTTCCGGGTCACCGGAGATATCAAGATTAGCACACAGAACCGGAAAGCCCTCACCTGGGAATCCTGCTTCATTCAGCACATACTTCAGGGCAGAGGGATAAAGATCGAATTCGTGGTTACCCACGGCCAGGGCATCATACTCTAAGGATTTCATAATTTCAAGTTCTGCCACACCCAGGTATTTTTGAAACATAAAATCACCCAGGAAAACGTCTCCGGCGTGCAAAAGCATAACTTTGTTGGCAGAGATTCTATTCATCCCCGCCAGGGTGGCTATCCTTGCCACACCCCCCCAGGTCCAGTTTCCTTCAGCATCTTTGGGACCGTAGGGCAGAAGATGGGAATGGGTATCATTCAGATGAAGTATGGTCAGGGTGTCGATCTGTGCCTGAGCAAAAGAGAACATAGCCAGGATACCCATTAAACCTGCTAAGACTATTAGCTTTTTCATTCTTTTCCTCCTGTGAAGATTTGTTATTGACATTTTCTTAACGAAGGTTGAGCTTGCCAGCCCCTGCAGTAATTGTAACATTCTTCTCATTTTAACTCTCCTTTTTTATTATTTCACGTTTTCAGTTGAACCGCCCCCTTAAAGCTGTAAATTTTCTCATTCACCTCCTTTCCTGTGATGTCCCCATTTTGAATCCGGATCCGAGTAAACACTCCCCCAAGTTTATAGATTAAAGGCAACTTTTACCTCCTGTAGAATCTGTAGTTAAGGTTAACCGAGAACCCATTCTCCTTGATGGATTTGTTAATGTATCTGCCGTTGCTTTTAGCTGAGCGGTGAGCAAGATTCAATGTCCAGTTAGAGGACAGTTTTATCCCGGCTTTCAGCAAAAGAGATTCTTTTTCAAAAGGCTTTTTGCCACTACTACCCGCCCACAAGGAAACACCAGGGATAGCATTAGTGCCGACACCATAATTCAGATATCCTCCACCGGAGATCAGCGGAATGTTCTCCAAATAATTGACTGAACCGTAGACATACTTGGGATTGCCCAGGCGAAAGTGATGGCTTGCAGCTGATTTTATGATGTTTTTCCCATTGGAATATTGTTCCAGTTTGAATGAAGGGTAATATATTCCGTTGGTGCTGATGACACATCCCAGACCGAAACCGAAATATTTCCAGTCCAGTGAGAAATGAGGATTGAAGATATAGCTGGTCTTGGATTCGAGCTTGTATCTGTCCGGATCATAGTTAACGAACTTGATCCTTTTGTCCTTGATGTAGCCGGCTCGAAGTCCCAGTTTTGTTTTTTGGGACAGTTGAGTCTCGATTCCAATACCTGCATCCTGATAGGTGATTTTCTCGCGATATTCGTGGTAAGCATAGTCTCCCCCATCGCATCCTGAACCGGGTCTGTAATGAGCGGTATAAAAACTGTTGGCATAGGACCCCCCTCCGGCTCCCATGGTAAACTCCGTGTAGAGTGAATCTGAAGGTTGATTCTGTACTCC
>SMTZ1_10022113_pt1 | contig 11590 bp, 11 predicted proteins | sample DeeMarSWOR136_30_FD_25667 | JGI IMG/M metagenome (IMG submission 25667)
ACACAACTCTAGTTAGTTGAACTGCGGGGAGAGAATAGTGTCCATACTATCCTTCCGGACGCTTTCTTTCCCACCGATAAGCTTGGCTATTTCCTCATGGTCATTGCAGAAATCGTAGACTTCTTCACGGCCAATAACACCGCTCCTATGGAGCCGGACCAACGCCTGGTCGAGCAACTCCATGCCCTGTTGCGTATGCATGCGAATCGTGTTGGGCAGCTGGAAGGTCTTGCCCTCCCGGATAAGGTTCCTGACGGCGGGGTTGGCCAGCATCACCTCGACGGCTGCCACCCTGCCCTCGCCATCCAACTTAGGTACCAGCGCCTGACAGAAAATGCCCAGGAGCAGCGATGCCATGCGCGCCTGAGTCAGATGACGCTCATGAGGTGGGAACATGTTGATAATCCTTTCCACGGCCTGCGATGCGCTGGGGGCGTGACCGGTGGTCAGGACCAGATGGCCGGTCTCAGCAACTGTCAGCGCCGCCGATGCCGTTTCCAGGTCTCTCATCTCACCGACGAGAATGACATCGGGGTCCTGCCTCAGGACGTGCCTCAAGGCCTCTGCGAACGAGAGGGTATCGTGGCCAAGCTCACGCTGCGTGATAGTGCACTTATCGTTAACGTAGGTGTATTCAATAGGGTCTTCCATCGTGACCACACGCCGTGTTTCGGTGTGGTTCAGATGATCAATCATAGCGGCCAGGGTCGTGGACTTACCGCTGCCGGTAGGACCACTGATGACCACAAGCCCCCGCGGCCGGACCACAAGGTCCTTACAGACTTCAGGTACACCAAGCTCATCCACCTGAGGTATCCTTTCGGGCAGCAGACGGGCGACGATACCGATGGTACCACGCTGTCTAGCGGCATTAAAACGCACGCGCCCGGTCTCAGGAACGTCCCGGCCGAAGTCAAGTTCAAGATTACGCTCAAATTCTTCCTTTTCGCGTTCCGTTAAGATGTCATACAATCCCTGCTCGATGTCCTCAGCGGAAAGCATGGGCAGGTCATCAGCCGGTAACAGATTACCATGAATGCGATACAACGGTGGCCTCGAAACAACGATATGCAAATCAGATGCAGCCTTTGACTTGCCTATTTGTAACAATTTCACAATATCCATTATCACGACTCCTTTAACCTTACAGCCAGGGCATAAGACATAATCTCAGTGGTATTATCGCTCGACATGCTTCTGGAAAGGTTAGAAATGGTAATTTCAGCAAATCTGCCGGTTTTATACAGCTCGCGGACGTACCTCATGACCTCCTGCTCACTCTCTGCTGCGCCACTGATACTCACCTGGCTACCGGAATGACCGATGCTGGTGACATAAAAGTCATCAACCCTGTTATCCACAGCGGCTACCAGATCCCCGTTTATCCTGTCACCATCATCGTTTACAATCGTTAAGGCAGATGTAAAATCAGCGCGTTGCTCTTCTATCTTTGATAATTTCCCCTCCGCCGCCGTAATATCCTGCAATAGCTTATTTTTCTGGGCCTGCTTTTTTTCCAGGAGGAAATTGGTCATTTGCAGGTCATTTTGTACTGCTTCAATACTGCCAGCAGCATCCCGCACGGTCATGGCCAGCAGAACAATCAAACCAACGGCAGCAGCAGTCGCGGGTATAGCCATCAGTTTGTTCATGGAAATCTGCTTCGGCTGGTAGGGAACGGGCAAGGTGTTAAAATTGGGCCTCAAAGGCCCGGCTTCCTTGGTCATCTCCTTAAGGGCAAGCCCGACATTAATCAGGTGGTGTGATGGGTCGAGCTGTTTCATACACTTTAACGGCGATGTCAGCGGGGTAACCTGAAAGCCAAGTTCCTGAGTCAGCGAATCATACAGTTCCGGTTCATCCGACAGTTCACCGGATACGTACAGGATGTCATTGTGCTGCAGAGGATTTTCCGGATTGTTGGAGTTATAGAACTCAACCGTTCTTTTCAGTTCATCCTTAACTACATGCAGCTTCTCATCAAGGGACAGGGACTCTTCAGGGAAGGATACAGTACGGATAGGCTGTGGAATGCCGTTGACCATAACGATAATGTCGAATTCCGTTGACTGTACATCAACAATAATGGCCGTGGCTTCCCTGGACAACCGCGCCAGGGCCAGCGGCTTAATGTCCATCAGATACGGCTTGTACCCCGCCCTGTTGAGAATGTCAATAAGGTTGTCGGCAATATGCCTCGGTACGGCTACCATGAAGGCTTCCATTTTCCCTTCCGTCATCGAGACAATCTGCCATGAAATGTACAGCTGTTCCAGAGGAACCGGGAGGACCCTCCGAGCTTCTCTGGTTATCGCCTCGTCCAACATCGTCCTGGGCAGCTCCGGCAGGACAATGGGGCGAGTCAGACAGTGAAGCCCGCTCAGGCCAACGATAACCTTTTTAGCTGTTATCTTGTTGCTTTTAAAGAGCTGCTTGATTCTTTCTATAAGCTCCTCTTTTTTGCCTTCAGCATCAATATCGGCCAATCTCATATCCAGCGGTACATCAGCCAGTTTACTGATGCGCTTACCACGAGTAACCATCAGGCGGATACTTGCATCGTCAATATAAATAGTGGTGGTGTTGCTAGCCATTACCAGCTTCCTTCATATAAGAGTAAACTATCATTTGAATGCTAGAAGATAGACCTTCGTCAATGCCAGTTGTTGAAAACGATATTTGAGCTGTTCTAACGCAGCCGGTGGCAAAGCCGTTATTCAGGCTGATAATAAAATCAATAAGGTCGTCAAGGTCTCCCTGTACCGAGGCGCTAATCGATATCGAGGAGCAGTCAATGTCTCCCAGTATATTTTCCGATATAGTTGTGGTACTGAGGTTCATTACCAATACGTCACAATTCTCTGCGATAACAAAAAACTTATCGGTAACATCAACACTCTCAACCGGCTGATGCAGTCTTTCTTTAACTATATCGAGCTGCTCTTGACTGTCTTTGATGCGCTGTTGAAGTTCATCATTCTGTTGCTGCAATTGAGCAACCTGAATGTTGTTCAATCTAGCCTCGGACAAGCCCAGTTCCTCGGTCAAAGCATTCTCCTCCTGGAACTGCTGAGAACGAGTTATACCCAGGCCGGCCAGGATGACGAGAAACACGCCGGCCGAGAGAATCAACCAGCTTATCTTACTTAACTTCAACAAACCTTTCATGCTAAACGTCCAATCAGCTTAACCTCTAGAATGCCTGTCCGTACATAGAATACATGGCTGAAACCATTGATAGTGCAATCAGGCCGACGACACCAGCGATAGCAAGAGTCATAACCGGCTGTATCATGCCTATCAGATTCTTCGTCTTGTCTTCAGCTTCAGATTCATAGTTCTGGGCTACGGCTATTAGAGAAGCATCAAGGCTACCGGTTTCCTCACCAACCTTGACCATCTGCACCATCATCGGCAGAAAGAGGGGGTGCTTGGCCATAGGTCTGGAAAGGCCCTCGCCCTTAAGCATATCGGTCTGCACTTCATAAAGTGCCTGAGCCATCACCCTATTACTACAGCCCTGGATAACCAGAGGCATAATCTCGGTCAACGGTAAACCAGCCGTGAACAACAGAGAGATACTCCGGCACATGCGTGAGAGTTCATTCATTTGTTTCACCCGACCCAGGAGCGGTACACGCAGAAAAATCATGTCCAGACGATACCTGCCACTGGGTGTTTTGAAATAAATGATTGCCCCCATGACAATTACCAGTAATACCAGAAAGATATAAAGGGCATAATTGCGGAGTAATACGGAAAAATCTATCATGATTTGGGTTATCATCGGTAACTCAGCACCAAGCGACCCGTAGAGGCCGGCGAAGGCCGGCAGCACGAAGAACATCAATATACCGACAACCACAACACAGACCACGGCAGCAATAATCGGGTACATGAGGGCGCTCTTGATACCCTTGCTGGTGACGATTTCCTTCTCCATATAATCGGCTACCTGTCTCAGCATCGTCTCAAGGCCACCGGTCTGTTCACCGATGCTGAGTGTCCGGCAGCTTAACGGGGAAAAAACCTCCGGATGGCGACTCAAGGCCGTTGAAAGCTGGTTGCCACCGCGAATATCCGTAACGGCTTCACCGACTACCTTCTTCAAGGTGCGATTGGCAATCTGTTCCTGCAACAGTTCCAGGGAAGTAATGACATTAATGCCGGATTCCAAAAGAAGGGCCAGCTGACGATAGAAAAGAACAACCTCCGGGGGTTTGACCGGAAATAATTGCGCCGTTAGTTTTCCCAGGCTCAGGAACGGCACGTAAGGTTTCAGATTAATCAGGCGGTAACCGGCATAGCTGAGGGTTTCAGCAATTGCTTCCTCATTGCTTGCCGATAATTTACCTTTAACGATATCGCCGGCCTCACCGGCGGCTATATACTGGTAAATCATTAAACCGCGACTCCAATTCAGGATTGTTCTACCTGGAAGACTTCATGGCCACCACTACTCTACAGAATAGGCATTACGCAGGACTTCAGATGGTGTTGTAATGTTCTGCTGGACTTTATACATGCCATCCTTTAAAAGCGTTACCATCCCTTCCTCAATTGCCTGATCACGTAACTCATTGGCGGTAGTCCCCCTGACCAGCAGCGTTTTTGTATCATCGCTGGTAGTTAGAATTTCGAATATACCCGTCCGGCCGCGATAGCCGCTGTTGGCACAAGACCTGCAGCCGCTGCCTTCAATAAATTCACTTCTCTCCTCGCCAGTCTCCTGGGTATAAACCATACTCTCAACCGGGGAGGCCTCAACCGAGCGAGAACAATTTGAGCAGATACGACGCACCATACGCTGGGCAATCACGCCAATAAGCGCCGACGACACCAAGAAGGGCTCGACACCGAGGTCAATAAGACGCAGCACCACACCCACGGCATCATTGGCATGGATTGAAGATAGCACCAGGTGCCCGGTAAGAGCCGATTGAATGGCGATATTGGCGGTTTCCGCGTCACGTATCTCACCAATCAGTATCACATCAGGGTCGAGGCGCAGAATACTCCTGAGACCGCTGGCAAATGTAATGCCGGCACGCTGGTTGACCTGAATCTGGTTCATATTTGAGAACCGGTACTCAACCGGGTCTTCGACGGTGATGATGTTACGCCCGACCTGGTCAAGAGAATTTACGGCGGCATAAAGGGTGGTCGTTTTACCAGCCCCGGTAGGTCCACTGACCAGTATAATACCGTAGGGAACCTTGAGCATATTTTCAAATTTCTCCAGGCTATCGGGAAGGAATCCGAGCTCGGACATTTGCAGGGTAGCGCGGGACTTGTCCAAGAGACGCAGTACTGCCATCTCACCATAAACGGTGGTAATAATACCCACACGAATGTCTATAAGGCGGCCTTTTGTTTTTACGGAAAACTGGCCGTCCTGCGGACGATGATGGTCAGCAATGTTCATATTGGCGAGAATCTTAATTCTTGAGATTATGGGGGTTAGGGTCATCATGGGGAGAGAGGATACTTCATGAAGCGTGCCATCAATACGGTAACGCACCCTGAGTTTATCCTCGCCCGGCTCAAGATGAATGTCAGAAGCCCTGGCTTTTACGGCTTCATCGACAATGAGCGTGAGGGCCTGGGCAACCGGGGCATCAGTTGCCGTATCAATGGTCAACTGACTAGTTGTTTTCGCGGCATCAGCCTGGGATATACCGGAAAGCTGTTTCTCTATCTCTTCATAAGCCTTGTAGTTGAAGTCGATTGCCTCCATAACCTCTTCGCTGGTAGCAGGCATAGATTCTATGCGCATCTGACTCCAGCTGGCCAAGGCTTCAAGGGCCAAAATATCGGATGGATTTGCCATAGCCACCCGCAGCACATTGCCCTCAATTGCCAGAGGTATAGCGTTGTACTTGCGGGCCATGGCCTCGGGAATCAACTTCAAGGCTTCTGCCTCGGGTGCAGTTTTACGCAAACTGCTCTGGAATTCGGAGACAGAACCCAAAATTTCAGGCTTATTTTTTTCCATAAATAATACCCACTATACAAAACTTATCTTATATGCCTTTTGTCCCATTTACAATAGCTATTTGGTCATAGGAAATAAGGCAGGTCAGGGTATCGACGGGCAGAAATACATAACCCGGCACGGCTCTTTTACAAGCGATAGCATTATGTTAAAATATTATGTAAAATTATCTGACAGTGGAGAAAGGATATTCAGAACATACCATTGCAGCCTATCGCAATGATCTGACGGCGCTGGCCGACTTCGCTCAGAAGGAGGCCTCAAAACAAGGTGCCACACCCAGCTGGGCAAACTTCAGCCGACAGAGCATGCTAAGCTACTTATTGGAACTGAAAGAGCGAGGCTATGTGGCAACTACCATAGCCCGCAAGGTAGCAGCAGCCAGGTCTTTCTTCGGATTTCTGGTATCAGAGGGAATTATGAAGTCCGACCCGACGGAAAACATGAGTTCACCAAGCGTTGGCAAGGCATTGCCCAAGCCTATACCGATTCACCAAGTACGCCTTCTTCTGGAACAGCCGGCGAAGTCATCTACCGCCGAAGCCAAGAGGGATAGAGCCATGCTGGAGCTTTTGTATGCCAGCGGGATGAGGATAAGCGAACTGGTAGCCCTAAACCTGGGCGATGTTAATACGGAGGGAGACTACTTCGTGCGGTGTTTTGGCAAAGGGCGCAAGGAACGCATTATCCCTATCTACGAACAGATAGCCAAGACAGTAAAGAATTATATCGACGAAGACCGCCCCAAGCTGGCCCACGGGCGTAAGGAAGAAGCCCTGTTCCTTAATGCCCGCGGCGAGAGACTGACCCGGCAGGGATTCTGGCAGAAGCTCAAGGAGTATGCCAAGGCGGCCGGGCTGGGTACCCAGATAAGCCCCCATACGTTGAGACACAGCTTCGCGACGCATATGCTTAGCGGAGGAGCCGACCTGAGGTCAGTACAGGAATTGCTGGGACATGCCAATATTTCCACGACACAGGTATATACCCACCTGACCACCGAACATGTGCGCCGCGACTATGATAAATCCCATCCGAGAGCAAAGGAGTAGTCACCAGGAGGTAACAGATGCCGGGGAAATCGCGACACGGTAAAGGCAAACATCCTCACCACAGCAAAAAGAGTAAAGCAATACAGCGGCGGCAGGCCGGGGTTATACAGCAGCAGCCGGACTCCGCGACTGCCGCGCCAGCCGCGCCCGTTCAGCCGGCACCCGTGCCTACAGCTGCCGCAACTCCCAAAGTAAGGACGGCCCAGTATCCTTATATAACAAGTGAGTTACGCAGAATAGGTATCCTTGCGGGTATAATTCTGGTTATCCTCATCGTGCTGTCCATCGTTTTATAATGGTGCACCTGGCGGCCATGATAGACTTAGAAGCAGCAAGAGCTAAATTGATTGAGCATCTAAGTTACGATATAAAAGACAAGCGGGTGCTGGACGTAATGTCGCACATACCACGGGAACTCTTCGTACCGCCGGAAAACCGTCGCCTGGCATACGAAGACAGGCCGTTGCCGATAGGATGGGACCAAACGATATCCCAGCCGTATATAATCGCACTGATGACGGAGGCGCTGGAACTGAACGGCAGTGAAAAGGTGCTGGAGATAGGAACCGGCAGCGGTTACCAGACCGCTATTCTTGCCGAGTTAGCCCGGGAGGTAATCACGGTGGAGCGCGTTGAGGCCCTAGCGGAATCGGCCCGCACCGTATTGAAAGAGCTGGGTTATAAAAATATCGAAATACACCTCGCCGAAGAAACCCTGGGCTGGAAACGAGGGGCACCGTACAATGCCATTATGGTTACCGCGGGTGCCCCCAGCGTACCGGACGACCTCCTCGTACAGCTGGCCATTGACGGACGCATGGTCATTCCGGTAGGCTCCCGCTACGTGCAGGAGCTATGCAAGATAACGAAACGACGTGATAAAAACATTGTACAGAATCTGGGCGGTTGCCGTTTCGTCTCACTTATCGGTAAAGACGCCTGGGATAAATAACACGGCAGGGACACGGAGGGTAACTATGGACGTACTTGAAGCAATAAGGAAAAGGCGAAGTATACGCCGTTATAAGAATACACCGGTTGACGACAAGGAATTGCAGACAGTCCTAGAATCAGCCCACTGGGCGCCTTCGTGGGGCAATTTGCAGTGCTGGCGGTTCATCGTGGTGCGCGACCCCAAAATTAAGGCCGAGATATCGGATACGTTGATGAAGGTCAAAATCGATAATGAATGGGTAGAAAACGCCGCCGCCAGAGCTATCGAACAGGCTCCAATACTGATAGTAATCTGTGCCGAGACCGGCAAGGCGGGGTATCGTTCCGACGGTACACCAGCAACGGATAAGGCGGATTTCTGGTACATTTTCGATGTTGCCCTGGCCATGCAAAACCTCACGCTTTCAGCACACGCACTGGGGCTGGGCACGGTGATAGTGGGAGGCTTCGACGCCAAGAAAACGGCCGAAATCCTGGAAGTGCCGAATGGCGTACACGTAGTTACCATGACCCCTCTGGGATACCCAGACCATACCGGACAGGTCTCGCCCAGAAAGGAACTGTCCGAAGTAACATATCACGATAAGTACGGGCAGCAGTCTTAGAGTTACGTACAAGCTTGATAATTCCAACGGCATATCGACCAATAGTTGAGGCCGGAGGATTCGTGCCAGGCTGCAGAGCCAGGAAATAAAGCATTCAGGAGGTTTTACTTGGAACTATTTGAGGCTATTAAAAGCCGGAGGAGTATCCGCAGGTACAAGTCCGACCCCGTGGACGATAAAGCGATTGAGGCGATTCTGGAGGCCGGCCGCTGGGCACCTTCATGGGCAAATACACAATGCTGGCGCTTCATGGTGATACGCGACCCACAAATCAAGGCACAGTTAGCGGACACCCTGTCAAAAATCGAACGGCCCGATAAGGTCGTGGACAATCCCGCGACAACAGCCATGAAAACAGTACCGGTAGTAATAGCTGTCTGTGCGGAAACGGGCAAGTCTGGTGTGAAGCGGAGTCCCGGCGGTGGTGGCGGTGAATTCGTCACCGATAAAGGCGACTGGTTCATGTTCGATACGGCTCTGGCGGTACAGAACATGGTCCTGGCGGCGCACGCAATGGGGCTGGGCACGGTTATCATCGGGGCTTTCGACGCTGTCCAGGCAGAAAAAGTGCTGAGCGTTCCCAAGGGTTACCGCGTGGTAGCCCTTTTCCCGGTTGGCGTACCCGACCATGAAGGCAAAGCACCGCCCCGAAAAGAACTGTCCGAGATTGTCATCAGAGACAGGTGGGAGAAGTAGTACACAGTTCCCATGCGTTTCAGGTTCTGGATTTTCATTACAATCGGTCTATTCATCATCGGTATTGCCGCCGGCATAATGGTCAGCATTGCTATGCCAGCCGGTATCATCGACATCTTTTCCGAGCAGCTGCAAGCTTTCGATGAACTGGGGAGCAGCCTAGGTCCGTTCCAGATATCCACACTGATCTTCATCTTTTTTAAGAATGCCCTGGCACTGCTGCTGAGTTTTGCATTCAGCCCACTTCTATGTTTGCTGCCCCTTCTGGCGATACTTCTCAACAGTGCCCTGATATCTTTTATATCCGTGCTGGTGGTGGAAGAGGAATCACTGGCATACCTGCTGGCAGGGCTGCTGCCTCACGGTATTTTTGAAATCCCGGCGTTTATCATCGGTGAAGCCGCAGCCCTCAGTTTCGGGGTGGCAACGATACTGGCCCTCTTCTCCCGAAACAGCGGCATGTCACTGCAGAATGTTTTTAAAAGGAACCTGAAGTATCTCCTTCTGGCCATGGTGCTACTGGTGCCCGCCGCCATCATGGAAACGTATGTCACGCCGTTACTTCTCTAAAAACGTTTGCGGCAACTCTCCTTGCCGTGTCTGGGCAACTACGAGTATAATATTACAGTAAAAACGAATAGCAGGTGATTTAATGCAAAAATACGGACTGGATAACATACGCAACGTTGTTTTGCTGTCTCACGGCGGTGCCGGCAAAACATCGCTGGGAGAGGCGATGCTTTTCACCGCCGGAGCCACTAACCGCCTAGGAAAGGTTGACGACGGCTCCTCCATTTCCGATTATGAACCAGACGAAGTCAAGAGGAAAATCAGTATCAATCTGTCCATTCTGCCCTGCGAGTGGCATGACACCAAGATTAACATTATTGATACCCCGGGTTATACCGATTTCATCGGCGAGGTAAAGGCTGGCATGAGAGTCAGCGAGGGTGCCGTTATTTTGGTGTGCGCTACATCAGGGATTGAAGTGGGCACGGAGCAGGTCTGGGGTTACTGCGAGGAGGCAAGCCTCCCCCGCCTTGTTTTCGTTAACAAGATGGACCGAGAAAACGCCGACTTTTTCAAGGTAGTGGAAGAAGTCCGTGCCAAGCTGGGTAAAAAGTGTTTGCCGTTGCAGCTGGCCATAGGCGCCCATGCCAAATTCGAAGGAGTGGTCGACCTGCTGGACCTGAAAGCCTATACCGGTTCCCCGCCAAAAGAAGCAGAGATACCGTCGGAACTCCAGAGTCAGGTAGATTCTTACCGGGAGAAGCTGGTAGAAGCGATCGCCGAGGTCGATGATGCCCTTATCGAGAAATATCTTGGCGGCGAAGAAATCAGCCAGGAAGAACTGGCCAAGACATTAAGAAAGGCAGTGGTCAGCGGCAGCATTGTGCCCATACTGGCGGGCTCGGGGCTGCATAACGTGGCCGTAAACCGGTTGATGGACGCCATATGCGACTACCTGCCAATGCCCAAAGAGAAGGAGGTGGCTACCGAAAGCGGCCCGGTAGCGCCCAGCCAAGAAGCGCCACTGGCAGCCCTGGTATTCAAGACCAGTGCCGACCCGTATGTCGGCAAACTCACCTACTTCAGGGTCTATAACGGTGTCTTTAAAAGCAACGCTCAGGTCTGGAATGCCAACCACAAGGCTACAGAGCGCGTCGGCCAGCTATTCATGTTAAGAGGCAAGACACAGGAACCGCTGGATGAGGTCATGGCCGGTGATATCGGTGCCGTGGCAAAATTAAACGTCACGGGTACCGGGGATACTCTGTGCACCCAGAATAAACCTGTTAAAATAGATAGCATCACCTTCCCAACACCCACATACAACGAAGCGATATATCCCAAGACAAAGACCGATGTGGATAAAATGGGGACGGCACTTTCGCGACTGGTCGAGGAAGACCCCACATTAAAGGTGCACCGCGAACTGGGCACCGGGGAGACCATCATTTCCGGAATGGGCGATACCCACCTAGCCGTAGTTGCCGATAAAATGCAACGCAAGTTCGGGGTGAATGTGGAGACGGCCACGCCGAAGGTACCCTACCGCGAGACAATCACCGCACCTTCAAAATCCGAATACAAGCACAAGAAGCAATCAGGCGGCCACGGCCAGTACGGGCATGTCCTTCTGGATCTGGAACCGCTACCCGAACGCGGTGAGAACGAGTTTGGCGACAGGGTAGTGGGCGGGTCCGTGCCCAAAAACTATATCCCAGCTGTGGAGAAAGGGGTTGTCGAGGCGGCCCAGGAAGGTATACTGGCAGGTTACCCGGTGG
>SMTZ1_10011381_pt1 | contig 11588 bp, 9 predicted proteins | sample DeeMarSWOR136_30_FD_25667 | JGI IMG/M metagenome (IMG submission 25667)
CTCAAAATTCATCATAGCTTAATCCCTTTTTAATAAATGAAAGAAACCGAATCATGAATATCGAACAAGTAAAAATGATCGACATTAAATTTGAACAAATTACGGTTAAAACAAGTTCATTATCCTCTATCCACAAACATAGTAGGACTTATTATGCAATATCGAACCATAAACTCAGAATTCTATTGTAGTGTCGATGTAAAACCGATAAGAAGTTATGTCTTTACAGAAATATGGTAAATAATTTTGACAATTTCAAGGAAATTCTTTAGGGGTGGGATAAATTAAATTACTCATTTTGATTTTATAACTCCTTATTTTTTTGGTAAAAAAAATTTATATGTCCAGGTTATTTTATTCCGCTACCTAAAAAGAAATCAATTGCTAAATTATAAATAAATCACTATCTTTAAATAAAGATTTTAGCAAAACCTTACAAAACCATTAAACGGAATACACTGTTCATCCGTCAAAACTGTTAGACATGATGAGTGAAAGCGATATAAAACTCGTTAAAAAAGCTAAGCTTGGTGATCGTCGTGCCTTCGGAAAATTAGTCAACAAATATCAAAATAAAGTTCTATACCTGGCTTATGATTTATTAGGGAACTACATCGATGCCCAGGATGTGGCGCAGAATGTTTTTCTTCAGGCATTTCAAAATATTACCTATTTCAGGGATGAATCGAGTTTCTCGACATGGATTTATAAGATTACAACGAATGCCGCGATTGACTTTCAAAGAAGCAAACGACGGCGGCGAGCTCTTTTTATTGATCAACCTCAACCGGAAGAAGGGCAAAACCGCTCAATAGAAAATATTGAAGACCCATACCAAGCTATTGAAAAAAGGTTTGAAGATTCAGATTTGAAAAATTTAGTAGCCCGGGTCGTGGAAGATTTTTCGCCGCAGCAAAAAGCAGCGTTTGTGCTAAAGTATTTCCATGACAAAACTACCGAAGAGATTGCAAAAATCATCGGCTGCGATCCGGTTACGGTAAGGGGACACATACTCAGGGCGACGTTAAAATTACGAAAAAAACTTAAGGATGAACGATGAGTAAATGTGATCAACAATTTTTAGTTGTCGATTATTTTTTTGGCGAGCTGACATCGGATGTACAACTGGAATTTGAAAATCATCTGGAAACCTGCGCAAGTTGTCAGGAACACATGAATGCGCTGGCAGCTACTTCTACAGTCATAAAGAAACAAAAGCGAAAAAAGCCCCAAAAGGAGCTTTTGCACAAGTACCAGCTTCAATTAAAAAATGAATTCTATGAAGAGAAGAAAATTACTTCCTGGATTGAGAAGATTTCAGAGAAATTTATCCGAAGACCTTCGATTACAATTCGTTTAGCCGAAGTCCTGGTGTTACTTCTGGTTGGAATCTTTATTGGCAGGTTGACGATTTGGAAATCGTTTACCCCAAATGAGGATGTAGCGGTAAGTCAAATTAACGTTGATTCATCAATCAAACAATTATTATTGCAGAATTACCTCCAGGAAACGGAGATGATATTTTTGGACGTGGCCAATCTTGATCCAGTTGAAGATCAGAAAATAATCCTTAACTTAATTCAATCATCTAAATATAAATTTCTGATACAAAAAACTCTCTTGCTCAGGGATCAAGCCAGGGACTTAGAAAATCATCAGTTATACGAGCTCCTTAATCAGATTGAACTTATTCTTTTAGAGCTTTATAATATGGAAAAAAATGCTTATGTGGAAACTTTGTCTGTCATTAAACAACAACTGAAAGATTCCCATCTGCTAATCGAGATAACATCCATGAATCAAATGGATATATAATTTGAATTATTACAGGAGCGATAATACAATGCGAAAAGTTAAAATTGTTGTTTTTCTCTCCCTCATTTTATTTTTGTTGTCATTGACTCCAGGTTTAAACGCGCAGGAAGATTTTACAATGTTGAATGAAGCCAGGGAATTAAGGACCAAACGAGAATGGGATAAGGCATTGGAAAAGTATGAATTAGTAAAAGTAAAATTTCCTGACAGCAAATATGTCGATGATGCTGAATTCTGGTCAGCTTATATTTTAGAAGAGCAGGGTAAAGAATCCGAAGCGTTTATGGCATACGAGGAAATGATAAAAAAACATCCTGACAGTCCCTGGGTGGATGATGCAAAAACTCATCAAATCGTGTTGGCAGAAAAGTTTGTTAAACAAGGTCAGGCTAATTATACAAATTTTTTAGTTAAAAAATTGGAATCTCCAAATAAAAATGTTAAATATCAAGCGGCATTGAGTTTGGGAAAATTAGGGGATAAACATGCGATTCCTGTGTTAAAGGAAATGTCAAACAATGGTGATCGAGATATGAGGTCAATGGGTAACTCATTGCTTCAAAAGTTAGAGCGTCCAACGCGTCTAAAGCCGCAAGATCGCCGACAATTGAGACCAACGCCGACGATACCACCTGAAACCAGAACTGATAAAAGAGGCAATATCAAAAAGCAGCCAATAGTGAAACCGCAAAGACAACGGCAAATTCCGTCTCGAAAGCCGACTATTAAAAGTACTCCCAAGCGACAACCAAAGCGATCAACTCCGCCTAAAACTTCACCCCCCAAAAAGACAGGTAAATTCAGTCAATTTTTAGATAAAAATTTTCATGAAATGCAACGTTATAAAATTTACAACAGCCTTGCTACCAAGGGATCTGAATGGACTGAACCAGAATTAGCAACGTATGGGCTCTGGCATATTTTACCAGAAGACCAGTTTGATGAATTTAAAGTTTAATTAATGTCTGTCCGAAAAATAACTTTATGTCATTTCGACCGAAGGGAGAAATCTGTAAGTCCAATATTTTAGTAAAAATCAGATTCCTCACTTCGTTCGGAATGACAGAATATGTGAAATAAAACTATCACACGCCAACAACTTCTGAAAATGACTATGATGAACAATTTAAGAACACAAGAGTTTAAATAAAAAGAGAAATTTGAAATTTAGATCAATTCATTTAACCTGAAAAGTTCACTCACCACAAAGACACGAAGACACAACTTATTAAAAAAGTAAAGGTTAAGTTTATTTATAATAATTTAATTATATAAAACTGAGTTTCTAATTTAGTCTTGGTTTATTTTATTGATTGTCCTTTACTTAGTGGCTTCGTGGTGAAAATTTATGAATAATTTAGATTAAAACAGAATACAAGATTAATTGGATATTTCCAAAAAATTGGTTCTGACTCAATAGAATCGATTTGATGTTTTGCGCGAGGAGAATGCGATGAGAAAGCTTATATTAATTTTAATGTTGCTAATACTACTTTCCCCCCAGCTTTTGATAAGCCAGTATTTCGGTAAAAATAAAGTACAATATCAAACATTTCAGTGGCAATTGCTGCAATCGGAACATTTTGATATATATTTCACTACAGGAGGTGAAAAGGTTGCTGAATTCGCGGCAGAAGTCGCTGAAGCGAGCTATAAACAATTAAAGGAAGACCTTCGCTATGAATTAACGGATCGAATTACGATCATAACCCATAACAGCCATAATGATTTTGAACAAACCAATGTTGACCTTAATCCACCTGAGGAATCTGTCGGTGGTTTCACTGAATTTTTTAAGAACAGGGTTGTTGTGCCTTATGAAGGCGAATGGGAGAAGTTTCGCCATGTCATCCATCATGAATTAACCCATGCAGTGATGCTGCAAATGGTTTACGGTGCTGGAGTGCAATCCATTATTACTGGGATGGCTAGATTGCGGTTACCACTGTGGTTGATTGAAGGTCTGGCAGAATATGAAAGTCGCGGCTGGGACACAGAGAGTGATATGTTCATAAGGGATGCGACATTAAATGGTTATATCCCAACTATCGACTATTTATATGGCTTTATGGCGTATAAAGGCGGGCAGTCAGTCCTTTACTATCTAGACCAGAAATATGGCGGTGAAAAGATCGGGGAATTGCTTGGGAAAGTAAAAATTACCAAAAGCATGGATAGGGGACTGAAACAGGCAATCGGATTGGACATTAAAGATCTTACTAAAAAATGGCACATGCATTTAAAACGTGAATATTGGCCTGATATTGCCGGTCGGAAAGAACCCGAAGAATTTGCCAAAAGAGTAACCGATCATACCAAATGGCATAACTTCGTGAACAGCGGTCCTGCACTTTCTCCTAAAGGCGACAAGATCGCGTTTCTCACTGATCGCTCAGGGTATTTTGATATTTATCTCATCAGCGCTATTGATAATAAGATACTTGGCAAGTTAGTGAGCGGACAGCGATCAGGTGATTTGGAGGAATTACATTGGCTGCGGGCAGGAATAAGCTGGTCTCCTGATTCTAAATTTATTGTCTTTGCTGCAAAATCTCTGGGTGAAGATGTTTTAAATATTGTCAATGTGAAAAAGCGAAAAATCGTCAGAAAAATTGAACTTGACCTTGATGGTATCTTTACCCCCAGTTGGTCTCCCAAAGGTGATGAAATCGCATTTATGGGCGTCAAAAATGGTCAGGGCGATATTTACTCCTATAATTTGGAGACAAAAAAGCTTGCCAAAATTACAAATGACGTATTCAGTGACTTACAGCCGCAATGGTCACCAGATGGGAAAAAGATTGCCTTCGTGAGTGATCGTCGTCAGGTTACTGATGTTAATGAACTTCCTGAAAATTTCAAAATATTTAATGAAGAATTCTGGAACCTGGATATTTATGTTAAGAACCTGGAAACTAACGAAATTGAACGAATAACAGACACACCCAATTTAGAAAGTTCTCCAGTTTTCTCTCCGAAAGGAGATCGTTTAGCATATACCAGTGATGCGAGTGGAATATTTAATATTTACATTTATGACCTGGATTCAGGGATGAATTACCCGATTACTAACGTTCTCACCGGAATTTTTAATTTAAGCTGGCATGGAGATGAAAATAAGCTGGCGTTTGTTTCTTTTTACAATGCCGGATATGACATTTATTTACTAAGAAATCCTCTAAAAATCACACCAGGTAAGATCAAATTACAGGAGACGAATTTCATTGCCAAACACGGGCATAAACAGGTGAGTAAAAAGTACGCATCACTTCGAAAAAATAAACTGAACAACGTTGAAGAAGTAGATGAGAATGCTTTCCGAAATTTTATATTTGATAAAGAATTTACAGAAGGTAAAATTGATGTTGAAGAATCCGAAAAGTCAGTCTTTTTGGATAGCGCAGATTATAAATCGCCCACAGGAGAGTACCGAATCAATAAATATAAAGTTAAATTTTCGCCTGACATCCTTTATGGAACTGCCAGTTACAGTCAGTTTTACGGAGTTCAAGGATTAACACAGATTGCGCTGTCGGATGTATTAGGTAATCATAGAATTAATATTTATACCAATTTGTTCTATGATCTCAAGAATTCCAATTACGAAATTACTTATTTATATCTTCCCAAAAAGACAGATTTTGGAATAGGAGCCTATCATTACACCTATTTTTATTATATCTACAATTATGCTAGCTGGGCTAGAGATAGATATTATGGTGCGAACCTTTATGTTTCACATCCATTTTCGAAGTTTAAACGGGTTGACGCAGCCCTCCAATGGGCAGCGATTGATAGAGATTTAATTCAGTGGCAGGGTTTTCCTACTCAAAAAGTTCAATTATTTTTAGCTAATTTACAGCTCGTAAAAGATACCGTTCTTTGGGGTTATACAGGGCCAATAAATGGTCATCGTTATTTACTCGGGCTCAACTATAGCCCGGGAATAGGCGTAAACAGCTACAATTTTGTCACGATGAAACTGGATTATCGTAAATATATGAAAATCGGTCGGGAATATAATTTTGTGTTTCGATTAACTGGTGGTTTCAGTGAAGGGAAACAACCTCATACCTTTTTCTTAGGAGGTACATCAGGCTGGTTGAATTATAAAACAAGAGGTGGCCTGAGAGTGGGAGAAATAAAAGATATTTATTTCAGTTCATTCGAAGTTCCAATGCGTGGTGGTTACTATTATGAACGGTATGGGAATCGCTTTTTCATCAATAATTTAGAGTTTCGTTTCCCATTAATTCGTTACTTTCTCATGGGATGGCCGCTTCCGATTGGTTTTCAGAACATTCGAGGATCACTGTTTACAGATATTGCCGCAGCATGGTATGGTAATAATTTCCGTGGCGCTGATGCGACTAACGGCGGAATTCCTGCATTAAAAGATATTTTCTTTGGATATGGCATTGGCGCTCGAATGAATCTCGGTTTTTTCGTGTTCAGGTTTGATATTGCGTGGTCGTCCGACCTGGCAAATTATACCCATGGACCTTATTATTATATCTCATTGGGACCAGAGTTTTAACTAGGCATTTATATATAATTATAGATTAATGAAGTAATGCCCCTCAGTTATATGAAAATGATTTTTATGCCTGCGGAAGCAGGCATCCATTTTTATATACCTATTTTTGGTGAATTTTTAACATTGTAGGAAAATCCAATATGGTTTCATATCGATCATCATTATTAGTAGTTTTTATCGCGGTTTGTTTTTTTGTAGTAAGCTCAGCCATCTCACAAAAAATGCCTGAGCAAACTCCATTTAATCAGCTCAAACAGATGTTCGGACCACCACTGTTTTTATATGACACCTATTATTTTCTCTCACAAGATAGTACTGACCATGGTTTTAACTACAGACTGGATGTTTATGTTGCCTTTGCAAATGATATTCTTCAATTCGTCAAAGAAAGACAGGGAAATTTTACGGCAGGTTACGATCTTTACGTCAGCATATTCGATCATAAAGGAAATCATGTTGCTGAGATTTCGGAGGGTAATTATATCAATGTCAAAACTTTTGAACAAACCAATAACCGTGAATTAGCAAATAAACATTACTTCAGTTTTAAGTTACCCTCTGGTAAATATCAATTAAAGCTGGATTTAACAGATCATGATACCCAAAAAAGCCTCCAGCGAGAAAAAGAGATTAATATTGATGGTTTTGGTCTGGACAAAGTTGCGGTTAGTGAAATCTTATTCGCCGACATAGTGGCTGTTGATTCATTAGAAAACATACAAAAAATTGTTCCAAACTTAAATCGTAACTTCATTGATCCAAAATCTTATTTCTGGGCCTATTTTGAAATCTATCCACCTTCAATCTCCAGGAATTTGAAATTTATTTATACGATTATTGACGCTTCGGAACAAGCAGTTATTCGAAATGAACAGCAACTAACCGCTGACAGGAAAATAATGCCTTACTTATTAGATCTTAGCAAAGACATCAAAACACCGGGGCGATATACGTTGATCGTTCAAGTGGAACAAAATGAAAAGAAAGCCACGACTAAAGCGAAGTTCTCCGCTAATTGGAGCAATTTTGAATTTTCTAAACTGAATGTCAATATAGCTATCGAGGCGTTAAAGGAATTCATTCCTGATAAAGAATATAACTTTTTAAAACAAGCTCCAGATAGCGCCAAAGATGTTTGGTTCAAAGAATTCTGGGAAAGGCGTGATCCCATTCCTGATACCGAAGAAAATGAATTACAGAAAGAATTCTACCAGCGCGTTGATTTCGCAAATAATCATTTCACGATTAATGCTCTGGATGAGGAAGGTTGGAAAACTGATCGCGGGAATATATATATTAAATATGGTCCCCCCTCAGACGTTGAACGTCATGTAGATCAACTTAATTTACCTCCTTATGAAATATGGTATTATGAAAAACTGGATCGACGCTTTTATTTTGAAGATAAGTCTGGTGTTGGGGATTTTCATTTGGTGAGGATTGAGTGATTCAGCAAAACCGTGGTATACTGACAGGATGATGTGATGATTGTTATATTCTAATGAGATAATGTTTAAATATTAAGTCAATTTTTTACAAGGATTAGCAGAGAACTCAAAGGATACACGGAAAAAATTTCGGGAAATCTCTCTATGTAATCTCCGCGGGCTTCGATATTCCCTGTAGGATTTATTCACTCATAAAACAAATTACCAACCAGCGGATTGTTCAGGATGATTTCAATATCTTTTTAATGCTCATAGCAATAGGCTACACAAGTGCTAAAAAATATCAGCTACATTATTCAAATTATTTTTTCATTGATTACTGTTGAGCTATTTCTGCTTTCAGGAGCATTATTTATAACCGGTTTGTTTCTTTCAATATCTGTCGCAAAAAAAGAAATAAAGTGGTTGTGCTGGTATCCTGAATGGATCTGGAATAAGCTAAAAACTTTTTTGGAGAAACAGCCCGGCTTGGGTAAATTGTTGTTGCTGATTTTTATTCTAAATTCATCGTCATTATTCTTAAATTTGATGTCAGGATTTGTTGTTGTGCTACCGGTTATTTTTGCGGTTTTAACCGGGATGAATGTTGGAATTATCGCATACAAAGAGGGGGGGACAAAGGCGATAATTTTGATGTTCGCTGCTCCCAATGCGATTTTTGAATTACCTGCTACTTGGCTTAGTATTGCTTTGGGGATTCGTCTAGGACTGGAAATGATAACCAATGCTGCTAATGTGGGATTGCTTGTTTCTCAAATTTTATTCATTTACTTACATGCCATTCTTCCTCTATTGCTTATTGCAGCCTTGCTCGAAGCAGGAGTAATCTTTGTATCAATCAAAAAATTACAGCATTCCACTGCGCTTACGAAGGAACCATTCGATACTTAAAAAGATTATAACAGCAATTAGCAAAATGAGTTTATTCCACAATTGCATTTCTGTTGATAACAATGTCTTTCTCGATGGAAACTGCAGCAATGTATCCAGTGCTGAAAAAGTGCTGTCAGTTAGAAATTCACCTCCTGTTTTTAGTGCAAGTTGCTGCAGCAAAGTTTCATTCATTTTTGTTTGAAGAAATTCCAAATTGAAGTCTTCTACAGAGAACTGTCCCTTATCATTCCCAATCTTGCGATTATTATAGGTTGCAATACCATCAAACGTATAATCCCCGCCTTCGAGTGTTTGAAGTGCTCCTTCGTATTTTCCCTCGCCGATTCCATTTAGCAGGATTTCATATATTTTTTGTTTGCTGCGGACGTTCAATTTCACCTCGGCGCCATCCAGGGGTCGATAATCTTCATAATACACTTCGCCAGTGAATGTAACGGGTTGACCATTGCGATAAATTTCATGATCAGGGTAAATGCGAACAGGTTTACTATCCTCTTTTGTAATTAACCAGCGGATACTATTGGTTAGAAACTGTTTAAAAACCTGGTTGGATTTACCGATTCCCCACATCAGCAAATCCCAGCGCCAGATACCATATCCCAGGATGGCTATTGATTTGTGTCGCCCCATTTTCCTGGAAATAACTAACGGCAATGGTGCTTTTAATCCACGAATAAGCGTTTGTTCCGGATCGATTTCAATTAATGTTTCGATGCCTGGATAGAGTTGTGTTCTTTGTAATGCTAAATATATGGGAGGTATATCCCGCCACTTGTGTTGATTTTCAAATTCATTATCAACAATTCGCGTGACTGGATGGATCAATCCTATTGCCGTTAACCTGGGCACTACCAAAATTTCGTTAGACTGAAAATTCGGCAAAGCAAAGGGGAGAAAGTTTTTTAATGGTGAAAGCGATCGATAATTTATACCATTACCGGAAATAAAGAGGAGTGGTGTCTGTTTGGACTCTAAAACATCTTTTAAAATGTTAATGACATTTGCTGAAGCATTTCGACCTGGAAAATTCTGTAAAATTATACAGTCGTATGGCTTCAGCTCGTTTAAATTATTTGGAAAATTACCTTGATAGAATTGTTGATCTTTCTTCACCACCCAGTAGTTGACTTCAATATTTGGATCAGCCTCTAAATTTTTCTTTATAAATTTAAAATCCGGATCGGGGCTGCCCGCAATAAATAATATTTTCATCTTGCTTTTCAGTACTTTCGTGTAGAAATTTTTCTGATTATTAATGCCAGTCAGCTCATCTTCTAAAACAGGAATCTGGATTTGATACTTCTGGAATCCTGGTTGCATTGGTGTGAAGTGCAACCTAACTTTTGTTTCTAATAAATCTTTGTCTACTTCACCATATTTAGAATCAACTAGTTCTCCATCTTTTAACAGTTGGACTTCAATTTTTTGCCTGGGATATCCAAAAGATTGAACAGTAACATCCACCGGAACTTTATTATTGGCATAAGTAATCTGATTCGAGGTGACCTTTGAAACAACAACGTCGCTTTGTTCAATTGCCCTGCCTATTGCAACCGGAAAAATTGGTGTTTCGAAATTTTCCACATATCGAGCTGGGTTTTCACCCAGGTTATTAATTCCGTCACTAATAACAACAACCCCTTTTAAATAGCGATCAATATTTTTTTCTTTGAGCGCGTTAAGTGCCGCGACTAAATCTGTGCCATCATGATTAAATTTGACTGAATCAAATTGAGTTAAAGAAAGCGGGATTAGCTTATCTGAAAATTGAAAATATTCGACTTGTTTATCCTTTGAAATTTCCCGAAATAAATCTGAACCAAGCACGACTTTAGCTTTGTCTGATCTTACCTTACCATTATCAGTTAACGACATACTGGCTGAATTATCCAATAGAACCGCGATAATTGGTTTTTCGGTACGATACCATGATAGACTTAAAATTGGCTCAAATAAAATAAATAGAACTGTGATTAACGAGACGATTCTTAAGGCTGTTAATAATTTTTTTAACCAATTTGGTACTGGTGGAATGGTGCGACGATAAACAAAGATGCTCAAACCAACCAGAGCAATAAAAATTAAGAGAAATAATAATATGTTACCGTTTAATTTTAAGTGTAAATTTTCCATATTTAAAGTGGACTCCAACTTAACCTGGGCGTTTACTATGCCTTAACTCCGTCAATCCTTGAATCAGCTTTTGATCTGCTTCTGTAAAATCATAATGATCTATCTCTGATAAATCAATCCATCTCCAATCCTGAACCTCCCTGGATTCAGGATTACCATTTACAATAGTGCATAGAAATGCATGCAATGAAATCTGAACATGATCATATTCATGCGTCACATTCATAAATTTTTTATCAACTTTAATGTGGATGTTTAATTCTTCGGATATTTCACGCACCAAACATTGTTCTAATGTCTCGTCAGATTTTTGTTTTCCACCAGGGAATTCCCATAATCCGCCGAAAGTGTCATTGAAAGGTCGTTGAGTGATTAATATTTTACCATTGTTCCAAATTAAACCGGCAGTAACTTGATAATGTGGTAACCGGGCATTTCTTTTACCTGACATAATCAAATTTTCAGAAAAATAGTTATTGTGAAAAAACAGCGGATTCTAATTTTTCAATACGAAAGCGAATATTCTCCAATTCTTTTTTCAATTTTTCATTTCCCTTATGATCTTCTATCTTCGCGGTTTCGTAATGACGGCGAAAGGCTTCGAGTTCTGAAGCAACATGGCTGGCTTTTTCTCTATAGAGCCGGAGGTCTTCTTCTATCATGCCAAATCGAGTTTCTAACTGTGCTATACGCCGCTCAACTAATTGAAGTCGATCTGATAGTTCACTGATGCGTTTGCCAATACGTTCAAACTCTCTCTG
>SMTZ1_10022718_pt1 | contig 11587 bp, 9 predicted proteins | sample DeeMarSWOR136_30_FD_25667 | JGI IMG/M metagenome (IMG submission 25667)
ATGAGACAAATGTTTGGGCAAATTTTTTAGTAAACGGTACTCTAGAAAATAGTACAAATATTTCCTTTTTTGAGAAAAATACACTCATAAATATTGGCTGGTTATATCATACACCAACATCTGGTTGGGAAACACTGTGTGTAAACGTCACTTTAGTTCCAGGTGAAAATATAACAAATGATAATGAAAAATGCCATAATGTAATCTATGGTCCAGATATAGCGGTTACTCAGATACAAGCACCTGAATACCTAGGACAAGGATTTGCAAAACCTGTTAAAGGATATATAGAAAATCTTGGATCCACCGATGAAACAATTACTATTAATTTCATCGCAAATGATACCTTAGAAAACAGCACTGATATATTTTTAGCAAGTGGAACAAATTCTTGGGTTACCTTCATGTGGGATGGAACAGATTCTGGGCTTGGTACATATGATGTTATTATATATGCCGTTCCTGTAACTGGGGAAACCTATTTAAAAAATCAGTACAAGAGCCATACAGTTACCGTGTTTATGGCTAAAGGAAATGTTCTCCTTGTTGACGATGATGATGGATACAGCTATGAATCATGGTACGAAAATGCTCTATTAGCATCTTCCTATGTTTACGACATTTGGGATAGAAGTGAACTTTCATCACCAACTCCAAGCAAAATGCAAGCATATACCGCTGTTGTATGGTTTACCGGAACTACCTCTTCTAATACGATTGGAACTGATGATCAAAATAATCTAGCTACATATCTAGATAATGGTGGAAAATTATTTTTATCAGGACAAGACATCGGATATGATATTGGTACAACCTCTTTTTATTCAGATTATCTAAATGCTTCCTATGAGGTAGACACAGCTGGCTGGAATGTTGCTGGTGAAATAGGAGATGCGATAGGTGATGATTTAGAATTTGATATCCAGAGTGGAGATGGAGCTAATAATCAAGATTGGCCAGATGGTATTCAACCCATCTCACCTGCAACTAGTTGTTTCTATTATAGTGATGCTTCGCCATATAAAGCAGGTATAAGTGTTCAATCAGAAGCATATAGAGTTGTATATTTCTCCTTTGGTTTTGAAGCAATAAACAATATGCCTGATAGAACTACAATTATGAGCAGGCTACTTGCTTGGTTAGCAGCCGAACATGACATTGGAGTATTTAATTTGGATGTACCTGAATATATTCCATATAATGTGACTACTTATGTTAATGCAACAATATTGAATGGCGGTATAAACAATGAAACAAATATTCAGGTTAACTTCACTGTTAATGGTACTGTAGAAGATAGCACAGTCATTGGTAGTTTGAATGCCGGTCATTCTCTGGATGTAAGCTTTGAATGGAATCCAGATGCTGGTACATATCTAGTAGGTATAGAGGCAGCGCCTGTGCCTGGTGAAAATATTACTTGTAATAATGCTATATATAAGACTGTTTATGTGGTACTTTCTCCAGATATATGGACTTATCCAACTGATTTCAATTTATATCTAGATGAAGGTGTGACCTATTTTGATACACTTACTATTGGAAATGAGGTAACAGCTGAGGGAACCCTGGAATTTGAAATTTCCTATTCTGGTAACTGGGGTGGTGGATGGAATGAACAATGGAGTTATACATATGGTGGTTCGGGTCATTCACAGTTTGCCCAACCAGTTGGAGATATTGATGAGGATGGACAGAATGAGACACTTGTTGGAGGATACGCAAGTTATAGCGCAATAATTCTTTCATATAATCAAAGCTCTGAAAATTATGAACAGGAATATGAATGGTCAGAAGGTTCAGGGACACCATCAGGTGCGTGCGTTGTTGATCTAGATAATGATGGTGACCTTGAATTTGCAGTATCATGGGTTTATGGTGACCTTGATGGAGTCTATGCGTATGATTGGGATGGTAATACCTTAACTGATTTAGATCATTATAGTAGTACAGGATTTGATTTTGCCTATGATATTTATGCATGTGATTATGATGAAGATAATGACATGGAAGTTTTAATTGCGAATTGGCCAGATTCAGGCAGTGGTTATCACGTAACTGCTTTAGGATGGAGCAGTGGATCATTTGTACATGAAACAAGCTGGAGCTCAGGTGAATCTACTGAGACTCCTATGGTTTGGAGTGGTGATACTGATAATGATGGAGATACTGAAGTGATTGCAGCTGCTTCATATAATACGGTTTATGCACTTAACTGGGATGGCAGTTCTTGGAATGCTGAAATTGTAGCAAGTAGTCTGCCTTCGCATCCATACGCTATTGTCTGTGGTGATATTGATAGTGATGGAATAGACGAGATTGGTATAGGTCTAGAAGGGACAGATGCTTATATTTATGAGTGGGATGGTAGTAACTACGTACAAACATGGCATGATAATTATCCAGGAGAAGATGATATAATCGAAGCAATGTACTTTGGTGACGCAGATAATGATGGAAATATAGAACTTCTTGTTGGGACAGATGATGTTCATGTAATAGGATACAGAGGTCATTCATATTATGAAGAAAGTGTTATTACACAAACAGAAGGAATGTTATCCTCTGCAATTATTGCTGATATGGATGACGACGGTGAAAATGAAGTAAAAGCTTGCGATATCATAATTGGCCCTGGAGTGGAATGGATTATTGAATGGAAATCAGGATGGCTATCAGTTGATCAAACTGAAGGTAGCGTTGATATCGGTAGTTCGATAGATATAGACGTAATAGTTGACACAAATGATCTAGCGCAGGATACGTATAATGCTTTCCTCGTTATTACTAGTAATGATCTCGATGACCCTATTTTACATATACCAGTTAATTTAACAGTTGTGTATAGCACTGATGTTGGTGCTATCACTATAAACTATCCAACAGGCTCAATTGAATCTGGATCATATACAATTAATGCTACAGTTAAAAACTTTGGAAGCAATGATCAGCCTATTGTTCCAGTTCATTGTGAAATCATCGAAGGGATTTTCGGAACATTTTTAGATGAGAACTTCTCAGGTAGTTTCCCACCAGAGGGATGGTCACAGGAACAATCTGATTGGCAACAAAATAACGGTAATTATGCAGGAGGCGAACCTCCTGAGGCATATTTGGCATGGTATTATATCTCAGACGATTATGCTTACCTTGATTCAATACCTGTTAATACAATAGGAGCACCATCTTTAACATTAGAGTTTAAACATTACATTGATCATTACTATGATTACTTTAATTGTAGTGTGCTCACACGGTCATCTTCTGGTGACCCTTGGACAGATGTAACACCATGGGAAAATCCAGTACAAGGTGATATTGACCCACAAACAGTTATTATTGACATAAGTGCAGATATTGGATCAGCGACACAAGTGCGGTTCGAATTTGATGGTTATTATTGGAACCTTAATTACTGGTACCTTGATGATGTCAAGATATATTCAGAAGGAACTCTACGAAATCCAGGTGATATTGTCTATACATCTGATGAAACTATTGGTATTTCAGCTTATTCCACAGCGTATGTCGAATTCACTCAACCATGGGATGCCTCACCAGCAGTATATTCAATAAAAGTTACAACAGAATTAATAGGAGATCAAAATAATTATAATAATCTTACAACTTCAGTCGTAACAGTTATGGGAAATTGTCCACCATATACTCCTAATAATCCTTATCCAGAAAATGGTTCAATTAATGTAAATCTTACTACTGACTTGAGTTGGAATGGCGGAGATAAAGATGAAAATGATACTGTTACCTATGATATATACTTTGGATCAGATATTGATCCTCCATATGTAACAACTATTGGACCTTATCCAGCGTCACAAACATTAATAACATGGGCCCCTGGAACTCTTGAGTATGGTACACAGTATTTCTGGAAAATTTATGCTATGGATAACAATGGATCCTCAAGCGCGGGACCAATATGGATGTTTACCACAATACCTAATAATCCACCAGTTGCAAATAATGATTCTTATAGCGTCAACGAAGACACCACGCTAAACATTGCAACACCTGGTGTACTTGAAAATGATATAGACCAAGAAAATGACACCCTAACAGCAACACTAATAACCGACGTCTCAAACGGTATATTAAACCTAAATATCAATGGAGCATTCCAATATACACCCAACACTAACTATTACGGAACAGATATATTCACATATCAAGCCTATGACGGCAATGAATATTCAAACACAGCAACAGTAATAATAACCATAAACCCAATAAATGACCCACCAGTAGCAAACGACGATTATTATACTATCGACGAAGATACCACTCTAAACATTGCAGCACCTGGTATTCTCTCAAATGATACTGATGTAGAAAATGATAAAATGACAGCAATATTGGTAAATGATGCATCAAATGGTGAATTGACATTAAATCCAAATGGAGCATTCCAATACACACCAAATACAAATTTCTTTGGTATCGATTCATTTACATATAGAGCAAATGATGGAACAGATAACTCAAATATTGCAACTGTTACAATAACAGTACTTAGTGTAAATGATCCGCCAGATGCACCTAGCATAAATGGTCCAAACAGTGGAAAACCAGGTGAAGAATATGAATTTACCTTTGTTACAAATGATCCAGAAGAAAATGATGTATGCTATTACATTGACTGGGGGGACAGCACAATTACAGATTGGACTAATTATGTTGAATCTGGGTTTGAAATATCATTAAATCATACATGGGAAGAAAAAGGTAACTTTTCAATAAAAGCTAAAGCAAAAGATATACTGGATGCTGAAAGTGACTGGGCAGAAATCAATATCAATATCCCAAAAAATAAAGTATCACCTAATCCTCTGCCATTTAATACATTTAAGTGGTATGCAAATGCTTACCAAATAAAAAAATAAATAAATTTACAATAATTACATAGATTACTGTTAAATCTCTAATAGATTAAATGTCTTTTCTCTTTTTATTTTTGTTATTTTTATATATTATTTTAAAAAATGGTATCTATCTTCTTTAAAAAAAATTATACTTTCTTAAAAAATAAAAATAGACTGTATTTTTACTTATACAATAAAAGGTTTAAATATAAAATTTATTACGGTGAGCAGTTTAAGGCTTAATTTATGTCAGCAAGAAAGAAAGTAATTATAATGGGTGCAGCAGGTAGAGATTTCCATAATTTCAACACATATTTTAGAGACAATGAAGATTACAATGTAGTTGCATTTACCGCAACCCAAATACCAGGAATCTATGGTAGAAAATACCCTCCTGAACTTTCTGGTAAGCTTTACCCTGAAGGAATTCCAATTTATCCAGAGGAAGAAAGTTGTTTTTGCTTATAGTGATATCCCTAACTCCTATGTTATGGAAAAATCAGCCTTGGTAAATGCAGCTGGGGCAGATTTTATTTTAATGGGAACAAATAAAACAATGCTTAAGTCAAAAAAGCCTGTAATTGCAGTCTGTGCTGTACGAACAGGTTGCGGAAAATCGCAGGTTTCAAGAAAACTATTTGAAATTCTAAGAGAAAAGGGACACAGAGTTGCATGTATACGTCATCCAATGCCATATGATAAAGACTTGACAATACAGATAATACAGCGTTTTGCAGAATATAATGATCTTGACAAATACAACTGTACAATTGTGGGCGGAACGATATTTTCAGGCGTTGATTATGTAAAGATACTTAGAGAAGCTGAAAAAGAGGCAGATATTATAATTTGGGATGGAGGAAACAATGATTTTCCATTTATAAGACCTGATTTGTGGATTACTATTACCGACCCTCATAGAGCAGGGCATGAACTATCTTATTACCCAGGTGAACTTAATGCAAGAACCGCTGATATCATAATAATAAATAAGGTAAATACTGCAAAAAAGGAAGATATTGAAACAGTTAGAAATAACATTAAGAAAATAAATTCAGATGCTCAAGTAATTGAGGGTATTTCAACTATAATTGCTGAAAATAAGGAAATAATAAATGGTAAAAAAGTACTTGTAATAGAGGACGGTCCTACGGTAACCCATGGTGGGATGAGGTATGGTGCCGGAAAGATTGCAGCTGAAATGTGGGGTGCAAAAGAAATAATTGATCCGAGAAGATTTGCAGTCGGTTCAATTGTTGATTCATTCAATAAATACACCCATCTTTCAAATGTTTTACCAGCCCTTGGATATGGAAACAAACAAATCGAAGAACTTGAACAAACCATAAACAGCTCAGATTGTGATATTGTTGTTAGTGGAACACCAATTGATATTACACGGGTGTTAAAAACAGATAAACCCATTGTTAGAGTAAGATATGGGGTTGGTGAGGAAACAAGTAAGGAACTTGAAAAAATTGTTGATAGTTTTATTAGAAAAAATCTATCTTAGTTTACCACCCTCAAGGGCAAACTGAGCAAGAAGAGCCTCAAGTTGTATATGAGCATTACTTCCTTCTATAAGTCTGAATTCTATCTCCCCTGCTTTTTCAATAAGTCTTACCTTTGTTTCATCAGGAAGTGCTAGATCAAATATGTTCTGATGTATTTGTTTAATTATATCTTCTCCACTTAGACCATATTTTATTAAAAGTTCATAAAGCTGACTTCTTGCAGCCATAAAATTTCCACCAAGTGCAGTATTTATTAGTACCTTTATATCCTCAGGTTTTGCTGTCGCACTTGTTTCATATAGAAGTTCTGCTGTTATGTTATTATTAACAGAAGCACCAACTTGCAAGATGTTTATTGCCTTTCTAAGGTCTCCCTTTGAAATAAAAATTAGGGTTTCAAGACCGTCTTGGGTTAACTTTAGTTTTTCAGAATCTGCAATTTTTTCCATATACTTTTTTATATCATCTTCCTTAATTGGTGAAAATCTAAATACAGTGCATCTAGATTGAATTGGTTCAATTATTCTTGATGAATAATTTGCAGATAAAATAAAACGACATATGCGAGTATATTTTTCAATTGTTCTTCTTAAGGCAGACTGTGCATCTGAAGTAAGAGAATCTGCCTCATCCATAAATATTATCTTAAATTGTGAGTTTCCAATCGGTGCAGTTCTTGCAAAATCTTTTATTTTTCCACGAATAATTCCAATGCCTCTTTCATCACTAGCATTAAGCTCAATAAAATTTTGTTTCCAAGTATCCTTGTATAATTCCTTTGCAAGGGCTAAAGCACATGTTGTTTTACCTGTTCCAGGAGGTCCTGCAAATAGAAGGTGAGGCACATTTTTAGTTTTTACATATGCCCTTAATCTCTCTATTATTTCATTTTGACCAACAACATCATTTAAAACCTTAGGTCTGTATTTCTCAATCCAAATGTCTTCCATACAATTCAGATGATAATGCAAATCACATCTTAATATTTTTGTATAAGATATTATAAATTATTTTAGGAAGTTGTTTCATATTTTTTGTAAATCTGTGATCATCATAAAAAAAATTTATTGTTGTTTTCTGTGACAATGCAAATTCAATTGGCCAATTAAGAGGAATCAATTCATCATTTAGACCAATTAATATGAAAATATCTGAATATATTTTCTCTTCGAAGAGTCTTTTGTCTTGAATATCAGATAGTATTCTTTGTGGCATATCCTGAATTTTTGTAATATCAACAGATGGGGGAATTATCGCAGGGTTGAGAAGTATCAATTTTTTAACATTTTTATTTTCAAGTGCCACCTTTGCAGCTAAAAATCCACCAAGAGATGAACCAATAAGAGTTGCATCTTCATCATTTTTTATTTCATTTTTAATCCTAGCGATACAATCTGAAATAATAATATCCTGTGGTTCGCAATCTCTATATTTTATTGCCTTTGCATTTAGTTTTTCTTTGAAAAGTAAACCTTTAGTGCTGTTTGGTTCAGACATGTAACCATGGATGTAATATAACATTTAATCAAAATCCTTGAAGGAGTATATTAATTCATTTCAATAAATCAATTTTTCATGAAATCCAAATATACCTTTCTGTGTCTAGGACCATCCCCCTCAAAAAAGAATATATGTTGCCAAGTGCCTAAAACCATTCTATTATTATCAATTAAAACATTAACTGAGGACCCTAATATACTTGCTTTGATATGTGCATCACTATTTCCTTCCATATGATGATAATCACCAGATTCAGGAACAAGTTTCTTCAGTGTTTCAATTATATCTCTTTGTACACTTGGATCAGCTCCCTCATTTATTGTAATCCCTGCTGTTGTATGAGGAACATATACTACAGCTATTCCTTTTTTTATATCTAGTTCATCAACGATTTTCTGAACATCACTAGTGATATCAATCATTTCAATTCTTTTTTTAGATACAACCTTAATCTCCCTCATTTAAATCATCAAAATAGTTATTGATTGAGCTGTTAAAAACATTATAGTTTTTAATAATGTTTTTGTAGTAGCCATTAATAACGTAGGACTAACGATTTAATTATGAAATTAAAACCTAGTGCTATTTTATTTGATTTAGACGGAGTTCTTGTAGATTCATTTGATGCATGGCTTGCTGCCTTAAATGATGCATTGAAGTTATACAATCACAATGAGATATCAAAAGATGAATTTATTAACAGATATTGGGGTCATGATCTTTTTGATAATATAAATAAAATGAATCTAAACCTTGAAGTTGGAGAGGCTTGTAATAAATTCTATAAAAATCATATAAACAAAATTAGAATTTATCCAGGTACAAAAAAAATCCTTTATAAATTAAAAACTTTTAGAAAAGCTGTAATTACAAATACTCCAAAAGATAGTGCTATAAAAGTTTTGAAAAAATTTGATATCTATAAATACTTTAAATTTGTATTGACAAGTAATGATGTAAAAATGTCAAAACCTGATCCTGAGATTATTTTGAAATCATGTGAATTATTAAATTTAAAACCTAGAGAAGTAATACTAATAGGAGATACAAGAAGTGATGTTGAAGCAGGTAAAGCTGCTGGATGTAAGGTAATTGGAATAAATGTTGAAGCTGATTACAAAATTAACAATATTTCTCAACTCGTAAACTTTTTATTATTTTAAAATAACGTTTAAGTAGAAAAAGAAGATATCAGGCTGGGGTAGTATGGAAGATATTGAATTAATTGAATATAGAGAAGAAGATTTATCAAATAGCTTACTGGTTGTTGCTTTTCCAACAGTTGGACTGATAAGTTCAATAGCAGGTCATTTTATAATTGATACATTAAAACTAGATGAAATCGGAACAATTGTATCAAAAGAATTTATGCCAGCAACAGTTATTCATAAATCAAAACCATCACCACCTGTCAGAATTTATGCAGGTAAGAAGAAATGTGGACCAGACGGTACCTGCGAACAGCTTGCAGTAATTATCTCTGAATTTATGCCACCATATCATATTATAAAAACACTTGCTGAAAAAATTTTAGAATGGTCTGATAAAAAGGGTTGCAAGATTGTCGTTGCACTCGAAGGTACCCATGCTGTAGGAGAAGGAAAAAAAAAGCCTATGGTTTATGGTGTTGGAAGCAATAATCAAATGAAACAATTTCTTAAGCAATATAAAATAGAAGAGACAAAGGAAGGAATGATTACTGGTGTAACTGGAGTCTTGCTTTATGAAGGAGTTCTATTGAAACGTAACGTTATATGCCTTCTTTCAGAAGCCCATTCCGCTTTCCCTGATTCAAGATCAGCTGGAAACTTGCTTAAAAAGCTCGATGTTATGCTTCCAGAAATAAAGATTGACCCTAAACCCTTATATAAGGAAGCAGAAAAAATCGAGGAGCAAATTAAAAGATTTATGGAGCAATCAAAACCAACAGCACCAACACTTCCACCAATCCCTACCCAGATGTACGGATAAATCCGAGGGAACCTAATGCATTCAAATGAACAAATTCTTGAAAGAGTGTATCGTTTAGCATTTAAATATGAAGCAGAAATAGGAAGCTGCCCACAATGCGTTCTTTCAGCATTACATGAAACAATAAACATTGCTGACCCTGCTACAATACAGGCATCAGATGCCCTTGCAGGTGGTTGTGCACTTTCCACAGAGGGAACATGTGGTGCACTATCAGGTGGACTTCTGGCAATTGGCTCTGTTGTTGGAAGAACTTATGAAGATTTTAAAAAAGGTGATAGTAGGAGGCGTGTCTTTTTATATTCAAAAAAACTTTATGACAGATTTATTGAAGAGTATGGTTCGCCTTTGTGTAAGGACGTACAAAAAAAGATATTTGGTAAATCCTTCAAACTTTTAGATGCAAAGGAGTATCAAGAGTTCGAAAAAGCTGGAGGTCATGTAGATAAATGCCCTAGTGTTTCAGCAAATGCTGCAAGATGGGCTGCTGAAATAATACTTGACCTAAAAAAATAAAGATTTATTAATTTTTAAAGCTTTTTTAAGTGTAATTTAGAGCCTTTTAATGAAAACATTTAAACCATTTCAAGGCATTCTTCTGTTGGTGGATGGGTAATGAAAATAGATATAACAAAACTTGTTCATAGTCTAAATTCTGAAGAAATAAACATCCTTCTCAGGCTGTATTATTATCAGAATGAAGTTATAAGTGGCTCGAAAAGTTTTGAAAAGGAGACTCTTGATAGTTTAATTGTAAAAAATCTTATATCTGTAAACATTGAATCAAACAGAAACATTGTAGACCTTACTGATTATGGCCTTAGTGTCTGCGAATCAATAATGAACAATAGAGTAAATGAGAACTCAACAAGATTCCAGCAGAAAATAAAAAAGCTACCAGAGAGAGCTGTTGCCTGTTTTATAAATAGAATATTGTGGAAGGATGTAAATATAAAGGAAAATGGACTTTTAAACCCATTTAAAAACCCTTTTGCATTTGATGATAACATTTGGTATGAAAGGGTCTTATTAAATGACAAAAGAATAGTTGATGCATTAGAGCAATTTTACAGCAATCTTGAAGACCTTGGTTTAATTGAAAATATAAACGGACAGAGATGGTGTTCACCTGAGGTTGAAAACTACCTTAAAACTGAGTATAAAAAAATAATGGACCTTTCCGGAACTGAGGAGGAATCCTTGAAATTCTACTTCTTTTTCTATGTTTATGCTAAGGAACAAAGGAATGTTATAAATTTTTCCAGTGGTGGAGAGCAGTATCGGGCAATTTTTTATGAAGATGATAAAAATCTAAATAATTACTATTTTTCATCTGATAACTCTGATCCTACAACACTACTATCAAAACTTGGTTTAAATGAGAAAAGATTTATAGAATTTTTTGAGGAAATGCAGAATAAGGAAATTGTTGTTGAAAGATACTATTTCTTATATTCGTCCTCATTTTTCATTAATGAAGAGATGATGTTCATTATAAAGGATATTACAAGATATATGGATTATATAAACAATAAGTTTTTGAAACCGGTTGTTGACTCATTGTTGAATTAATACTGCAAATTATTTGTTATACAGTTGATTTTTTCATATTTAAAAGTGTCTTTTTTACTATTTGATATTCTGTCACGATAGTTTTATATACTGCAAATGAGAGATTATATCATGTCAATATATGACAATATGAAGGATGGTGGGAAAAAA
>SMTZ1_10006707_pt1 | contig 11586 bp, 5 predicted proteins | sample DeeMarSWOR136_30_FD_25667 | JGI IMG/M metagenome (IMG submission 25667)
AACCAGGTAAATGGGTTTCTTTTACGCTAAGATTAACAAATTCGAATAGTAATTATGATGCATGGGTGAATTTAACAATAATTGGCGGTACAACTTATCCAGATACAGGAAAAAATTGGCGATCGATTTTGGAAAAATCAACGAATATTGTTGTCGAGCGATCAAGAACAACGGATGTGCGCTTGGACGTGAGAGTAGGTGCAGAAACGTTTAATGCATCGTCAAAAGCCGGTCATGTGGAACGTGTAGAAATAAAAGGCGTGTTCTATGATAGAGGTGACGGTACTTACAAAGCGGCGGGTACACTTTCTCAGATCGTTGATGTGGAGGTTTTACAAAAATTTCAATTTGATTTTAAAAACAAGGTTGGTGAGCCGGATCCTAAAGAACCTAATACAGCTCGACAAGTACAATTCAATTTTACTATAAATAATACAGGCAATGGTGAAGACACATTTACCTTCAAGGTAGAAAATGCACCTGGAATACCATTTATTCAAACAACATTTGTTCCAGCATATTCTCCTAAGGATGTAACTCTATATATTAACAATATTCCAAAATCCACAGAAGCGGGAATTCACTTTGTGACAATTAAATGTTCATCAAGCAATACATCTATTGCTGAGCGTCAAGCAGGAGTGAACATAAAGATCGATGCTACATATAGTCTTGATTTATCAACCAGTGAACCGACAACTAAAGATGTAAAACCAAACGAAGTTGTTGTTTATAATTTCTTAGTTAAAAATAAGGGGAATGATGAAGATAAAATCTCTATCAAATCGGGCTTTATTAGCCCAGCCCCATTTTGGGATATCTCAGTAACATATCCATCATCCCCGTACACATTGGCACGAAATGGAAGTACAAACCTTAGACTCGAGATTTCTGCACCTATAAATGCGACATACCCAGTTACTATCCAATCATACTTAAATGTTAGCTCAGTAAATAATCCCAATGTTTTTCAATATACTACTAGTATTAAAACAAGAATAATTCAAGTTCGTGATATAAATATTATTGCCCCAGGCCAGAGAACAGTTAACAAAACATTTCAAGCTAGCTTTCCAATTGATGTATATAATAAAGGTAATGGTCAAGATACCTTTGAGTTCAAAGTTATTGGTAATTTTCCTACTGGCGAATTATGGAATTACGGTTTTAATCCTCCCTCCGTTACCCTTGGTCCAGAAGGTAAAGGGAATGACTATAGACTGGTTTATTTCAACATGACAAGTCCAGATGATGCACAATATGGTGACTTTAAGATAAAACTTAATGCAACCTCAGAGAAGGATGTAAAAGTTGCAGATGAAAGGGAAGTTACAATTTCTGTAGGAAAATCATATAACATAGATATTACAAGGTTGGCAAGTGAAAAGCAATCGGCATATCCAGGCGATACGGTTTCAATCAGAATTCGAGGAGAAAATGTTGGTAATTATCAAGATACTTTTAATCTTGATGTTCAGGTTCCGAATGGCGCAGAAGGGTGGGTCACAGACTTCGAGCCAGATATATTCTTAGATCTGATTCCAGATGAAATAGATTATTCATATTTCAATGTTACAGTGGATGAAAATGCACCACAAGGATTCTATATTTTTGTTATTAATTGCTATTCTTCTAAAGATATTACTAAAAAAGATACATTTAATCTGAATATCTCAGTGAAACGAAAATATGATATTGAGCTATCAGTAAATCCTACAACACCAATACTTACAAAGCCAGGTAGTCCTGCAAATTTTTTATTCACGGTTACAAATAAGGGAACCGGTAGTTGTAATGTAACAATGAATAGTACCATGTTAGTGAAATATGAGAAATATATGAGCGTCCAAATTACACCCTCATCATTTAAATTGCCCACTGCAATTGCCTCTAAAAATGTTTGGGTTAATATAACACCCTCACCCTCAAACCCATTGGCACCAATGAACCAATCTGGTATACCTATTACCATCAATGGAGATATAAAGGAGAAAGAAGGTGGACCTGAAGTTAACAAAGAAGTCAAAGTTAAGATCAATCAGACCTATGGTGTGAAATTATATGCAGATACTTTAAATGTAAACCCAAAGCCAGGCACCTCAATATCTTTTAATATTACAATCACCAACGATGGCAATGGTGAAGATTCATTTGGTATTGCATTGCCCGCGGTTCGTACGGGTTGGGATGTGAAGCCATACGACCCCAATACCATGTTACCAAAATATAACACTAATCCATTACAACAAGGTAAGAACGAAAAAATTCTAATCAAAGTAACCATACCATCCAAAGAAGCTCATATATCCGTACCCATTGAAATAAATGTTTCATCCCGTGGTGGGGACGGGATACCATATAAAATTGAAACCGTGAATGTAAATGTTGATATTACCCGCGGTATAAAATTTGTTGGAGACAATAGTTCCAAAGTAGAGCCCGGAAGTTATGTATTATTCAATGTAACTCTTGAAAACATTGGTACTATTAACGATACTTATACACTTGATATTGTACCACCAGTACCAGATTTTATTGATTATGATCCACTTCCTCCATTATTCGTAGTATTTGGCCAAAGAAGCTCAACGATACTGAATATTTCAGTGGATGATTCTGATGTTGAAAACCTACCCCCAGATGAGAATATCATACTTGAAGCGGTTAATTCAGATAAATCAGTAACTCTTCGGCAGACCTTTTATATAGATATTACAGAAGTACGTAGTGTGAGAATCTCAAGTTCACCCAATTGGCAGAAGGGTAAACCAAAAGATATTCTAACCTACAATATCACAGTTGAAAACACGGGAACGGGTGAGGATAGATTCTCTCTAGATATTTTAACAAACCTACCGTATTCGGGCTGGGCTAACCTGAAAAATATTGGTGATTATACAAGATCATTGGCACCAGGTGAAATTGCCTATGTAGATGTAGAGGTGGAGATCCCGGCTAAACAAAATCCTGGGCAGGGTAAGATTTATATAATGGCGGCCTCCAAGGAGAACCCAGAGAAAACACATACTATTAATTTTTCATTATCTATCGAGGCAATCTATAATTTGCAGGTCACTATTGAACCGGCTAGCCAGAAAGTGAATCCAGGTGAGAATGTTACTTATGCAATATCAGTGAAAAATATTGGCACCAGTCAGGATAATGTTACATTAACAGATACGCCCACAGAGAATGGCGAAAGTATATCAAAGGGTATATTCAGTGAGGAATATTTCTTAATAAATCCAAGCCAGACCAAAACAATTTCATACACGGTTTTCGCTATTAACGAGCCAGCTGCTGATAAATTACTAGCTAAGATTGAAATAGAAGCCACCTCAGAAGAGGACACCGCAGAACCACCGGCATCTGATAATGAGATAATTGAGTTTGAAATCAAACCTACGGTTGATATCGAGCTGGAGGTAACTGAGATTAAAAAAGATGTGACACCTAACCTTAGCGGTACCAAAGCAGAGGTAGAATATACCGTTAAGGTCTGGAACCGCGGTTTGGGCACAGATTCATTTGAAATCACAGAAGTTAATAATCACGGTTATAAAGTGGAAATAGACCCGACAACCACAAATCCGGTTGCCGCAGGCTCATCTACTATTGTAACAGTTAGGATCATCATTGATAACAAAGCTTCAATGTCACAAACCGATTATAATTCAACCATAACCGTGACCTCTACGGAGAATGAGGACAAATTTGAAGTAACAACCTTAAAAACACGAATTCTGCAAAGTTATGGTGTTGAACTTCAAGCCATTGATAAAACTTTAGAAACTGGTGAGACACTCATTGGAAATAACCGTATAGTATCCTTTGAGCTGGACATACGCAATATTGGTACTGGTGAAGACACTTTTCTACTTGAATTATCGGGAGATTATGCAAATTGGGGTAGCCTAAATGAATCCTCCTTTGATTTGGTACAAAAAGAAAGGCGCTCATTTACGGTAGATGTTAAGGTTCCTAGAGAGACCTTAGTAGGTGACTATAGCCTGATTTTAAAAGCCACTTCACAGGGTGATGATGATAAATATGACACCTCAGATGCCTACGATGAAATCAAATTGACTGTAACTGTAAACCAATTCTATGAAGTGGAGCTAGACCCCGGCGAAACCATAAAGACAGGTGTACCAGGGGATACTATTGAGTTTTCGTTTTCGGTTGTCAATCGCGGTAACGGTGAAGACGATGTAGAGTTGAAAAAGAGCAATTATGATCTAAACTGGCTCTGGACAATTAACCCCCGATCACCCACCTTACAACCAACCGGTGATTCGGATGGCGACGATCGGAGGGAGATCAAACTAACGGTGGATATACCCACTGATGAATATGGTAAGACAGGGTTATATAGTATCTCCATTACAGTTTCTTCTACTACAGTAACCGGTGAGAAAATCTTGCATAATGCCAATCAACCACTTGAGTTTACCGTTAAAGTGGATGCTGTGTATGATATGGACTTAATCTTGGAATATCCCACCTCAACAGACGACCAAAAGGTACTGCCTGGTAAAAAAATAGATTATAGGGTTACTTTGAAGAATAAGGGAAATGACGAAGACACATTCAAATTAACCCTCACAGGTTCGAAAGCCAGCTGGGTAAATCTACCAGATAGCACGGTTACTCTGGCTGCCTATAGTTCAAAAATAATTAACTTTACAATTAATATCCCAGACTTAACAAGTGCAGATGATCCGGAGGATATAGAAGCACAACAATATACGATAACATTACGTGCCACTTCTGATGGCGATCCGGATAAGATAGAGGACCTAAACATATATCCCACCGTGGATAAAGAATATGAAGTTGAATTGGAAAGTGATCTCTCTTTAGATACATTTAACAGAGGATTAATAACCACAAATCCAAATGCTGATCCCGAGTATGAGTCCTTTTCGTTAACGATTACAAATAATGGAAATACAAAGGATAACATACAATTACGCACCAAGGGTTCTTCCGATTGGATCATTCGATTTAAAACCACAACCTCAACTTCAATGTCAGTAACAATAACATTAGATATTGGTCGTTCAGAAACAATAACCGTACAAGTTTACGCACCCATTGATTCGGAAAATGGTGATACTGAGAGACTGACAATCGAAGCAAAATCTGAGAATGGAGAAATAACGGATAGTTTTACAATCGAAGCAACGGTGGAAACCGCTAAGATTTTATTCGGAACTCTAGAGGTAACTGGTGATACCACCGCAGGTTCCAAAGTGACGGTAAAGCTCACCGTTAGAAATGATGGCGATGTTGATGCAGAGGATCTTGAGATCAAATTCTATGATAAAGGTAAGCTTATTCACACCGAAAAGATCGATGAGTTGGGCAAGAAAGATGAAACGGAGATTCAGTTCACCTATGAATTAACAGAAGGCGATCATAAGCTCGAAGCATCGACATCATGGTCAGACAAAACAATAAAGAAGAGCCAGTCGTTTTCTTCAGAGGCAGAGATATTATCTGCAGACATGCTCTGGATTTTGATAATAGTTGTGGGCGTGGTTTTATTTATTATTGGTATTACCCTGGCCTCAGTATCATATCGCCGCGGAATTCCGGCCGACCTCCGTGAAGAGATTGCAATGGCTAAACAGGCCTCACGCATGGGCAAATCACCGGAAGAAATCAGCGAAATGAGGCGAAAAAGATACGAGAAGTCAATGGGTGAAAAGAAGAAACCCGGGCTTAAAACCGAACGAGAGACGCCACGTGACGAGGACGAAGGGCCGCAGAAAAAGGTACCCGGAAAAGCGGTGAAAATCAAATGTCCGAAATGTGATAAAATACAAACGGTTACCACAACCAAGCGTCCCATCGAATTTTCGTGTTCAAATTGTGGCATGAAGCTTGTTTTAAAGAAATAAACTTCGATACTAAAATATAAAAATACGAGCTTTACTTGACCTACTTTAAATAGTAACCTGCAAAGAACATTCAGTCAATACGGATTAATTGTCATTTGTCAAAAGGTTCTATTTATTCGGATTTATTTAAATTAAACACCTTCCCACACTGTTGACAATATTTTGCATCAATAGGATTAATGCTACGACATTTTGGACAGCGTAAAATTGATTTGACCTTAGAAGCTTCAGGTTTACTATTTTTAAGTGAATTATTCAATTTATTAGCCACTCCCAGTACTAATCTGATTAATAAAATATATAGTTATTGGTGAAAATGGTTCTTCGCTTATTTTAAGTGGACATAGCTGACAGTTTTTAGATATTAGTGACCAGTTATTAATTAATAGAAGTTGGGTAAACAACCGACCGCTCTACTTCATTAATAAATTAAATCGCTTGGGGAGAGCGGATCGTTACAAAGAATAATTGATTTAACTCACTTGCAGTGGGCAGTTTGATAGCAAACCGCTTTCCGTGAGTGGTATTATTCATAATTACATCGTAACGGTCTGCATCCTATAAGCGATTTAAAGAAATAAGATATTGTAGCGGTCTGTTGATAGACCTAACACCTAATTCATTTTAATATCATCGTAATAATTTCGCAAAAACATAAAAAAAATAATTCATTCAGCTTAAGTCTCTGCCATGAAAAAATCTTGCAAACCCAATTTTGATCTAATAGCATAATCAATTTTTCGTTCAAGAGTGCGTAATCCCAGCTCACCCAATAAACCCTTTAATTCCTGTCTTAGTTCGTTATAAATTTTGACAACATGGTCTTTGGTTAATGACTCACCGGAACCAACAATGTCATCATACATTGCCTGCACAAACATATGTGCACACCCATCACCAATCATGAAGGCCAATTCTTGTTCGATTATATTAACTACTTCGATAGGTGTATTTTCTATAATAGCAGTAAAATATTGTTTCTCCTCCATATGTATAGTTATGTTGTTAATATTATTTTAATATATTTATTAAAATAAATTTCAAATTAGGTTAATTTAAGACATGACCTTCTAATAATAAATTTAGAAAATAGTCGTAATGTACTCACACCTCATCCCTAAGTTTAGAGTTCACTCAAGACTTTAATTCTCCATCCACCATCCATAATTCACCATCCTAAAATTGTACAAAAAATTGAAAAATAGGTATTTTATTAAATTAAGAAATAATATTAAGCAAAGTCATTTGATTAATTCTTCCCAATCAAAGTCTGGGTTCTTCATTGCAAAACTCAAGTTTTTATAAAATGCTCTCGATTTTTGTAATGCAATTTTCTGTAATTTTTTAATTTCTTTTAATTGCTTATCAAAGCGCGAATTCAAGTTCTTATATATTACTTTGCCTGCTCTTGGATGTTTTGAGCGCTTATTAGAATGCTCACGTATTGTTGGTAGATATTGATCATATGACATTATCCATGCTTTACCATCAGTTTTCAATAAACTCTCGGATAATTGGTTTTTTAAAGAATCATATTGCTTAAACCCTGGTGCGAACGAGCCATCTTTTGTCATTTCGGAATCAAATACTACTTTGGTCTTTTTCATATAATTAAAATACGCACTCTTAAATTTATTAGTCAATTTTAAGTATTCATATATGTACTTTCGTAAATAAACTAGCGATTCATCTTGAAATCTTCCATTGAGATCCATACGACCAACATATCCAATGGGAACGTGAATATCAAATTCTTTTAAACGTTTTATCACGGTTTCTAATATCTTCTTAAGTGGAATATATATCTCTTTTTTTTTTGTTTTAAATTCAATCTCCATTAACATGGATATTGAATTATTAATTATGAAAATTAATTTTGTAATCCAAAAAGCCATATCTTACAGCTCCAGAGCAAATTTTTTTACTATAATTGAAAATTATTATTTGATTTGAATTTTTCTGCATAAATAAATAGCAGACAATATACTGGCTTTTATAACATTATAAGGACAATATAACCCTTTTCCAATCCAAAGCTCAGGATAAAGATCATTTTTAATGTTATTTTCTAGATACCTCAAGCCATTCCTCATTATGTCGGTATCTATTTTTTCAATGTTAATATGATAATAAAGAAGTGCAAGTAATGCATAAGATGTTTCCTCTTGGGTGCCTAATTTTAATCCCCAGGAACCATCTATATTCTGTGTTCTAATTATCCAATTCAACGCCTTTTCGGTCATTGATGGATCTAAATCACCCAATGCTTCTATTGCCTGGCTTGTACAATAATATGGCGAAATGTTCCATTTGTCTAACCAATAACTATTTTCTTTTTGCTCAGTATATAAAAAATTAATAATTTTTTCTATGACTTCATCATGTCGTTTATATTCCTTGAAATCTCTAATCGCTTTTAATACCCTGATATTAACAATAGGTGATGCTGAACGTTCAGAAGGATAACAATTAAAATGTGTAGTATCTTCATAAATTTCTAAGACCTGCGGGTCCACCTTATGATTGGTTTCTCGAAGTAAATGAAATACTGTGGCAGTGTCATCAAGATCTTGAAAGTCATAATATTTTGACATTGAAATTCCGCGTTCTGTCCATGAGGAGGACAATTCTTCAATTTTTGCTAAATAATTGTTTTCAACGGGTAGACCGGTTTTCATAAAATTATCCACTACCCAAGCAACCTCAAAGACATCAAATGGATATAATGTCATTGATGAGCCACTATTAAATTCTAAAACCGTTCTAAGATAATCATACGCACTATCATTAAACATTTTAGTTAACATAAACGCTGTAGCAGACGGTGAATTACTAATAGAACCATTAATATTTTGAGCTCGTCTCAATAACTTTTCAGTTGCATATTCACCCAGAAACTCTAAAGAAAAAGTAACCGTAGTATTTTGCGAGGTGATTAATTCGCTGATGATCAAATTTAGCTTTTTTTCTTTTAATGGCTCAAAGAATCGTTCACTATACGGAAGATTTAATCCTAATTTTTCTGCCTCCAGCATGAGAGCCGGGAAAATTAATTCGAAGCCCACCGTCTCCTGTGGCTCAGTGCGCAATCTTTGAATGTTAAACCATATAAATTCTTCGCCTTTTTTTATTATTTCTTGAAATTTTTCAGCTTTATGCGTTTTCTTAAAAGCAATAATGGATGCTAAAGTCGAAACCAGCCTATCATACGAAAAATCAACGGTCCCACCCCAACTGCCATTATCTGTCTGGTTAGTAATTAACCAGAGTAACGAGCCGGGAAATAGCGGTTTTTTTGAAGTTTTACTCTCGGGTATCGTAGCTGCCCAGGCGGTATCATAAGCTAAACCACGCATATAACCGCCATTTAGGTTATTTAGTAATTTAACCGCTTCTTGAGTTAAATCTATCATCCCAACTAACTCCTCTATCCTCCGTTATAGAGCGTAATTTCGGGCAACAAGGTGGTCCGTAAACAGCCTATTTTCCCCAACCCCGCATAGCATTTACAAAGTTTATATTTTACTATTACAAAAAATTGTCAATGCTGGCAAATTATAAGAATATATAAAAACCACAATTTTATTATACGCAATATTTTTACGATAAAAATAATAATAATTCCAAAATAATGGCTCATATTTTTTTGTATAATGTGTAAAATAGTATTCGACCCCAACTGTTGTAATAGTTGTATAAAAAGAGTGGTGCTGATAATTTTCATTCAATTTTGACTAAAAGTGATTTATAATAATTTGCCCACAACATGTAGGCCACTCTTACCCACTTCTATTAAGAACGGATCTAAGCTATGCTTTGTGGCGCGCATCTTTTTAACCTGAACATATCTTTTGAGAGTATCCTGAGATGCTGAGGTAACTCCAAATTCGATAATGCCATCTGCCAAAAAGAATTCATCGCTATACTGTGTATCTGAAGCGAGTTCTAAAACAATAAAGCTGGTTAAATTGTTTTGGCGTAAAAAAGTGAAAAATTCTAATAATTTATTTCGAATTCTATGTTTATCTAGATCGATAAGCGAGTATAATGCGTTAAGTGAATCTAATGCGAAGCATGTTATTGGCAATTTCACGGCCTTTTTTTTAGTCATGCTCGGATTAGTGGCCTTAGTCGCATCATTGTCAATTTCAGCCTCAGAAAGATTCTCTCCCGTTGTTGAATTCAATGGCCCCATAATGCGCTTCATTATTAAATCAAGATAATCCATATCTTCAAAACCAATATGAGCCCTAAATGAAGCTAGATCTGAAACTTTCAGGCGTTTTTCAATTGTAACTCCAAGACTTTTCATGTTTTTCATGTGGCTCTTTTTTGACTCCTCTAAGGTTATATAAATTCCCTTTTCATTTTTATTTGATTTTAAATAGTGAGATAATAAATTATAAACAAAAGCGGATTTTAGGGATCCCGGTGTCCCAGTGACAATGATTATCCCACCCCTTGGGATATCAGTCTTTAAAATTTTATCTAAACCTGTTATTGAATCTTTAAACATTTATATCCCATTTCCCAGGTTATTTCAGTAACATTTTGATCTTTTGCAATATCTCCTCAGCGGTTTCATCATCGAATACTAAGGTAATTGCAGTATGTATATCAGACATCAGTTGTGGAGTAATATTTTCCGTTTTAAGGTCATTTAAATGGACTTTATGTCTAATACATTCTTTTTCTACAATGGATAATAGCCCCGCGCTTGATAATAAATTCTTTAACTCAGAAATATTGTTCTGGCGTGGTTTAGTTTGCTCAATCTTAGGAGGTATAACTTCATTTTGAAGATTTCCCGTATTTAAGTGCTGGCGTTCGCGAATTATTTTTTCATTAATTGCCTCGTTAATTAATTGTTTCAGTGTTTTATTTGTGTCTAACGCATGTTGTTTTAGGTCTCGAAGGTTTTCTATTTCAATGGTAGTTTTTTCTCCCATGGTATCGGCCTAGTATGGTTTTGTGGATTTATAATATTATTGGTTTCTTATTCCCCCATTATGGAGTATACAGACATTCAAAATTACAACAAATCTAACTCACAGTCACGCTTCAATAATAAATAATTATATAAAATAAGTTGGTCCAAATCTTCAGCTTGAAAATCCACGGACCCTTGTAAAGAATTTGAGTATGATTTTATCGATGGATATAAACAGATCTTAAATGGATAATTTGGGTCCATTGTTACTATGAAGCAATCTGAAAATGATTGTGGCTTGATATAAACTCTAAACATATTTCTATTTTTAGGTTCCTCGTTGGTCAAGTTAACACCTTCTTGATTGAGTTGTTGGGGACGTTTATAATTTCACTGTTTTTTTCAATTGTAACTAAAAATTGATTTCCGATGGCTATAGGATCAATGGTAGTGAAAAACTTCGCATAACTATTTACTACCATTTTACTTATGGCCAGCATTAAATTACAAATTACATTTATGCTATTATAACTTGAGAGATATTCTAACCCATTTAATAAAATTACACCGGAATTATTTTTTTTGATAAAATCTCTTATTGTATGAGTGAGTAATTTAATATTCCACGGCTGAATTACATATTCAAAATCTTCAGTACTTAGCCAGTACATATCGATATTGTTTGATACAAATTCAGAGCTTAACTTTTCCGGGTGAATTCGAGTGATTACAATTCCTTTTTTTCCTTTT
>SMTZ1_10024068_pt1 | contig 11586 bp, 11 predicted proteins | sample DeeMarSWOR136_30_FD_25667 | JGI IMG/M metagenome (IMG submission 25667)
AATTGTGTTTATAGTCTATTTATTCACAAAACAACTGACAAAGAATGATTATATTTCCTTATTCACATCATTAGCATCTGCGTTTATTCCAATTCATTTTGTATCAAATCTCTATTCTATTTCATCTTTATCATTGCAAATACCATTGATTTTTTTGGCATTATATTGTTTTATTATGTCGCATAAAAAGAAATTTCTTATCTTGTTTGTAATCCTTACATTTTTACTTCCTTTGATACATGGTTCAGCAATACTTTTAGTTTTAACATTCATAATCTTTATTTCGCTTGGCAAAATAATTGGATTTAAAATAGAAAGAAAAAATATGGAACTTATTTTGTTTTATATTTTCATAGTGCTTTGGATTTTGCTTGTCTTTTTCAAAAAGGCTTTTTTAATACACGGCTTTTCAATTATTTGGCAGAACATTCCTTTTATAATAAGAAATCAATATTTTGTCAAAACAACAATATTTGAAACAATATTAAGTATAGGGTTGTTGCCTATTATTTCGGGTGCTTTTGCATGCTATGTATATGTTCTTAGAATAAAAGATAAATCATTTTACTTGCTATTAAGCTTGGCAATATGTTTGCTTGTGCTAATCTGGTCCAGGTTGATTACACCTATTCTTGGCCTTAGTCTGCTGGGCATTATCATTATTATTTTTTCAGGCGCATTATTGAATATTTTTTTAGAATTTATGGAAAAAACAAAATTCGCAAAATTTAAAATAGCTTTAGCTTCATTATTTATTTTCATTTTCATATTTAATCTAATAACACTTACATTGCTTTTTACTTCAAATCCAGTCACAGTGCCTGAATCAGACTTTGAAGCAATGAAATTTTTAGCAGATGAAAAGAAAAAAACAGTCCTGGCGCCAATTGAACTTGGCCACATATTAACAGCAGTTGCTGGCCAGAGCAATATTGCAGATACTTCCTTTTTCTTGGTTGAAAATGTTGGGCAGAGAATTGATGATATTAATACAGTGTATAAAACACCCTTTGAAATAAATGCAATAACTATTATGAACAAATATGATGTGAAATATCTTTATGTTCCTGAAGACAGAACTCTCAAGTATATTGAAGAGAGATGTTTTGATTTGATTTATGACAAATCAATAAAAATTTATGAACTGAAATGCGAAGCTTACGAGGCTGAAAAAAGATGAATAATATTAAAAAAATCTTTCTTGGCATTGCAGTAATAATCTTGGTTTTACCAACTTTCATCAGGTTAAATAAGCCATTGCCAGGCATTGAAAATTATTATTTTATTAACCAATTTGCATATTTTCCCGATTATGTATTTAGAATACTTCCCCTTTTTTTTGGTTTTTTGTCCCTAATAATGTTTTATTTATTATTGAAACAATTGAAGTTCAGAAAAAATCTTTCTTATATTTCAACACTCTTGTTTCTAGTATCAACGCCTTTCATCTATATTTCCAATTATTTCACACCACATTTTTTATTTTTATTCATTAACTTGACAGCATTTTATTTATTTTTAAGAAAAGAGAAACACCTGTACCTGCTTTCAATACCTTTATTTTTATCAACTGCAATGTTTGGCATATATTCTTTTGTCACAATCCTTGCTCTGATAACTTATATGGTCACTTTTAAAAAACATCAAGGTCTGTTATTTACACTTGTAATTGCAATATTAATTTTTACATTAACCTCACTTCCAGGACAATGGTTTGCCCAAGACCAGCATTATCTGCAAATGTTAATATCTGATTTTGGCGGAAATATTGGTATAGGCATTTCTGCGTTAATCCTTGCTCTTTTTGGATTCATGAAAACATGGAAACAGAAATATAAATACTTGTTTGTCTATTTTGCTATTGCTCTTTTATTTGTAGCTTGCAAATATTTGTTCTTCGCAATAATATATCTTAACATCCCAATTGTAATTTTTGCTTCAATAGCATTAAACGAATTATTATATAAAAAATGGGAATTGAAATTTATTAAACAAATAGCTGTAATTGCCCTTGTCTGCACTTTCCTATTTTCTGCTGTATCTTTTGTTAACAGGAGTGCAAATGAGCAACCTTCTGATTCTATTGTGAAATCACTTGTCTTTTTGAGAAACCAAAAACAAGGCATTGTATTTTCGCATCCAAGCAAAGGTTTTTGGATTAACTATTATTCACACAAACCTGTTTTAATGGATAAACTTGACAAAGACCCAGAATTAGAAAACCTAACTACTGATTTGTACTATTCAAGGTCTTTCAAAAATTCAACAAAAATCCTTGACGAGCATAAGATAAGATATATATGGATTGATGAGAAAATGAAAAATGGCCAGGTATGGACAAAGCCAGAACAGGGATTGTTATTTTTATTTGTTGATGAAAGATTGTTCACACAAATTTATAAAAAGAATGGAATAGAAATTTGGGAATATCACCCAGAACAACAACAAACTATATAAATATCAACTTATTAGTGGTCATAAGGTCTGGTAAAAGGTGATAGTGTGAATATAATTTTTACTATTTTGCTTTGGATTAGCTATTTTGTAACTTTATACTTAGGTGTTTACTGGCTTCTAACTTATTTTGAAAAATACAGTGAATTTAAAAATGAAAAATCAAAAATAAGACTATCTGAATTTCCATATGTTTCTGTCATTATACCTACATATAATGAAGAAAATTGCATAAAACAAACAGCTGAATCAGTCCTTGCCCTCAACTATCCTCGTGAAAAATTAGAATTAATAATGGTAAATGATGGCAGTACAGACAACACACTTGAAGTTATGGAGCAGCTAAAAAAAAGATACTCAAAAAGAAATATCAGAATCATTTCTCATAAGAACATGGGAAAAGCAGCTTCAATGAACAAAGCAATTTGGAGAGCAAAAGGTGAATATTTTGCTTGTTTAGATGCAGATTCTACTGTTGATAGAAATAATTTAAGAAAAATGATTGCAATGTTCCAGAAAGACTCCACCCTTGCAATAGTGACGCCTGCAATGAAAGTTAAAGAGCCTAAAACATGGCTCCAGAAATTTCAAAGACTGGAATATATTACCTCGTTGTTTTTCATGAGAATTATGGGTCATTTTGATATGATATATGTTGCTCCTGGTCCTTTTTCAGTTTATAAAAAAAGCATTGTTAAAAAACTTGGCGGATTTGAAATAGGCAATTTAACAGAAGATATGGAAATTGCCTATAGAATGCAAAGACATCATTACAAGATAAGGCAATGTTTTGATGCTTATGTTCACACAATTGCACCAAAAAGTCTAAGAGAACTTTACAAACAAAGGAACAGATGGTATAAAGGAGGATTGATAAATTTCGTAAAATATAGAAATATATTTTTTAATCCAAAATATGGTGATTTTGGCATGTTTATGATGCCTGTTGTTCTTTCACTATATATCTTTTCATTAATGGCTTTAGGTTTCACTTCATATTTTACAATTAATCCGATCTGGCATAGTTTACGTGACCTTTTCCTTATAAGATTCAATATCATCCCGCATATTAAAGATTTTCTTGCATTTAATTTTAATATTAATATATTGAATATAACATTTTCGCGCTTTTCAATGCTCGCTTTAATTTTAGGCATGAGTTTTGCATTATTGTACATTGCTCATAGAAATGCTAAAGAAAGTATTAGAAGATATGGGGTATTGCATTTAGTACCATATACATTTTTTTATTTTGTAATACTAAGTGCTTTTGTTTTTATCATTTTAACCCAGACATTAATTGGGGCAAAACAACAAAAATGGTAGAAAGGAAGATTAGTAAGCACAAATACCTATTAGCGGGGGTAATAACACTTCTTATTTTTCTACTTGGCATGAGTTTAGGCCTTGTATGGGACAGTAAAAGAGTGCAGTGGGCTGAAAAAGAAAACAAACAAAGAGATTTGGATTATCAGAGCCTTCAATTCCAATACCTTTATCTTAGCACATTACAAAAACAGGGCCAAAATGAAACATGCTCAGTTCTTTATACAACACTTGAGCAGAGTGTAAAGGATTTGGGCCAGACTTTGGATGCATTAATTGCTTATCAAAAAGAAAGTTCAATGAACGATGAAGAGTACAGGCTACTTGAGCGGGATTATATTTTGGATAATTTCAGATATTGGCTATTTGCAAAGCAGGTGCAGGAAACATGTGAAAAAGATATTGTAACAATACTTTATTTTTATACAAAATATGATTGTGGCGAATGTAATGACCAAGGCACTTTGCTTACTCATTTTAAAAAAATTTTCAAAGATAGTTTATTGGTTTTTCCAATTGATACTGAGATAAAGAATGATGAAATATCAATCTCATTAATTGAAGCACGTTATAATATAACAAAATATCCGTCTATAGTAATTAAAGATAGAAAATATGAAGGATTAATTGAAATTGAGCGGTTAGAAAACCTTATTTGTTCTTCGTTTAAGAAAAAACAGCCTGAATGCAAATGAAGTTTAAGAAATTTTTAAAAGAACATTACTTGATAATAATTATTATTTTGATTTTTCTATTTTATCGTGTTCAAGTATTGTTAAATTATTACAGTTTTGGTTTTGATGCTTCAATCTATATTGGCCAGGCAAAATATATTTACTCACTTGGTGCAACAGGTTATTTTGAACCATTGCGTCCATTGGTTTTGCCTTTAATCATTGGCATTGGCTGGTTGTTTGGTTTCAATATAATTGTATGGGGGAAAATAATTGAAATTCTATTTTCCATTGGTACAATTATTCTGGTTTATATAATTGCATCAAAGTTGCACAACAAAATAGCAGGATTAATATCAGCTGGTCTGCTGGCAATCACACCTATATATTTTCTATATTCAGACAAAATTTTAACAGGCATACCTTCTGCATTTTTTGCTTTGCTTTCTTTTTATTTTTTAATAAATAAAAAATACTGGCTAACTGGTTTGTTTGCTGCAATATCTTTTATGACGAGATTCCCGCAGGGCGTACTTTTGATAGCATATGCTTTAACTTTTATGATATTGATAATCCAGACAAAAGGTAAAATAAGGAAGATTTTTTATGGGAATCTTATAAAATTTGCAATCCCTTATGTCCTGGTTGTTTTTTCATATCTTGTTTTTAATTTGTTTAAATACTGGTCAGCTGATTCAAAAATAGAAGCAATGTTCTGGCCTTTTATACACGGCAGTACAACAATAACAACATCAGGCTTGTGGCTTTATTCAGGCACGTTTTTTTATTATTTTTCCCAACTCTATAAACAGAATTATTTTTTTATGCTTTCTTTTGTATTTCTTTTATTTTATATATCTGAAAAAAAATACAAACAGCAGCATTTCAATTTTTTATTAATTGCTCCTATCTTATTTTTAATTTATTTCACACAGCTGCCACATAAAGAAGTTAGATTTGCACTCATTTTCCTTCCTTATATTTCAATGTTAAGTGGGATTGCACTCTCTAAAATCTATAATTTTGTTGAGAATAAGAAAAAATTACTTGTTTTATTTTTTGTAATTTTGCTTTTGATTATATATTTAAAGGGAATGCCAAAACCTTCGCTTCAAGAATATGTAGAGCCAAGGGTTGATGATGTTTGCTCATTTATTCAAGAAAATAATTTGATACAGCCAGTTATTTTAACAACACCTTATCCCTTATATTGCATTAATAACAAGATTGACATGAATCTTTTTTCAATTCCCATATTACTAGAAACAATGCAAGAAAATCCTGACTGGATAATAATATATGCACCTGAAACATTTATTTGCGCTCCTGAAAATTTAACCTGCCATGAACAAAAACAAACAACTTTAAACAAATTCAAGAGCCAATTCAATACTCTTTATTATAATAACAATATTGTGAATCCTGCTGTTTCACCAGGTTCATATTTCTTTTTTTCTTCTTTATATTCAATTACTAACTTAATTTGAAGCAATCTTTCTAATTTCCTTGCAATGTCAATACTGGGCGTGTAGTCGCCAGTCTCCATTTTATGAATAATTGATTCTTTAAGCCCAACCTTCTCACCAAACTTTTCTTGATCAAGACCAAGCTTTTCCCTTGCTTTTCTTATTTTTTTTGAAAAATCAGGAATAATCATTTCAACAATTTCTTCTTTAGTCTCTTTTATTCTCTTTTTACGTTTTGGTGCTTCTAGTGCTGGCTCAACTGGCTCTCTCAATGTCCTGCTGCTAAATTTTGCACATTCAGAGCAAACATTCATTTTAACATCTTCAATTATTGCAACAACTAGCTTTTCTTCTTTTCCGCACATCTCGCATTGCATTTTATTCACCTGCCAATGTCACGATTATTTTCCTTTGTCTTGGGCCATCAAAATCAGCTAACATGATGTCCTGCCAAGTACCAAGAAGAAGTTCTCTATTTTTTATTGGAATTGTTTCAGAAGGACCAATTATTGCGCTTTTTATATGTGCTGCTCCATTATTATCAACCCTGTCATGCTTCCATTTCCCTTCTGGAACCAGCTTATTAAGGCAGTCAAGCACATCATCCATCACATTTGGGTCATAATTTTCATTTATTAGAACAGCGCACGTTGCATGAGGCACATATACTGTGCATATGCCTTTTTTAATCTTCGAATCCTTAACAATTTTCTTGACCTGCTTAGTAATATCTACCATATCATATTTTTCTTTTGTAGAAACAGAAAATTCTTCCATCTTTTTCAATTTAAATAGTAAAAGTAGTATAAATATTTTTCTAATTCTTTTTAACTTCAACCCAGTTTGAAGTTTTATGTAACATTTATAAATGCTAAAATCTTGATTAAGATTATGAAAGAATCATTTGTCCTAGTTTCATTGAAAGAAGAAAAAACAAAGAAATTAAGCAAAGCAATTAGTAATGAAACCTGCAGGAAAATACTGAATTTTCTGTCAGACAAGGACTATGCAACTGAAACACAAATTTCCAATGAATTAGGAGTGCCTATTTCAACTGTTCATTATAATTTAAAAGCACTGCTTGATAATGGTCTGGTAGAAGTCGAAGAATTCCATTACAGCAAAAAAGGCAGAGAGGTTGACCATTACAAGATTGCAAACAAATTCATAATTATTGCTCCTAAAATAAGTGAAAAGATTTATGATAAACTAAAGAGGATTCTTCCTGTTTTATTGATTGCACTAGGCACTTCTGGAGTAATACATTTATTTGCATCACAAAGAGTAGCATTTGCTGGAATAAAAGCAGCAGAGGAAATAACAACAGAAGTTGTAGAAACAGGAGTAGCATATCCGAATTTGGCGCTTTGGTTTTTATTTGGTTCTTTATTTGCAATTGTTTTATATTTTATTATTGATTTGGTGAGGAAAAAATGAAGTGTGTTCATATAAATAAAGTAGAAAACTATATATAAGAGTTAATTCTTTATTTTGCCTGGTGAATGTTATGGCAGAAGAAAAACCTGTTGGAAAAGTTTTTACCTATTTTGCAAAAGTAGGTGTAGCTGGAATAAAACTAGATGATACACTTAAAGTAGGAGATACAATACATATTAAAGGCGGCACAACAGATATTACTATGAAAGTTGATAGGATTGAAATTGACAGAACCCCTGTTGAAGAAGCAAAAGCAGGAGATTCAATTGGAATAAAAGTTGCTGAAAAAGTCAGATCAAATGATATTATTTATGTGGTGGAAGAAGAGACAAAAGAATAATTTATAAATTCCTTTTTCTTTTTTTGTATTATGAAGGTAATTATTGTTACAGGCACTCCTTGCACAGGCAAAACTACATATGCAAAAGAATTTGCTAAAAAAAACAAATACAAGTACATTGATGTAAACAAGGTTATAAAAGAAAACAAGCTCAGAGAATATTATGATAATAAAAGAAAATGTTATGTTGTTGATATAGAAAAATTAAACAAAATATTAATAGAAATAATGAAACTGGAAAAGAAAAAAGAAAAAGGTCTGGTCATTGATTCACATCTTTCACATTATCTTCCAAAAAGATATATTGATTTATGTGTTGTTACAAAATGTAATTTAAAGGAATTAAAGAAAAGAATGGAAAAAAGAAAATATTCAAAAGCAAAAATTAAGGAAAATCTTCAAGCAGAAATCTTTGATGTTTGTCTAGTAGAAGCAAAGGAAAAAGGACATAAAATAAAGATTGTTAATACAAGTTCTAAAAAATGAAATCAATAGCAATAATTGGAGCAGGTCCAGCAGGTTCACAGACAGCATTCTGGTTAGCAGGATATGGCTATAAAGTGGATGTTTATGAAGAACATCCTGTTATTGGGAAACCAGTTAAATGTACTGGTATTATTAGCAAAAATCTTAAATCTATAATTCCTTTGAACAGATTTGTAATTAACAAAGTAAAAGGAGCTGTTTTTTATTCAAAGCATCAAAAATTAGAATTAAAAACCAATAGCGCGCAGGCATATGTTATTGACAGGACAAAAATGGACAAATTTCTTGCAGAACGAGCAAGAAAAGCAGGAGCAAATTTTTATCTTAACCATAGATTTCTTGATTTTAAAAAAAAAGAAAACAAATACATTTTAAAATTCTATTACAAGACAAGAATCATACAAAAGGAAGCAGATATATTAATTGGGGCAGATGGCCCTATTTCAAAAGTTGCAAAAAAAGCAGATATGTTTGGTAAAAGAGAATTTCTGAACGGAATACAAGCACGTGTTAAAGGTAAGTTTGAAAAAGATTTAGTAATGCTATATCTTGGTTCTATCTGTCCTGGTTATTTTGCGTGGATTGTGCCTGAATCTGAAAAATACGCACGCATAGGATTAGCAGCTAAGAAAAATTCAAGAAATCTATTTAATAACTTTTTATCAAAATTTGATTATAAAATTATAAACAAACAAGCTGGCTCGATTCCAATTTATTCAAAAATAAAATTACAAAAAGAGAATATTTATCTTGTTGGAGATGCAGCATTGCAAGTCAAGGCAACAACAGGCGGAGGAGTTATTATGGGTTTGTTAGCAGCAAAATGCCTTGCAAAATCAATTAAAATGAAAATTCCATATTCACTATTGCTGAAAAAAATCAATTCCAACCTATATTTAACAAAAAAGATAAGGGAAAAACTAAATAGACTTGATAATAAAGGTTATGATTCTTTATTAAAATTAATGAATAAAGAAAAAATATTAAATTTGCTGAAAGAAAAAGGGGATATGGATTTTCCAGCAAGATTTGCTTTTAATCTAATTGCAAAAGAACCCAAGTTAATAAAATATCTATTTTAGAATTCCTAAAAGCAGCATTAGAAATTTGTCTCTTGCTCTAACAATTTCTGGCCCATTTATTCCTGTTATTTTTACACAACTATCTTCAATATTAATTGCTGTTTCATTTGAAATATCAAGGTCAATAACACCCATTGCAGAAGTTGAATTTTCACATGTAATTGTTTTTGAGAAATTCATGCTTGGAGTATAACCTAATGAATAAAGTATATTTTTAAGTTCAAATTTAGCAACTTCTATTGTCATTAAATCTTGCTGAGAATAACTTGCTTCTGGATTGCTTGTGAGATAAACAAAATACGGAAATGTTGAGATGCTGTCATAAGGAATATCTTCAACTTCATCAGGCGCAAAATAAAACATCATTTCAATATTATCTATTTTTGTTTTCCATCTGTCACCTATTTTTATGAATTTAAAACTATTAAATCTTTTAACATTACCTCCTCTTGCCTGGAACAAAGCATACCCTAAGGCACTTAGAACCATAATTGCAATTATAAAAAGAGGAACAGCAATGTTCTTTTTCTTTTCCTTTAATCTTCTTCTATATACCATGATTTTGGCTTTTTCTTTTTTATATATAAATCATTCTAACATAACCTTTATAAACACAACTTTTTTCTTATCGCACGGGGTATTGAATTAAAAAATGGTTTCAGAAGAATCTAAAGTAGAGAAAAAAATTGAAAAGGTTGAAGAACAAATAGAGAAAAAAGAAGAAAAAATAGGGACATTAGGAAAAAAAGAAAAAATAATAGAAAAAGAAATCAAAAAAGAAGAAAAAAAAGTAGAAGATTTGAAAAAACAAGAAGAAAAATTAAAAGAGGAAAAGGAAGAGATTAGTTTTGATTTTAAAAAAATAAAAAATATTTTCAGAAATAAGAATTTGCTTAAATATTCATTTATTCTCCTTATCTTAATACCGCTTTTTTTTTCTGTTTATTTTAGAGTGCAGCCATCATACCTTCCAATAATGGATGATTTTGCTTTAAATGTAGTTTTAACAAATCTTAAAGAACAGATAGCAGACCAAATTCTAAAAGAAAGTCCGAATCTGCCTCCGCAAACATTGCAAAAGGAAGTTGAAAGAAGATTGCAGGCAGAAGTAATCAAAAACCAAAAAGAAATTGAGCAAGCAATAAAAACAATTGCAGATGGTTTCAGGTCAAGACTTAAAGATGAAGATGGCCAAACATACCTTCTTGCAATAGACCCTTATACATATTACAGGCAAACAAAAAACATTCTAGAAAACGGCCATGTTGGAGATAAGATTGTCAATGATACGCCTTACAATACTCACATGCTGGCTCCTTTAGGCAGGTTTGAGAAACCAAGCTTTCACCCATATTTTGGTGCTTTTCTCTATAAGATTTTGCATCCTATAACTGGAAAATCAGTAATGGGCATCTTTTTTTTGATTCCAATTATTATCTCAGCATTAGCAGTTATACCTGCTTTTTTTATTGGAAGAAAAGTTAGTGGAAATTTTGGAGGTTTTGTTTCCGCATTCTTAGTTGGAATTCATGCTGCTTTTATTAACAGGACAGCAGGAGGTTTTTCAGATACTGATGCTTATAATGTTACTTTGCCATTATTTATTGCCTGGTTTTTTTTACTTGCATTAGAAGCAAAAGATTTGAAAAGGAAAATAATCTATTCCTTATCATCAGCATTCTTAATAGGTTTGTTTTCATTTACATGGGTTGGTTGGGCTTTTATCCTTTATATAATTGTGGCAGCAATTGCATTTTACATTTCATATTATATTTTTATTAATTTTAAAACAGTTATAAAAGAGAAATTTAAAGATATTGCTCTGAGAAATACAATTATTATGTCTGTGGCTTTTATTATTGGGATTTTTGTTTTTGTTTCTCTTTTTATAGGTCCAGGAGAATTTAAAGCAGGCATATTGCGGCCTTTTGGCTTTATTACATACAAAGCAGTTGCTACAACTAAAATCTGGCCAAATGTTTATACTACTGTTGCTGAACAGAACTATGCGCCTTTTCCATCTGTTGTTAAAACAATGGGCGGCCCTCTCTTATTTATATTATCTTTGTTTGGAATTCTTCTTACTCTTGTAAAAAATAAATTTAAATGGCCAGAGTGGATTATTGTTATTGTTGGTTTTTTCTGGCTTTTAGCATCTGTACTTATTGTTCCTGATACTTTAATGTTTTTGTGGCTTTTAATTATACCAATCATTGTTGCGCTTATCTATAATTTGATAATAAAAAATAAAGAAATTGACATTAAATTTGCAATTTTCATTTTTATATGGTTTATTGCTACATTATATGCATCAAGGCAGG
>SMTZ1_10036358_pt1 | contig 11586 bp, 13 predicted proteins | sample DeeMarSWOR136_30_FD_25667 | JGI IMG/M metagenome (IMG submission 25667)
GAGGTCATCCAATGGGATTTACGGACAAAACGCTACAATGTGCTGACTGTGGTGCCCAATTCACCTTCACCGCTGAGGAACAGGAGTTCTATGCTGGCAGGGGATATACTAATGAGCCCAAGCGTTGCCCCGCTTGCCGTGAGGCAAAGAGAGCCCAGTACAATAACTCCAGAGGTTACAGGTCTAACCGCCAAATGCATTCTGCAGTATGTGTTGAGTGTGGCAAAGACTGTGAAGTGCCCTTCGAGCCTCGAGAAGGCAGGCCAGTATATTGTAGTGAATGCTACAACAAGATTAAATCAAGCGGTCGGCAATAATTTAATACAACTGGATTAAAAGGGGGCTGGAACCAAACCCAGCCTCCAAGGTTTAGAAGTAGAAAAACCCAGTACGCTTTGAAAAGTCTACCTGCACGAAGGGTAAGGCTATAAAAATTGAAAGGGGGTTAATATTGTGAATATATATGTAGGCAATTTATCTCGCGAGGTTACCGAGGATGAATTGCGCAAGGCATTTGAGGCTTTTGGGCAAGTCACATCGGTAAACATCATCAAGGATAGGTACACTTAATGGAACATCATTGAAAGAGCGGACTCTCAGTGTTAGTGAGGCACGCCCCCGTACCGAAGGCGGCAGGAGACCCTTTGGCGGCGGTGGTGGATTTGGTGGAGGAGGTAGACGGCGCAGATACTAAGATACCAGTATCTTACGAATTAAGACCTTTATAAGAATGACTTGAAGTTCCCGGCTGAGGAAGGAAAGTCTGTTTTTTTCCTTACATCTCAGAGGTGGGTTTCTGCGTCACTTTATCAATGCCGTCCATTTCTTGCTACTGCTCAATAACACAGTTTTTGAGCTTACTCACGTGCTCAACCCCTGAGCCAAGATATATCTATTAGCTAGTAAGGACATTAACCACTTTTTCTTCAGAAAATACCTACAATGAATATGCTAAAAACGCCCTCGCCTTAGCTTCGAATGGTATAATTGACGGCAGTGATATTGGTTTCAGAATGAAATAGATAAGCTGTCGCAACGTGCAGAAAAGGAGGCACACCTTGGACTGGAAAGAACTGCTCGGATTCATTGGTGGAGCTTTGACCACAGTAGGATTTATCCCGCAAGTATGGCGTCTGTTCAGGCTGAGGAGTGCGCACGAGATAAGCCTGCCATTCACACTCTTCTTTATTTCGGGTATAGCCCTCTGGCTGTCCTACGGGATTTCGTTGGGCCTAATATCAGTAATTATATGGAACGCAACAACTCTTACCCTAGGATGTGCCATGTTATATGCGAAGCTAAAATACGGAAGATAGCTCCCCTAAGTATTCGACTGTCCTTACCGAAGCAGCCTCGGCCGTTCTCCCAACAAGTTTATTTGGTAGGCCTTTTGCCTAACTCTCGAAGGTCTTATCAAAATTAACAATTCGGCTACGCCGGAAACCCTGCCGCTCGAATATGGCCCGCAGTTCTTTGTTATTTTTCGGAATGAGAGCACGGACCGTACCAATACCTTCGGTTTGGCAATGTTTCAGGAGCGCCTGAATTAATTTACGGCCAATGCCGTGCCCGCGATAGTCGGGGTGAACAAGTATAGCGTGAATAATGCACACTTCAGTAAGCGGTACCATTAGATACATGGACCTGTTGATTGAAAAGCCAACCATTTTATCACCAATCTCAGCTACAAAACTTATGTCAGGCGCTGTCCCGGGGTTAACGGAAGCTATGTCTTCATACTTGATAACATCGCGCTTCTGGCCTGTAACTATCCTATCAAGAAATAGAACCTCATGAATGTCGCTACGTGTCATGCGCCGAATCGTTACTTTCGCTTCTTTCTCTTTTTTGTGCTGTTTTGCTTCTTTCGCTTTTCTCATTAAACACCTCCATCGTTACCATTGCCCGAACCAGTCCTTCCGTTATCTGAAGATGGTGGCAGGTAACCCATTATGCTGTGCGGGTTATTATACTCCCCTCTCCAACTATCTATCAAGACCTTTTTTCATTCAGGGTGCGTTAGGGTAGGATGAATTTTTCCGGTAGCTCAATTGCGAACTTTTATGAACACTTTGTAGCTGAGTGAGTGGTAGGTGTTAGAGGACTTGAACCTCTGCCGTCCTGCGTGCAAGACAGGCGCTCTCACCTCTGAGCTAACCACTTATTGCTCAGTCCTAATGAAAAAATTTCTTTTTAGCTGAGACTGCAGCCAAGGGAGCCACCGCTATCCACAGCGTAATGTTTATCAGCATGGCCGTGACGTAGTTGATATCCACACTGATGCCCAGCTTCGTAGCGATGACATTCAAGAGAAGCATGAGGAAGAACGAACTCAAGAAGAAACCCGGTATCGCACCTAATATTCTGAAGTAACCCATTTTAACCCTCCTTTGTTTTATTCTTGTAGCACAGACTCAATTGCTTGATACGCCTGGGAAAGAATCTGGCGAATCTGCTCGGCTTTATCGGCATCCAGCCTGCGAAAGCTGTTGCCAAGTAAATCTTCAAGCGCGTGATACTCCCTCATTACCATGATCATTCTGCCAACATTTTTAAAACTCCATTTATGTTTCATTTGCCTCCTCACGCCGTCGGCGATGTTACTCTGATTCTCCAGAAACTTGAGGCCTTCTTCCATAATCGAGTAAACCCTTTTGCCTTCCTGCTCAGTGGAACTGGCATATCCCATTTCCTCCAGCATCTGGAGAGTAGGGTAGATAACCCCTGGGCTCGGCTTATAAAAACCGTAGGAAAGTTCCTCAAGCTCCCTTATGATGTCGTACCCATGTCTTGGCTTATCCTTCAACAGGTCTAATATCACGTATTTGAGGTCGCCCTTGTGAAATGAAGTCCCTCTTCGTGAACTTCGAAAAAATCGCTCTTCGTGAAATATCCGGTCTCTAAACATTTAAACCTCCTTTTCGCCCATTAATTAATGTGACATAAATAATATCTAGATATATCTAGATATTATTATACACCCTATCTTTTTTGTCAAGAGGGTCTTTAAATGAGGGAGTGATAAACTTTAAAAATTTTTAATTAACTTACCCATGGTGGGCCCTGGGGGACAGTTTTCGAACTTCCGTTTGAGAAGATATGGCTCATACGAGCTTTGTAACAGCTCCTTGCATCACCTCCGTGAGATGACAACGCTTATTGTTCCGAGTGTCGTAATGTGGAGCCGGGATATCTATAGGCAGAACCAGCGCAATTTTTGAATTTATCTTTAGACTCGCCATTCAATTGCTGTATAATACCTGAAGATGAGCTCGGGGATTAAAGGCGTCATGTTCTACATACGAGACTATCCGACTCTTGTTGACCATATACACAAATAGGAGGCACAGCAATGATTGAGCTACCAATTGGTAGACAGACCTTTGATTTTGACTGTGGAGCAAAAGCATTGCAGCTTGCCATGGCTTATTATGGTATAGATATTCCCGAAGGCGAATTGATGAAAGAATTGAAAATCGATGCTGATGGAGTCCCTGTGCAGAACATGATATCTGTGGCCGAAGCAAAAGGGTTTCAGGTCATCTGGAAATGTGGATTTTCTCTGGAAGAAGTAAAACGATTTGTGGATGAAAAGCATCCGGTGATTGTGCTGGTCCAGGCGTGGGCAGAAAGGTATATGACACTTGAAGATTGGAAGAAGGATAACGACGATGGTCATTACGTGATTGTTATTGCCCACTCTGGTGATATTATTGTGTTTGAAGACCCGTCATCTTTTCACAGAACATGGCTGACGGAAGAGGAATTCATGGCACGCTGGCACGATACAGACCCCAGAACCATTTTGGTATGGTCTTGCTCGGGAAAGAGCCTGTGCCTCCGCAAAAGACATTCGAACACATGGATTAATGAGAAACATACAACCCGCCTATTAGAGACAATTGGCAGACTTTTTCAATAATAAGCGGAAGGGTTAAATATGCCTCGGAGGGGCTGTTGCCAAACTATTGTTTGAGAAGAGATAATTGATTTCAGCGATACAGCATCCACTCGTCTACCATTCGCGTTGGCAGATATATTGACGATGAGGCAGTACTATTTTAAGCTAGCCAAAGCGGTTTGCACGCGAAACATTGCTCTGAGGAGGTCATAGTATACCGACTACAGAAACCTTCTGGAATCAAATGGGAGAATACAACGAGAATTGCATCTTATTCGCAGCGGGAGTATACGGTCTGGTACTGCTAGTCAGAAACTGAAAAGTAATTGGAAGGAGCCAAAGAGATGAGCAAAAATCTGTCATTTAAGAATTGGCAAAATATCCTCTGGAGTACGCTTTTAACCATTCTGGGTATTGTCTGTTTTCCCGCTAATCCTCTCGTCTTGACAGGTGTTATAGAAGTAGAATCATACCTCGTATTATTCATCATTGGCTGGGTGGTATGGTCATTCGGCATGGTGCTGGTCATGGCTCCCATAGTCATGTTTCCGAGACGTGGCGGTGTTGCCAAAAAGAAGTCTTTCGTAAACACAACACGTCTTGTTGATACAGGCATATATGCAATAGTTAGGCATCCGCAATACACAGGTGGAGTCTACTCAATCTTCCTTACCACCTTTTTGTGGTATCCCCATTGGCTATTCGGAGTGCTCGGGGCGATAGGCACGGCAGTTGTCTACATGGGTTGCAGAGAGGAAGATAAACGGCTGATAGAGAAGTTCGGTGATGCTTATGTAGACTATATGAAAAGGGTACCTAGAATGAATGTCTTTTTAGGCCTCTTCCGCTGGCTGAAGCGTAGAAAGTAAGAATTGGCCATGTTCAGTCACAAATCTTACTACAAGGCAGTATCTATCTCAGAGTCGAATCAGCGTATATAACTACCTGTCAGTAAATCTGGAAACGCGCGTTGTCGATAAACTAAGTGATAAGTTACACGAACCGGTGTATCAGTGACCACCGCAAATATGATTGGATTGCTATCTTTAAGGATTATTGGAAAACGTAGGTTGTCCCCACTGTTGTGAGGATGAACTGTTCAGGCATCTCCCTAGCGAATTGATTGATGGCTTGCCAGCCGGTGCAGTGCATGGGCATGACAAAATCTGGGCCTATCTTCTTCATCTCCTCGATTGTCGGACCGATGATTGGCTCAAAAATCGGCCCCGTGAGGTGAAATCCGCCCAGAACTGCTTGAACCTTGCTCGTTTGTGCAGCCGCCTGGCAATGCTTGACCGTATTGACGATGCCAGCATGGGAACATGCACCGATAACCACTAGTCCCTTGCCTTTCACCTTAACCGCTACCCCCTGGTCATCATGAAAGGGGTCCACAATCCATTCGCCATTAATTTTCGCTTCAGCCCAGGGAAAACCTTTCTCAAAATCCGTTACCCGCCGTACTTCTCCTGAAATCAAGACGAGGTCTGATAACAATGTAGAAGCCCCTTTAATTTTATTAAGCACAGCTCCCTTTTCCATTAAGTCTACCTCATCTAATCTAGGGAAGTCTACCCGTCGTCCAGTAATGGGGTTATTTAGACCCCGCTGAAGGAAAGCATCCGGATGAAGGACAACCGGTATTCCCTTTGCAGCCTTGTTTAGAAAATCTGGTAGAGCTCCAAAATGGTCGGGATGACCGTGGCTGAGAACCACCGCCTCAACTTGGCTCAAGTCCACATTCAAAACGCGGGCATTGTGGAAAAAACAAGTCGATGAAACACCTGCGTCCATCAGTACTATGTGCTCTTCGGCTCCTTTGCAGACTTTGAGGAGACATGACAATCCATGTTCTGCTAATAGAAAATTCGGAGGAGGTGTCTTGGGTCGTTTGACCACGTCTGTGTCCTGAAGCAAGAACACGTCTGTGTAATTGTCTATCAAGACCGTAACCTCCAATTTGTCCACTTCTTGCAGATTCAGTCCACTCATCTTGTTACCCTCCTTTACATTAAAGATACTAAGTTCACTGTTCAGCTATCTGCCCACGAACAAATCTAGGGGTAAAATTGTAACGGACTGTGCCTCGCTAATCACAACAGGCTCCTGTTACCACCCTGTTTGTATCAACGACTTTCATCATTAGCTCAAACATTACGTCTCTGGCCAATATCTTTCCAGGAGCCATCACAGTAATCAGGCTTGACCAGCTTTTTCCCTAAGCGATTCCCTTTTTTTCAAGATGATTTTGGTCGTCATCCTGGCCACTTCTCCTACAAGCGTTGAACATTTGTCCACCATGCCTGCCTTAAAAGCTGCTTCCATCTCCTTCGGGTCGTAGAGATTGAAGAATCTGCCAACAAACTTGGGCAGTTTTTTCGACAGTATGAGAGCAGGTACCTGTTTCATCATATCGCCAGAATCCTTACCCTCTCTGCCGAAGAGATAGCTTATTGCCATGACACCCCCGGAAAGTGCTCCGCAATGCCCATCTCCTGTTAAGCCTACTCCATCAGCGAACCCGGTGGCGGCTTTGAAAACGTCATCGTTTTCAATGCCAAGTGCCTCGAAAATTCCATGCCTTGTTCAATACATTTTCATCAATTTCTCCCATTAGCCTGCTCCTTTAAAATATATTTAAGCCCATTCCTCTCCTCTGTTTCATAATAATCTCTATGTCAAGGATTCTAACCTTATATTTCCAGATCGTTACTCTGCCAATTTTTTGTTTAACGAGATGAGTTATTGCTATTTAAGCCTTATGACCTGGCGTAAACTGCGACCTTTTCCAGTCCCGATGGTGGGCGGTAGAGGACTTGAACCTCTGACCTCCTGTGTGTAAGACAGGCGCTCTCACCACTGAGCTAACCGCCCATGGCACGCCTGGCGGGGGTGCCGAAGGAGGGATTTGAACCCTCACGCCCTTAAGGGCACTACGCCCTGAACGTAGCGCGTCTGCCATTCCGCCACTTCGGCATCAAATCCTCTGTTTAAAATTCTCTCTTTCCCAAAGAGATAAAAATAACTGCCAACAACCCCAATAGATTGAGGGGAATAAGGGCACAGACAGCCCCGGCTAAAGACAGGCCATAACTTTTCCTTTTTACAGCCGAGACACCACCTACTATGGCTATTATACCCAGAACAAGAAGAAGTCCTCCCATAATCATCGGCAAAATTGGGACGACAGCCCAACTACATGCATGCCAATTACCTGGAACGCCTAGCAAGAATGAAGAAAGCCACAGCCTGAGCGGTATCCTGAGGCTTACTAAAGCCACTATTATCCCCCCACCAATTACCTCAAATGCCCCCGCTATAATGCTTAAGACTCCCCCAGCGGTGAGTAACCCGCCTCTGTCACTGCCATTATATGCCATTTTCTTTCCTCCTTATTCTATGGTGGGCAGTACAGGATTTGAACCTGTGACCTTCGGTATGTGAAACCGACGCTCTAACCACTGAGCCAACTGCCCATGCCTTTATATTTATTTTTTATTAAGATATATTAACTTTACCATACACGCAAGAAGCATCGCAATTAAATTAACCCAAAAAAGTCTTGTGGCTTTTTGAGAACCTGATGGATTTGATTTTTAGATTTAACCCAGTTCATATAGAATTGGCTTCTCAATTTGGACCAAAATGCCCTCAAAGGCACTTCGGAGCCCCTACAAGCCTTATCAATCGCTCTATCCATGTTTTTCCTAGTCGATTCCGAAAACTCTATTTTCTTCGTTCTCTGGACTAAATAATCAATATTGAACCGTATTCCCTAACCGCGTCAATGCGAGTGCGGCTTGGGTGCCAAATAGACAAGAACAACGGCCAGCAAAGTTATTATAATGCCGCTTAGAAAGGCCGAAGAATAACTCCTAGCAGTGTCAAATATCCAGCCACCGTAGATTGGGCCAATCATTATACCCAGCATAGTCACCATTTCCATAGCTCCGTAGACAGCGCTAAATCGTCTTCTCCCGAAGTAATCAGCAACGAGCCCCGGTAATATTGGCGTCAGCCCACCAACACCAAAGCCTATGAGAGCAGAATAGACATACAGCATAGCCAAATTGGTGGTTTTCAGGAGAATAGCGAAAGCCGCCACCTGCAGGCTGGCCGCTATCATCATTACGTATCTTTTGTCCATGACATCGCCGAGCTTGCCAAACCCCAGACGGCCGGGAATGCTGAAGGCACAAAGCATGCCCACGGCGCCGGCGGCTGCTACTCTATCTATTCCCATGTCCACAGCAAACGCTACTTGATGGGTCAACCCCATCATATAGGCCAAGTACCACAGCATTGCGCTCATGGATATTAACCAGAATGACTTTTGCTTTAATGCCTTCCCGAGAGTAGCATCTCCTGCCCCCAATCTTTTGTTTTGTGCTTGCTCAGGCGCGATTTTTCGCTCCTGCGGCGTCCGCATGATAGTAGCGCTTATGGGAATGCCCACCAATATCACTATTCCTGCCATGCAGGCACAAGCAGTCTGCCAATCATACCTGGAGATGAGCCATCCAGCCAGCGGGGCCATAACTACTCCACCTGCTCCCATCCCGGTTGTAGCTATACCTAAAGCTGTGCTTTTGCTGCGGTCAAACCAGCTCTCAACAGCGGTCATATCAGGAACTACTGATATGCCCACTATGCCTACTGATAACACGAGGCCATAATAGAGATAGAATTGCCAGAGCTCGGTAACAGTTCCGAGCAGGAAAAAACCGAGTCCAGCTATAATAGCCCCACACACCATTACAGGTCGCAAACCAATCTTGTGAATCAACCACCCAACAAATAAAGCCATCGAACCAGCAACAAAAGTCCCTACCGTCATGGCAAGAGCTACCTGTGTCCGTGCCCATCCCATCTCTCTCACCATTACATCAAAGAACACAGGAAAGGCATAAAACTGTGTTCCTACCGCGCAGAACAGTAAAAGAAATGCCCCGCCTACCACCCACCAGCCATAGTATATTCTCTTCATACACTTACCTGACGGACATGCGAACTCGAAGAGGATCGATAAGGAATGCTAAGGTATTACCCGAGTCGCTCTAAATCGGCACGCTGAAGGAGCTTCATCTTTTCTTTAACCTCTCTGATAGTCTCTTTAGCTATGGCTTCAGCTCGATTAGCTCCATCGGCAAGAACTTGAGCGACATAACCAGGCTTGGAGGCTAAAACAGCCTGCCTTTCCCGGAAAGGCTCCAGATTCGAACTGATACTCTCAGCCAGTATCTTCTTGCAGTCTACACAGCCGATGCGAGCGCTACGACATTCCGAAGCAATTTCCTCCACGCGGGCGGGGGTGAAAAAATTGTGGAGTCGGAAAACATTACATATTTCAGGATGCCCGGGGTCGGAGCGGTATCTCCGCGCCGGGTCTGTAACGGCTGTCATAACTCGCTTCGAGATTTCCTGGGGGGAGGCAGATATTTCAATTTGGTTATTATAGCTTTTGCTCATCTTCTGCACTCCATCCAGGCCTAAAACCGAAGGAAAGTTAGTAAGCTTCGCCTGTGGCTCAGGAAAAACAACCCCGAAAAGGGAGTTAAACCGACGTACTATCTCACGAGCCAATTCCAGATGAGGAAGCTGGTCCTCGCCCACAGGAACAACCTCTCCCTTATAAAGAGCAATATCGGCAGTCATGAGAACAGGATAACCCACCAGCCCATAATTGACGTTATGTGGCTGCATCTTAACCTTCTCCTTAAATGTCGGAACACATGCCGGCTGCCAGCCAGTCGAGCACCATCTCGTAAATATCTTCCCGAAGAGATTCTGTGTTTTCCAGGGTGGTGAGAGCATGAATATCCACCACGCAATAGACGCAGTCATATTCATCCTGAAGGACAATGAAATTCTGTACCGCTCCCAGGTAGTTACCAATATGTTGCCTGCCTGTGGGACGGAAGCCAGAGAAAACGCGTTTTCTCATTTATTTGTGCCAAAGTTTAGCACATAGAAGAAACGAGTAACAAGACTAAAGGAAATTAGCTCGAAGCCTTGCTTGAGCAAGTTAGTCAAGCAGGGCTATATAGAAGAGAATTAGCGAGAGGGGAGGCCAGGCATTTGGCCTCCCCTCTTATCAACCCTTTCCGGGTTCACAATGAAACTTGGGTTACCCGGGACACTTCGAGGAATTAAGACTAGGGTGTTAGTACATTATGGAAGATAACACGGACAGTCTCACCGGGCGCTAAGTTGATTTCGACTGTTTCGTCGATAACCGTATTAGTGGTAGAAGGATCCGGGTCGTCGAACTCAATCCAATCTAGCTCCCAGCCAGCGGGTAAAATCTCGGTCACCGTGTACGTTCCAGCACTCAGTGCCCCACTGTCTTTGCTTTCATCATGTCTCAGGCTGAAATTATTACCGTAGCTGGGGTCAAACCAAAAGGCTATTGTACCAAGAGAATCATCGGGCGCTTGTTTTTCGACGATAATATGGCTACCGAAGGTTGTTGTAACCACAGGGTAGAACCTTAGTTGTACCAGCTTGGTGCCGTCATTCACGAGACCCTGCTCGGTAATCACAAGGTCGGCAATATTGAAAATCCACTCGTTTGAAAAGTACCAGGCCATTGGTTCGGCTAAGGCAGCCATGTCAGTCAGCCATGCTTCGACATCAGCTTCATCAATGGAGCCATCATTATTATAGTCTCGGTTATCGAGAGTGATAGGGTTGCCATCATAGTCATCTTCCGGAACGTCGTTTATGTCTATGACTTCATCGTCATTGGCATCGAGGGTAGCATCGACAACCCAACCGGTATAGATAAACAGACGGGTGATATCCACCGCCCGAGATTTGCCCTTCCCCTTTGCTGTTGGATCCTCAAATCGGTACAATTCCTGATTTGCGGGATCAGGTACATAGATATTTTCCCCGACGATGAGACCCAGCAATAATTCAGAGTCCGAGCATGCGGTGTAGTTCCCGAAGTCGGGATCGCCTGGATCATTACATGCTTCCACTACTGTGTTCGGGTACAGGATGATATTGCTACGGGGCTCAATGTTAGGGTTCTTACCGTTGTTTGGTTTTGCGAGGATTCTGGCGAATACATAGTAGCCACCTGCTGGAGTAGGTATGTCATCGACCAGGACTTTGTAGGGCAGCTGAACCTTGGCTACTCCATCACCACCATAGGGCTCTGGCATGGCGCACGGGTCAAGCACCGTTAAATCGTACACTGATGCCTTCTTGTTGGAAACGTATTGTATGGTCGATGCACCATACTCAGCGACAAATACCGATTTGCCGCCTGGCGTCGGATCGCAGACAAATGTTTCCGGGTCCTTGCCGTGGATGTTCAAGTTGAAATGCTGTCCGCTTGGAAATCCGTTGCTCAGGGCAATGACATCCTTACCCGAGCCCGAATTCTGCGGTTTGGCCGCCATCACAGCTGTTGCTCCGACTAAAAGCGCCACAAGGGTTAGAACTGTGACAACAATCGCTATCCTTCTTTTCATAAATACATCCTCCTTACTTTTAATTATTTGAAATAAAATAGCGTCCTATAGATTATAATTGATTTTTTCGCCAAATCACCTCCCTTCGATTAATATCTATCTATTTATCAAAGCCGCTACTTTTTGGTTTGCCTATCTTCACAGTTTAGGTAACATGTCGGCTCATGTAAATAGGCTAAAAGTCCCGATTTTCAGTAAACAAAA
>SMTZ1_10008784_pt1 | contig 11584 bp, 11 predicted proteins | sample DeeMarSWOR136_30_FD_25667 | JGI IMG/M metagenome (IMG submission 25667)
ATAATACTGAGGCTACCGAAACGAAAATACAGAATTGTGCCAATTATGGAAATTATCAGAGCTATTAAAGCAATTAGTGGTGAAAAAAGGAATTTGTCACTGCGTCTACTTTTCTAAAAATATTTAAATCGACTCCATTATTATTGTGGTTCATGGCGCAATCTCCAGATGTTGAGAAAAAACAAAGTTTACTGAGGAATACTTCCTTTTTAGTAGAAACGATCTATATCCTCATTATCATCATCATTACCATCATAATTCTACTAGATTTTGTTGATACAGGATTTTTCCTCGGTCCATATCGCTTCTCTCACTGGATGGGGATAATAGGGTCTACTTTTATCCTGGTTTTCGCACCATTATATTATATACTGAAACGTCGTTTCCCCCAGCGATATAAAATTCTACTAAACCTCCACATCTTCGGGTTTACCACTTCTTTCTTATTCGTGTCCATCCATCTCGCTGGACAACTTAGTCGTCCACTCCAATTCTATCCATATTTGTTCAGATATAATCTCATCACATTGAGAGGTGGAAAAAAGCTTCAACCGCATACTAACAGGATGCTCCACGTGAGTCTCATAAGTGGATTATACATCGTAATGATTGTGCACATCGTACTCAACTTTATACTCGCGTAAAACATCTCTTTCTAAATATAATGTTAGAACTTGATTTATTGACTTTTAAAAAGTCCTCAAAATGCCGTTTCCATTCTTAGTCTCTCTCGACCAATATACAACAAATGGTTCAAAATTTATTGTGGGCAACTGGTAATAACACGGTAGCGGTTCCGTTGACCGCAGGGTTGCTCCTTCCGCTAGGAATTCTGCTGAGCCCCGCTATTGGGGCTTCACTGATATCCATAAGTATAATCATCGTTGCGGTAAACGCGCGCTTCCTCTCTCTCAAAAGTGATTTTTGACATTGATTTGCAGGTGTAAGCTAACTTGAATTGTAGGAGAGCAAGCTGATTTTCCGTGTATTATACACCACGCTCTTGGAGGTCGAAGACAACATTGCTGTTATCTTGTCTTTAAAATAGTTAAGAAAAAGAATCTTATCTTGCATCTTTTATTGATTCAAACTGTTAATGAAGATTATTGGATTCACTAAACATCCTAATGATGGATTGAGGGCATCACAGTGGTTTTGGTTATAGCTTTTTGGTTGGTCTTGGTCTCAGGTCTATTACATGTTATAGAGGAAACCCTCACCGGATGGGTTTCTTGGTTTCAGCGATATATACCTTCAATGACTGCCCGACAGTTTTGGATAGTGAATGCGCTCTTCCTTCTCCTGTGTGTAAGTGCACTTATGGTAAATGCGGCGTTTCCGTTATTCAGCCTTTCCATAGCTGCTTTAATTGCAGTGAATGGGTTTATCCATATTAGGAATTCCGTGCGGGAAAGGAGATACACGCCAGGTTTGGTCACGGCGATTTTCCTTTACCAGCCGGTGGCCACATGGACTTACTTGATCTATGCCCTGGCAGGATTGATTCCGCTTCCAATATTTCTGGGGTCATTATTGCTTGGTGTGGCGTGGATGCTTGGAGTTATCCTCATTGTCAGTTGGCATTCACGAAAAGCAAGTTCTTTGACCTGATGAAAATAATCTACACAACAGGTTCAATAAGGAGTCTCATACTTGAGTGCCGAAGACATATTTGTGAATTTCCAAATAAGTCAGGTAATGAGCTTGGAACGGACCTTAACCAAGGCATTGAATCTGCATGAGCAAGAGCCAAGTAACGCTGTTCAGCAAAATTTCTTAGCCTGCTGTTCAAACAACCCATGATTATACAACTCTTATCAAAAACAAGAAATGCCAAAATTTGGTTTCAATATGTATTGTTTAGGAACCATTCTGGTTTGTGGTAGAGCCTACCACGAAATCACCTCAAAGAGGAAGAAATGGTGGATTCTCAAAGGTGTTGACACCCCATTATGAATAGTAGAGAATACAAACAAGAACTATTTACCCAAACTATTACTTTCCTTGAAACCATCTAACTCAACCCTCTTCATCTGTTCCATCCCTTTTTTCGAATAAGTTAAACTCTATTCTTTGGGGCTCATTATGACTAAAGGATTTTATACGCTCCAAATACTGTCTTACCAGGCTTTGCATAACTTAATGGAATGGAGAAAAAGATTATGGGATTATTTGGTCGATTTAAAGCCCCCAAAGCGACAATCTCAGTAATATTGAATAAGGATGCGTACAGCCTCAAAGAACCCCTAACAGGGACCGTTAATGTCTCATCATCTGAAGAATTTGACGCCGATGAAGTTCGTCTTGAAATCTGGGTCAACGAATGGACCAAAGCGACCGAGAAGCAGGGTACGAAAGAAAAACCAATAACAGTAACTGCTCAACAAAACAGCGTACTCCATCAAAGCAAGAATTCCATCGGAGGTCAAATGCAATTCACCGATGGTTTTAGCGACAGTATTGACTTCAGTATCCATTTGCCTTCAGGAGTTCCCCCTACCTATCGAAGTCAAAATGCCCGAAATACCTGGATGATGAAAGGCGTAATTGCCGTTAAAGGCCGACCCGATGTCACTAGCCACGACATGGAAGTTGTAATAACCTACTAGTGAACCCTCAAGTTGTAACATTACAGGGAAACCTAACACGTCTCTCGTGAGACGAGATCCAGATAAAGCAGTTAAGAAATTTGGAACGGGACAGAACCAACGCATTGAACCTATGAGAGTAAAAGGCAACTAAGGCTGTTCAGCAAAATTTCTTATTCCCGTTTTGCACCCCTAGCTAGTGTAAAGTGGTGAATACTATGGTTGGCGTTGATCCTTCAATACCCCTATCTGATATAGCGAAGCTTCCTGCAAAACTCCAGCGGGAGCTTGACGCCCATGGAATTAATGATCTTGCAGATCTTTTTCTGGCAGAGGCCAAATTACAGGACGCAGGTACATTGGCGAGCAGCACGGATCTTACTATTCGTGAAGCTCTTGAAGCCCGACAGTTTGGTCGGCGATATTTAGAAACCATTTTGGCAGAGATCACCGCCAAGCGCAAGGTCGAATCGTTGGGATTATTGTGGAAGATTCATTGGCTGTTAGGAGCTGTACCTGAAGGAAATCTCCGAAAGGAACTTATCGCGCTTGAGGCCTCAGCCATTGCCACGATTCTTGAAACCTTAGAAACCACAGAGGCAGTGACGATTGAACAAATTCTCCAAATACTGCTTCACCGTCTCCTCATTATTCCAAAAGCGACAATGAATGCGGAGCTGACACAACTTGTGGAGTTTGCTGAGAAGTTTCAGCGGAGCTCCTTACTCGCCTATCAAACGACCAAGGCAAAGGATTCGATGATGGCTTTAGCCGATGAGGATGATCCCACAAAGCAGGTTGTACAGATACGAAAACTCACAACTCATTGGAAGAACCTTCTTAAGACAATGCAAGACCGCAGCCAGGAACGAGGAACCGTAATTATATCAGCACTCCTGTCAAGTGATGACCTAAGAGTGCTAGATATCAGCGAACGGCATTTGCAAGAACGCCTTCAGCAAACCATGACAACAAAGAAACTTCGACAATCACAACTAAAGCATATCACGACTGCAATGAATGCCATGTTTGATCTCCGCGATGCCTTCTCTACTGCTAGACTAGCCACGCGGGCGAGTCAGATATGGTTTGAACTGGCACAAGGTAAAACCAGCAAGGCACTCGGAGATGATTTATTACGTAGTCTACGATTTGCACGTACCGCGATTTTCAATTATCGTGCACTTGATGATTTGAACGGAGCTGTCAAGCAGCTTGATCATATTATCCTCGTACTTGGTGAAATCCCATTCGAACCCGCTGAACTCCTTGAGGAAGCCGTTACAAGTGCCTTCCAAACAATAATTCGAACTATCCCACTCTTGGACCGTCCTGCAGACCAAGAATTCATTCTTCGAATCTCAAAACGGCTGGGCATTCTCATAACGAGGTTGATGCCCAAAATCGCAGCTGCTGAAGCCCAGTCTGCTTTGGCAAAACTCCAAATTGAATTCCAGCAAACAGCACTAAAACAGCTGAAGCAACTTGGGGCAACACCTGAGACCAATCAACCACTCACCCAAGAGCTCATAGAAGCTCAATTGCGCCTTATCGAAGTTACCCCAGAAGATGAAAGAGACGCCCTCCTACACGCAGCCGCTGAATATGCAACCCAACTAATATCTGAGACCCACCCAACAACGAAAACCGACGAGAAAAATCTTGAAATTATTTCCCGCGTTGTACAGCAACTAGCACAGCGACCCAAGGAAACTTTGAGCGATTCAGCACAACACCTTATGGAGAAAAGTCACAAACTCAACGAACAATTATATTTCCAAACCAAAGACACCCAGATACGCGCCCAGCTCGCCCTGCAACTCTTGCTTTCAAAGGTCTCCCCTGACCCTTCAGGAAAGGTGATCATGACCTTTCCTACCAAAGATTTGGACAAACTCGAAGATTATGCGACAACAGCAATGCTGGCCCAAGTCAAAGGTCGACAACAAGTAAAAACCTTGAAAGCGGGATCATTGCTGGTCTGGATTCTTTTACAACGCTTAAGTGAAGTCACAGAGAGCAGAGAGATGCAAAAACTGAGAGAGGATGCACGAGAGTTTGTACACCAAACCTTCACGTTTATGCCACCATCAAACGCGTTGACCAGCGAATCGTTCCCCTTTGCCTTCCTCTTACTCCGCAATGTTAACGCCTTAGCCTACGAAGAGCACCCCTCTGAGGAGACGCAATGGGAACAGCTGCTAACACAAAGTGAACACCTCGCCCAAACTCTAGCCAAAGCTGCAGCGATAAAGGGCGACACGCGAAACGAGATTCTAGCCCTAAGTGCTGCAGGAACTGCCACAGCCAAACTCGCCACGCTTACTACCGACCACAATTCACAAACCCGCTTGCTCCGAAGAGCAGCTACCCAGTTACAAAAAGCGCTCAAAGTTGTCGCCAGCGACAGGGATTCTACAGATATTGAGACTGTTTTGTCTGAATATACTCAACTCATGCATGCCCGCTTATCAGTAACCCCAGCCCTCTCTGCACAAATTCCGATATTTGAAGAGTGGAGTCAAACGTACAAGGATGGGATTAATGCTCTCCAAAATAGAGATGCTGAAGATGCCGCGAATAGGCTACAAGCCTCACTGATACTCAACGTGGAGATCCCACTCACCTTCACACTTCTTAGTGAAAGTAAAGCAAACCTTGATTCGGTTCGACGCCAACTGACAGATATGCTCCGTGAAGCCAGTCAAATCGGATTCAAGGACCAAGCAGAGTTAGCACAACGACTAGAAAGGCGTTGGGCCTTCCAATTAGGTGACGACTCATTATTAGATGCAGGATATCGCCTCGAAGATGGTGATACTGGATTCACCTTAGCTGATGAGCATTTTCGGATCAGGCTTCAGGTTGAGCTTGAAGTAGCGATCGACGGTCATGTATTACAGAAAAATGAACCCTTTCCGTATCTTCGTCCCTCAACCAAGCCCACCGATTTAGTCTGGTACGACATGACGCCCATATTGTCGAGTACTTATGAAGGGGACCAGCTTCAGACATGGCTTACCCTGCTTAACCCTAGCGAAAACAGTGTTTCTATTGGGTTTTGGCTAGTACCCTCCAAGAACACCACGGCTACTGTTACTTTACAGATTCTAGGCACCGAAGCCATGTCTCAAGGTGCAGATGGGATCATGATACAGCTTACTGGCTCTCAGTTGGAAATACCGCGACAACCATCAGTTGCTGAACGACGGGATACGAGGGGAATTCTGATCTACGAGCCGAAACTCACAGCAGGATTTCCTGATATCATTCGATTGAATTTACGAATTGCTTAGCATCAATAGTATTTAGAGCCCAATTTGTAGACCCCAGAGAACCCAATAGACCACAGCTGTTACAAGAATAGCGATAAGGATTCCAGCCAGTAGCTGCGATGGTGAATGCAGTTTTAGCTTCCAGCGAGCCCATGCCACAAGAACTGCTAAGAGCATGAAGGGAAGGAAAAAGAGACCATACACCCAAATCAATCCAGTAATCGGTCCAGCGACACCAGCGCTATGCGCTGAAACTTTCCAATGAAGACTCACAAGGGCAATTACTGATGTCACTCCAGCGTACGCGATGGCAATGACAGCCATAGCGTGATTGTGAAAAATCCAGGCGATTAGTGCCCCACTAAAATAGATGATGATAGCGGCTAGATAAAGTAGGGGTCGGTCACGGCGATTTTTTACATCGAATGTCATTTTTCCGCGCGCAACCATTAACGCGACTGGAAGGATGGGACCTACAACGACAAAGAAGATTCCAATGAGGAAAGATTGCCACGGCTGTATCAACCCGGTTCCTATAGGCGAATAGAAAGCCAAAACAGTAACTGCGCCCATGGCAATTAGGGGCGGTGATAGAAGATTTGAGAGTACTCGAGCTATGCGAATAGAAATTTTTGAATTGTCTGGCTGAGTCATTGCATCACCATTGGGATAGAGCACATAGCTTTAGAGATTCAATTGTTTGAGACAGGATTTCGTTGGTTGACCAGTTTCATCCCATCCACGAAGGCGATAATAGTCGGGAAGCATCTCCTCAAGATGAGAAACTCGGTTTCGGGACCCTCCTTCAGGTAATGGTGTGGAGAAACGTGGAGGGAGGCAGTCATCCTTCGCTGAAAAACCTTCTCGAATATTGAATAACCGTTCAAGAGTCCAGATTCTCTCGCCAATTTTGAGGAACTCTTTACCAGATATTGTGAGCGATGTCGCAGCGGAGAGTAGATCAGCATAATCTTCCACGCCAAAAGCGAAGGTGGTAAATCGGCATAGAACAAGCGAATCCATTGCAGCGGAGAGATTTTGAAACAGAATCACAAGTCCGGCCTTTCCCTCAACACGATCGCGATCGACAAGGACAGGTGATCCCAATATCTCAGGTCCTATAAGATAGGCCCGTAAATGGCATCCTCCTCGGTTGGAGGTAGCATAAGCTAGAGCATGTCCTTGAACCCCCCTGGGATCGTAAGCAGGCATTTCTAATCCCTTCACCTGCATTGCTAGTTGCGGTGCGTTATACCGGGTAGCTAAATCTTTGGAACCTTGTCCAAGTTCCTTTCCCAATCCACGAGCGTGGGCTATATCATCGATGAGGTTGAGCAACTCTGCAGTGTTCCCAAATTCATGTGTAGATTGGAGATAGCCTTTCTGCACAAGCTCCATCGCACATCCAATTGTGCTGCCTACTGAAATCGTGTCTAGACCTAGCTCATTACACCGATGATTAGCAGTAGTAATCCATTCGAGATCATTGATTCCACACTGAGGTCCTAAAGCCCAAATAGTCTCATACTCAGGACCACCTATTTCAGTTCCTTGAACTTGAGAGATTCGGCCACAGCCAATTGGACAACCGAAACAATGGTACCGCTTGGTGAAGAACCGTTCAAGCAGCTTTTCCCCAGAAACGCCTTCAGCATCGTTAAAGGTTCCCTCTTGGAAGTTGTGTGTTGGTAGCATTCCGTATTCATTGATGAGGTTGACTAGCACTGCTGTCCCATATACGGGTAAAGAATTGTTCGTGATAGAATCTTTTTTGATAAGTCGACGCGTGCGGTTAACGACGACATCGAGTTTTTCAGGATCATTTATTGAGATTTGTTTTGTGCCATGAATCACGATGGCTTTCAGATGCTTTGCACCCATGACGGCCCCTACACCACCACGACCTGCGGCGCGATGCTTGTCATTCATGATTGAGGCAAGGTGGACCCGATTTTCTCCCCCAGGGCCGATGCATGCCACTTGGGCTTTGGCATTAGTTTCATCAAGAAGATAATCTGTGGAGGGACTTACCTCTTGACCCCAAACATCCTTCGCTGACCGAAATTCAACGTCTCTGTCATTAATCCAGAGATAAGTTGGTGATTTTGCACGCCCTTGGAGAACCAAAGCAGCAAAGCCCGCCCGGCGGAGCTGGGGACCAAAGTGTCCTCCACAGTTGGAGTCAAAAATCGTACCAGTTAACGGTGATTTGGTGATTACGGCGACCCGCCCTCCCGTTGGTGCAGCTGAAGCTGTAAGGGGACCAATGGCAAACACCAGAAGATTTTCAGGTGCTAATGGAGAAACGGCGGGGATTACTTGATCATAGACTAGTTTTACCCCTAGACCACGACCACCTAGATAGTAGGTAAAAAGCTCAGGTGTGAGTTCTTGTTGTTTCACCGTTTGGTTAGTAAGTGAAATTCGAAGCAGTTTTGTATCAGAATAGGATTGACTGACCTCATCTGTCATTTGATTCTCCTCCTAATCATTGAAGACGTTTTGGTCACGGTGGGGACAGGTAACGCAGCGTTGTTTGTACCAAAGATACACTTCTTTGGGTTGTTTCCCCAAACTGGCCTGCCGACTTGGACAAGTCCAACAGGGTTTGTCAGGCTCAAGGAAGGTGTCACTGTATCCTGCCCAACGGAACCCTTCGACGATGGCAACGCCTGAGCTTGTGCCAAGACGATTTGCACCAGCATCGATCATTCGCAAAGCATCCTTGAAGCTACGGATGCCACCTGCAGCTTTTACTCCCATATCCGGTCCTACCGTTTCACGCATCAGTTGAACATCATACGGTGTAGCACCCATAGGTCCAAATCCGGTAGAAGTTTTGACAAAGTGCGCGCCGGCATCTTTACAGATAAGACAAGCCTTCTGTTTCTCCTCATCAATTAGAAACCCTGTTTCAAGAATCACTTTCACTATCGCATCATCAGCGGCACTAACCACCGCCTCGATATCAGATTGAACCAAATCATAGTTCTTGTCTTTAAGAGCACCTATGTTAATGACCATATCAACCTCGGTAGCGCCTTTTTGCACCGCCTGCTTTACCTCAAAGGCTTTTACCTCCGAAAGGGTGGCACCCAAAGGAAAGCCAACAACTACGCACACATCCACCGATGAGTTCTTCAATAAGTCGGTGGCATATTCAACGTGAACGGGATTGATGCACACCGTTGCAAACTCGTAAGCTAGGGCTTCTTCACATAGTTCTAAAATTTTTGCCCGTTTTGTTTCTGGCTTGAGTCGTGTATGATCAATGAATTTGACAAGCTCTTCAACGGTTAATGACATCTTCAACACTCCTTTGCACCTCATTTGTCCCCTCATGAAGGATAAACTTGTTTCTTCGTGAAAATAGTGAAGTTTCAAAGAACTTCTGCTGCCTGAATAAAGCTTATCTAATTCATTGAGCGAATTCGTGGGTAGGTGCCCGACCATGAATTCAAGACGAACTAAACTTTTACAAACACTGGTGGACTCATTTGGTCCTAGTGGCTTTGAACGCGAAACTAACGCTCTGGTCGCTGAAGCCATGCGCCCAGTTGCCGATGAAATCACCATCGACAAACTCGGAAGTGTACAGTTCATCAAAAAGGGGAGCGCTGATAGACCACGAATTCTTTTCGCCGGCCATGTTGACGAGGTGGGCTTCATCGTCTCAGGGATTACCAAGGACGGATTCCTTAAGGTCAATCCATTAGGAGGATGGTGGAGTCAAGTTGTATTGGCACAAAAAGTCATTGTACGCACACGAAAAAATGACCGCTACTTTGGCGTCTTTGGAGCCAAACCCCCTCATATCCTCAAGCCAGATGAACGAAAGAAAGTTGTTGAACTTGATGAGATGTTTATTGATGTTGGCGCAAGCTCTGAAGATGATATCAAGGAAATGGGTATCCAAGTTGGTGATCCAATTGTGCCTGATACCTCGTTTCAACTAATTCGCGATGGCAAATTAGCTGCAGCCAAAGCCTTTGATGACCGCCTTGGGGCATTCATTGCCATGGAAGTAATCTACCAATTGAAGAAGGAAAAAATCGACCATCCAAATACTGTGATTGGAGCCGCAACCGTTCAAGAGGAAGTCGGTCTTCGAGGGGCTCGAACCACTGCACATCTTATTGAGCCAGATGTTGGGTTTGCCCTAGAAGTGGACCTGGCCGGTGATATGCCTGGTATCAAACCTGAACAAGCTGCAACAAAATTAGGAAAAGGACCGGCGATTTGTACAATGGACCGATCAATGATACCTAACCAACCACTACTCAACTTCGTTATTCAGACTGCGAAGAAGGAAAAAATTCCCTATCAACTTTCTCAGATGTATGGTGGTGGTACGGATGCAGGTGTAATCCACATCGACCGGGCCGGGTGTCCCAGCTTGGTTATTGGTGTACCGACTCGACACATCCACAGTCATGTTGGCATCCTCAACCTAGATGACGTCGAGAAGACAATTGATCTTCTTGTGGCTGTGGTAAAAGGACTAGATAAGAAGGTAGTGAGGAGCTTCACAGACCTATAAGACGAAACGTTGAGTAGGTGATGGGAGCAGTCGGAGTATGGCTCTTGAGCTGGTGGTTTTCGACCTCGATGGAACCCTAGTGACCGCTGAAATTAACTTTCGGGCGATGCGCCGTGCTATTCGAGACTTATTACTTGAACACGGCTTTCCAGTTGAAGTGCTTCCAATGAACAGTACTCAAGATTTACTCAGAAGTGCCTTTGCTTATGCTGGGAAGCAAGGGAAATCACCTGTTGAAATTAGCGAACTGCGTGACAAAGTCTACGCCGCAGCCGTTAAATATGAATGGGCAGGAGCGAAGAATGCCCAACTTGTGCCAGGAGCCAAAGAGACACTCCAAGCCCTTCAAGACCACGATATCAGAACAGCAATTCTTACTAACGATAACGGTGAAGTAGCTAAGTATCTTCTGGAAAAATTCAAGCTATCAAAATTAATTGATCTCCTGATAACGCGTGATGATGCCCCGCACATGAAGCCATCCACTTCGGGTTTGGAGCTCATTTTGCGATATTTCAATGCAACTCCCACAAGTACGCTCTTCATTGGCGACTCTACAATAGATATCATGACGGCGAAAAAACTGGGTATCCCAGTTATCGCTCGCCAGTCGAAACTTCTGACAGAAGATGAACTCCTTACCGAGGGAGCTCTTGTTGTCTTTCCAACCCTCATCCCAATTATCCCCTATCTTCAGGATCAGAAAATGCTGTTACCCAGAAGGATGAAAACAAAAGGCTGATATTCGCAGATCTATTCTAGATTGTGTATTGTATCAATTGTGTGTGGAACTTGAGTGAAAACGGATTTTAAACTTGACCAACTGCTAGCAAACGGTGAAACCCGAAACACTGAATTTAAGCGTATGCTGACTTCAAAAGATGGAGTGGGAGACCGTCGAGCGAAGCTTATCGCACAATTGAAATTAATAACAAGCGAGGGGCCTGGTCAATTCGTGGTGGGAATCGAAGACATCCACGGTAAAAATTGGGAAGTCTATGGGCTTACCGTTGAGGAAGTTGAGAATAGCAAGACGGTTCTCAAAACGCTCTGTAAAGAAGCAGGTATTGACATTTTAGAACAAACCCACTACAGCACAGACAAAGGAATTGTGGCCAGTTTCACAGTGGCCCGAGTTATCACCCCCATGGTTCCTGAAACCGTCGGTATGAACTTAGTGG
>SMTZ1_10006710_pt1 | contig 11580 bp, 11 predicted proteins | sample DeeMarSWOR136_30_FD_25667 | JGI IMG/M metagenome (IMG submission 25667)
TAGAAAGACTGGAGACTCTGGCTGAGTTGAAGGCAATGCCAAAGGAAGCAGTAAGCGCAATTGGCCGTGCCCTGCCAGAAGTAAAGGATCCTCGACAACGCGTCGAACTTGTCGAAGTGCTTGGGGAACATCTTCAGACCAAGGAATCGGCGGCACTGCTGTGTGAGCTACTGAATGATCCAGACAAGAAAGTTCGTTGGCAAGCCATACACAGCTTGAGCGGGATGGCCAAACGTACAGGTCGCAGTGGCGCCGAGCGCGTTAAACGGGGACCGGACTTTGCCCCCAAAGTTGAAGGCCTTGTCCCATATTTAATATCTGCGGCGGACGACAAGGTAGAAGGTAATCGCGTTTGTGCGTTATACGCTCTTGCCGGCACACGCGATCCTTCTGCTGTATCGGAGCTTCGGAATCGGCTGAAGGACCCGAGCGAAAAAGTCAGACTCTATGCGGCTTGCTTTCTCACCGAATATCAAGATGCAGCAGGATTGGCTGAAATGCGGGATGCCCTTGCTCGTTTCCGGCGAACCCGTCCTGTAGATATCCTGGATTATTATTGGCAGGTAGAAAAGCTGCTTGCCTCGTTTGAGCGGATCACCGGAAAGAGTTTTGGTGAGATTCCACTGGACCCATACTTGTGCAGTGATGGGAGACGAATACGGGATATCGAAAAACGCTACAAGGCTCTTCTTGATACGTGGGCCGAATGGTGGGCGTGGGAGCCGTAGGCCTGCTTTGCCGGCACTGGCAAAACGCAAACGGACCGGTTGCGGTTGCGCCACTCGTTACGGTTGTGGTGGCGCGGCTCGTTACGGTTGTGGTGGCGCGGCTCGTTACGGTTGCGTCAACCGTAGGACGATAGATCTTAAGAAAGCTGAAATCTCGGCAAGCATTTTGTCCGGGTCGCCCAGATTGCTCTCAATCAAACTGACTATCTTCGAACCGATTATTACGCCGTCAGCCCCTGCTGCCGCCACCGTCGCTGCGTGCTGCGGTTTGCTAATCCCAAAGCCTACACAAATCGGCACACTCGTAAGCTCCTTCAACTTGCCCACCAATCCCCCAACCGCATTAGATAGCCTCTCTCTGCTGCCGGTAACGCCCAACAGCGAGACAGTATAAATAAAGCCGGTGGTCTTCGAAGCAATCATCTTCATCCGCTCCGGGTCGGTGTTCGGCGTCACCATAAAAACAGTGTCGAGGCCCGCCGAAGCAGCAGGCCCAGTGATCTCATCTGCATCATCAATACTCAAGTCTGCAACCAGAACACTGTTTACTCCCGCCTCATGAAAATCGCCGAAGAACTTCTCGATCCCATACCGATAAACCAGGTTGTAATACATCAATAGGCCAATCGGAATATCCTTGTATTGCTTGATCTTACGGACAAACTCCAGAGCCTTCGCCACGGTCATCCCGTTCTTACGCGCCCGAATATCCGCCTTTTGTATTGTCACCCCATCCGCTATCGGATCGGAGAAAGGTATCCCTAACTCCAGAATATCCGCCCCCGCATCCACCGCGGCCTTCACAACCGCCAGACTCGTCTGGAAATCCGGGTCCCCCACAACGAAAAACGGTATCAAAGCCGCTCTCTTCACTCCTGCCAGCCCGCCAGCCGTCGAGCGGGCCAGTTCAGAAAAAACCTGTTTATATGTTTTCATAGACTGCGCCCTTTTCCTCTCTTGCGCACTGTCGGATCACTCGCTCTGCTCACCTCTGCGCCTCTCGACAATGGAAACGTCCTTGTCCCCTCGCCCCGAAAGACAGACCACCACTATCGTATCCGATTCCCACTTGCCTTTCTGGCTCATAAGATACGCCAACGCATGTGAAGGTTCCAGAGCCGGCAGTATCCCCTCCGTCTTGCACAGCAGTTCAAACGCATCCAGCACCTCCGCATCCTCCGCCGCGACGTACTGGGCCCTGCCGCTGTCTTTCAAATAGCAATGTTCCGGCCCAACTGCCGGATAATCCAGCCCGGCACTCACCGATTCAGTCTCACAAACTTGTCCTTCTTCGTCCTGGAGCAGGTAGGATTTCGCACCGTGCAAGATTCCGACTCTTCCCGCCACGAGCGTCGCCGCATGCTTGCCGCTGGCCAAGCTCCTGCCGCCAGCTTCGACGCCAATCAGTTTAACGTCCCTATCGTCGAGAAAGGCCGAAAACATGCCTATCGCATTGCTGCCCCCGCCCACACACGCCACAACGATATCCGGCAATCCGCCGATCTTCTCCAGACACTGCTGCCTGGCCTCGGCGCCGATGCAACTTTGAAAATGCTTCACAATCGTGGGATATGGATGGGGCCCACACGCCGAACCAAAGAGATAAAACGTATCCATAACGTGCGCCGTCCAGTAGCGCAATGCATCATTGATCGCGTCCTTCAACGTGCCCGTGCCCCCCGCGATGGGAATGACCTCTGCCCCGCAAAGCTTCATCTTGTGCACGTTCACGCTCTGACGCTCCACATCGGTTACGCCCATGAATATCTTGGTCTCCATGCCAAACAAGGCCCCGATCATCGCCGTCGCCAGCCCGTGCTGTCCCGCCCCGGTTTCAGCAATGAGTTTCGTCTTGCCCATATACTGCGCCAAGAGTCCCTGTCCCAGCGTGTTATTGACCTTGTGCGCGCCGCCGTGCATAAGGTCTTCCCGCTTCAGATACACCTTAAAGCCCACATGCTCGCTGAACCTTTTCGCCAAATAAAGCGGGCTTGGCCTACCCGCATAATCCTTTGAAAGCTGCGCCAGCTCAGAGACAAACGCCTCATCCTTATAGAAGCGATAAAAGGCCTCCTCCAGCTCCTCTAACACCGGTATCAAAACCTCCGGCACATAGAAACCACCATAGTCCCCAAATCTGCCCTTATGCTTCATGCCTTATTCCTCGCACCGTGCATCCGCGTTCGAACTCGAATGTTTCCACATAGCAACTCATCCACGCATACCCCCATCCGCTCATCGCTGCTCAGCCCCTGAGCTGGTTAATATTCTCAAACAGCTTTTGCATCTTCTGGTGGTCTTTCCTGCCTGGCTCAGCCTCAATCCCGCTGCAAACATCAATCCCATAGACTCCTAACTCAACCGCCTTAGCCGCGTTATCCGGATTTATCCCCCCGGCCAAAAATACACGCTTGCCCATATGTCCTATGATATTCCAGTCAAACGTCAGCCCCGTCCCCCCGTACTTCTCAGGATCAAAAGCATCCAGCAAAATGGCATCGGTGTAATAATCGTCTGCTTTCTCGATGTCGCTCTGGTCCTTCACCCGCAGTGCCTTCATCGTCTTGACACTGTGCGACAGAAACTCCTTGCAGAATTCCGGATCCTCATCGCCGTGAAGCTGAACCCAATCTAACTGACACAGGGCCACCCCCTCATGTATATGCTCAATCGATTCATTCACAAAGACACCTGCAATATCGATAAAAGCCGGTAGTCTGTTTATTACCTCCAAGGCACTGGCAGGCGTAATATAGCGCGGGCTTTTCGGATAGAAGTTAAAGCCCAACATATCCGCACCCATGGCGATCGCTGCCGCAGCGTCTTCATAGTTGGTGATGCCGCAGATCTTAACCTTCGGTATCAACATGTTCGTCGCCTGTCGCGTTTGGCATTGTCACTGCTAAGCAGCAGGGACCTACGACCTACGCGGATATTCAGCCATTCGAAATCTCGATCAACCTCTCCAGACACTCCACGGCCTTTCCACTACCTACCGCTTCCTCCGCCAATTTCATCGCCGGTCCGAAATCATGAGCCAAGCCTCCCACGATGATCGCAGCAGCAGCATTTAGCGCGACTATGTCTCTCCGTGGTCCAGTCTCCTTGCCGCTGAGTATGTCCCTCACGACCGCGGCGCTGGTCGTAGCGTCACTTACCTTCAACTCCTCCACGTCCGCCGCCTTGATGCCCAAATCCGCCGCCTTAAGCTGCTTGCTCGCAACCTGACCATCCTTCAACTCAACAATCTTGGTAGCTGCCCACGTACTTATCTCATCCAATCCCTGGCTGTGAACAACCATCGCATAACGTGTGCCCAGCAATTTAAGCGCCTCGGCCACAATTTGCATCAAGCTCTCATCCCCCACACCCAAGACCTGTGCCTGCGCCCGAGCCGGATTGGCCAACGGCCCAAGGATGTTGAACACCGTTCTGAAACCCAGGCCCTTACGTATCGGCTGAACATACTTCATCGCCGGATGAAACATCGGCGCAAACATAAACCCAATATGCGCCTCTTTTATGCACTCCGCCACGGTCTCAGCACCGGCGTCTATCTTCACACCCAACGCCTCAAGCACGTCCGCTGAGCCGCAACCGCTCGTGATGCCCCGGTTGCCGTGCTTGGCCACATAAACACCCGCACCTGCCGCCACCAGGGCCGCGGCAGTCGAAATATTAAAGGTTTTGACTGCCGCCCCGCCCGTCCCGCACGTGTCCACCAGATTATCAATGTCCACCTCCACCGCGACCGCGTGCTCCCGCAGCGACTTAGCAAGGCCTGCCAGTTCCGGTGCCGTCGCACCCTTAGCCCGCATCGCCGTCAGAAACGCAGCAATCTGCACCTCGCTGACCTGGCCTTCAAAAACAATATCCAGAAGCTCTGTCGCCTGCTCAAAGCCCAGACTCTCACCAGCCAACAAAGGCTCAATATATTCAGTTATCGTCGGCATACTACGTCCCCAGTCGTGTCATTCCTGCGCAAGGGAGGAATCCACACATTCTCGACGCCGCTGCCTCACGTTACTCTTGCCTTGTCCTTGGCAATCGTCAGTACATTTTCAATTATCTTGCCTCCCGCCGGCGTCAGAATACTCTCCGGATGAAACTGCACACCATATATGGGCAGCTCCTTGTGTCGAATTCCCATAACAATCCCCTCGAACTCCGCCGTCTGCTCCAGGCAATCCGGTAGCTCCACCGCACAAAGACTGTGATACCGCCCCGCCTGCAGCGGATTCTCCACACCGGCAAATATATCCTCCTCGTTATGCGTCACTCGCGATGGCTTACCGTGCATTGGCACCGGCGCATGTCCGATTTGCCCGCCAAAATGCTGCACAATCACCTGGTGGCCAAGACACACGCCGAGAATGGGCAGCTTATCCCTGAAATAGCCCACCGCCTCCAGCGACACTCCCGCCGTATCCGGCGTCCCCGGCCCCGGCGAAACCACTAACAGATCCGGCTTGAACTCATCCGCGACCCGCTTAAGCTCTTCAAGCTCCGTATCCGCCCGATAAACCTTAGCCTCACAGTCGCGCTTACAGAAGTCATCCACCAGGTTATACGTAAACGAGTCGAAGTTGTCGATAAACAGGACTTTTCTTTCTACATCTTGCATTGCGTTCTCACAATTTCGTTGAACGGTTGCGCTGCTCGCTGCGTCTTTCGTCCTACGGTTGACGTAACCGTAACGAGTAGCCCAACCGCAACCGGTCAGGTTGTCGTCAGCGTTCGCGTCTAATACTACTGCCCGCGTATGGCACGCAAACACGACCTCGCCTTGTGCTCTGTCTCTTCAAATTCCGTTTTAGGGACACTGTCGTGCACAATACCGGCGCCAACGCGAATATACGCCATGTGATCCTTAACCTGGAGACTCCTTATCGTTATGCAACTATCGAACTGCCCATCCACCGTCAGATACATAACCGCCCCGCCGTAGTATCCGCGTTTGGTCTTTTCGAACAGCCGTATCAGCTTCATCGCCTCGATCTTAGGCGCACCCGTCAGCGTCCCCATATTCATCGTCGCCAGATACGCACTCAGCGCGTCAAGCTCCGTAGCCAGCGTCCCCTTCACATTACTTACTAAATGCTGAACCGACTCGTATTTCTCCACCGTCAATAACTCCGTAACCACCCTGCTGCCCGGCTCAGCCACCCGCGCGATATCATTCCTGGCCAGATCAACCAGCATTATATGCTCTGCCAGCTCCTTATGGTCGAGCTTCAGCTCCGCCTCATATCTGAAATCTGTGTCGGCATCTATTGCCTTGCCAATCCGACCTCTGGGTTTCGTCCCCGCAATGGGCCTAATCTCCACCGCGCGCTTGCCCGTACCGCTGACGCGCAAATTCAGCTCCGGACTCGACCCCATCAATATCGTATTAGGCGTATTCAGATAGAACATATACGGCGACGGATTCAACACCCGCAGCCGCTTGTAAACGTCCAAAGGCTCATCCGGACAAGGCTCAATTATCGTCCTGCTCAGAACCACCTGGAAGATGTCACCGTCTAAGATATGCTGCTTGGCCTTGCGCACTATCTGCTCATACGCCGGTTGGTTGGTATCACTCGACGCCTCCGGCAGCGAACCCTCAAAGCGCTTGCCTTTCGGTGCGTCAAACCTCGCGATGTTGAAATAGTAGTCAAAGCAGTCTTTCGCCTCCGCAATCGCCTCCTCTCGATCCCCATCAGTCACCACGCAATTGACAATCACGTACTCGCGCTCGTGCACCGGGTCCACCAGGAAAATATTGTCTGCAAAATATAGCTCATAATCCGGATTGCCCAACAGATCAACCTCACTCACCGGCAGCTTCTCAAACTGATCTATGAAGTCGTAGCTAATCGCGCCCAACAGGCCGCACGTCACACGAAAAGGCTTACTCGCCAGCCGAAACGCAAACGCCACCGCCCGCAGCACATCCATCTGATTTATACTTCGCAGTCGCGTCTGCTCATCAACCACCTCTTCAACCTGCCGGATCCGACCGCTAATCACCGCCTCGCCGAACTCCACCGACTCACAAAATCCGAATCTTTCCTCTGCGTTCCTCGCCAAATATCTCAGCATCCGCCTGCCGGTATTACTGAGCGCCCGAATCGTGAATTCCGAACCTGCCCCGGCAAGGTAAAGCGCCGGCCGCGCCGTCCCGAAGCTCAGCGCATTTCTTTCCGACAGATAATCCCGCGCCTCAAACAAACAGGAGTTTTTTGCCCGCCCATAGTCGCTCATTTTGGCGAAGAAATCCACGGGCTCTGCAATCTCAATCCCTTTGACGATCGGCACAATCTGGCCAGGCTCAGCACCAGCTATTATCTGTCTATAATCTTCCATATTTGCAGCCTCTTACCGCATCTTTTAGTCGCAAACCAGCAAAATGGCAAACAAAAAACGCAACCCGCTTCTCCAGCAGGTTGCGTCTTCTCCCTAAAACAGATTTTTACAGCAAATTACCGCATACCTGCCGGATTCTATCCTGCAGGCCACCACCAGCTACCGGTATTTTTGCGGTTAATTTGCTTCATAATATTAGTCTTTTACCAGATTCTTTAACTTTTGTCAACCTCCATCCGAAAAATAAATCAAAAAAAGGCTGGTCTTATAACGGATAAATGATTACCTTGTTCTGGAGCACCTTGGGCGGTAGCAGTTCCGGATCTGGGTGGAGTATCTCGTTTTTGAACTCAATTATACGTCTTTGATTTTTGCTCAGACTACTCCTCAAAGCCTCCACCTCACTCTCAAGACCGGTCCGGGCGTCGAACAAATCACAAAACTGTTTGTCCCGGTCTCGAAGCTTGAGAGCAGCTTCTTTCCGACCCATGGCGCCCCTCAACTCAACCATTTGCTCAACAAACATCTGCTCAAGCTTCTCTAAAGTTGCTTTGGAGAACTTGTCTGACTGTCTGTACTGCTCGATAATCCCCAACTTCTCCTGTATCCCTGAAAGCTCTATTTCAAGAATACTAAGCATTTTGTTCATTTGCGTTATGGTTTCCTTGGATTTTTCATAAGCTTCTACGTCAGTAAAGAAGCCATAGCTGTCGGTATTTTTAAGCGTCTTATACGCTGATTCCGCTGACTTGAATTGAGGCTCTTTTTCGGCCAATTTCTTTTTGCTGTCAGATATCGTTTCCCGAGATTCTTGCAGTCTTAGCTTTCGTTCATCCACAAAGTCCTTGAGCAAAGGGGGAAGCTTTTCACGTGCTATATTGGTCAGGATCTCAATTAACGCCTGGGTCATATTCTTCGCGTCGTCAACGGTATAGGCGTAAAGGCTAAATTCAGTCTCTTCTGCAGTATACCTTTGATCTTTGAATAGGGAAGTTGCCGTAGAGATGACTCTATCTGCTTTGAGTAATTCCTTTTGTATCTCGGACATAGATTGTCCGGCAAAAGTTGCTAAAATCATCTTTGTCAATGCCGGGTAATCCCTATGGACATCAAGCTCCAGAGAAATTCGAGACAGGTCACACATAGAAAATACGGCAACATACTTTGGTTTAACGGGGCCGGCAAATTTCATAAGCCCTTCACTTCCTAACCTTGTGCTGATTTCAAATGTCAATTCTGTTTTGGCCTCATTGGGCTCATTGGGCTCGGCGGCCAATACAGTTGTACAGATGTAGGCTAAGATCAGGGCGATTGCTAATTGTCGTTTTCTTGAGCTAATCATTTTTGGGTTCTCCTTTCTGAATTAATGGATTCGTAATTTGGCTTCAGCCGCCGCAGCCGTTCCCGGATATCTTTCGACGATATATTGATATTGCCGCTGCGCGATCGCCCCGGCATCACGGTACTGGGCAAGTAGATCCGTCACTGCCAATAATTGGGCAGCGCTAGCCGATTCGGATATCTCACGCTCAATCTCTGCGACTGTTGGCTCTTTTTCCTTAGAACTCACAACGACACGCCACACAATAGCGCTGCTCACCACCAGCATAAGGGCCGCCGCAACCGCGGCATATCTGGACCAACGGACTCTCCTTGCCTTGACCGGGACCGGAACCTGGATACCCTTCGCCTCCTCCAGGCCATCCTTCCAAATAACACCTGCAAGCTCAAGCGATCTTTGCAACGCTTCGACTGTCTTCCGGCAGCGCTCACACTCAGGCAAATGCTCAGCCACCTCGCTCGACTTGTCCGGCGGCAACTCGCCATCGACATAATCCACGAGCATCTCAGAAATATCTTCACATGATTTCTGCATTATGGTCCAACCCCACGCTCTATCAGCCTCTCAGCCAGAGTCATCCGCGCCTCCCGAAGCCGGCTCCGCACAGTGGCCGGCTTCAACTCCAGCATCTGACCAATCTCAGTCGAACTCAGGTCACAGAAATATCGCAGCACCATCGGCGTTAGTAACGAACCATCCAGCTCCCGCAAACCTTCTCGCACCATCTCAAGTTCCTCAGCTGCAATCGCTTTTTCGCCCGGCCCCTTTGAGCCCCCCCTGGTTTCCGACCATCGCTTCATGATCTCGGAAGCCCGCCGACGAAAGCTCCGCCTGCGTCGGTGCTCCATCAGGCACCCATTGACCGTGACTTTTATTAACCACCTAACGCCTTCCTCTTCACTTCGCCATTTCCCAGGCTGTTTTAACGCCTGTATCGCCACATCCTGCAGGACATCCTCAGCATCAGAAGCGCTTAGCCCCATGCCAGCAATAATCCGCTTGAGGTGCCCAAACTGCCCCAGCAATATCCTTACAACGTCCGATGGCCGCTCGCTGACCCCCTGGTCCACTTCCGTCCCAAAGCCCGCATTTGTCTCATTCACCGCTTGTGTCCATCCAGGTCAGCTCGTTCATCTACGAATATAATGCCCAAAGATACTGAGGTGTTGGCGAAAAAACGCAATTCAATTTGAAAATGGCAGGTAGGAAGTGAAAAAATGCCGAGTCAGCGTCCGGCTCGGCCAAAGCGCCAAGAAAGGCGATCCCATCACAGCAACCGACAACTCCCGACACTCGGCTACACGATCCCTTTCTTCAGGATGATGTTCGCATACAAAGCCTTCTCGCTGGTCGCCACTACGGCGTATGCCTGCTTCGCCCTCTCGTAGAACGCAAACCTCTCCACAAATTCAAAGTCGGAAAACTTCTCGCCGCTTGCCTTGATAATCCTGCGATACTCCTGCCAGATCGTGGGCTTGGTATCATCGCCCGGCACCACGGCCATAAGCGCCACCGCCTTATCCACGTAAATATCCAGCGGAAGAAATTTCAGTACCGCCTCCAGCACCTCGCTCACCCCGTGCCCATCACACCTGACCAGCCGCTGCGCCACAGAAGCCGCCGGAAAATTACCATCCGCCAGCACTATCTCGTCCCCGTGTCCCATCTCCAAAAGTATCTTCATAAGCTCAGGCGATATTATTGCTGGAATATTCTTAAGCATGGCTCTGCTCACTCCTCAATAAACTACGCTCGCACCACGTGTGGCCGCAAAACGCCACGAAAAACTCAATCCGTATGAAATACCTCTTCCATCGTCGCCCACCATTCACCTTCCTGACGAGTCGGAACCGGCTCCTGTAAAGGATCCGTATATGTCCACCAAACCTTGGTGACTTCATTCTCAGCTATCTTTGCCATATCCCCCTCGTAATCATCACCATAGTACTCGAAATAGCTAAACAGATAATATCTGTCCGGCTGGACCCGACCCAGATAAATCGAGTAGTTGCGAATATTGGCTTTCTCTATCGCCTCTAACACACCCGGCCAAACAGCGGCGTGCAGTTGCTTATACGCTATTATCCCTTCTCTTTCGCTCTTCAGGGCGATGACCGACCCAAACCGCTGCGGCTCCTTATCAACCGGCGGCCCCTCAAAGTGAAAAACCTCCTCCCAGTTCGCCCACCACTCGCCCCCCTTGCGCGTCGGCAACGGCACCTGCAGCGGGTCCGTATGCCTCCACCACTGCTGCGTTGTTTTATCTTTGGCCATTCTGGCCATGTCTTTCTCAAAATCTTTGCCCTTGTACTCAAAGTAGCTAAACAGATAGAACTGCTCCGGCGCCACCTCGCCAAGGTATATTGAATAATTGCGAATGTTGCACCGGTTAATCCTCTTGAGCACGCCCGGCCAGGTATCGGCGTGCAGCCGCTTGTATTCCGCGATATTCTCCTGCTTAATGCCGATAACGCTACCGAAACGCTGCACTCGCGACTGGGCGCAACCCGAGACTGCCGCGAAGCAGCAAGCCAACAGAACCAACGTGATTATCTTACTGCTCTGTACCTTTGCCATGCGGATTTCTCCTTACTCAATCGCCTTCTATTTTATCAATCCGAAAAATCTCTCTGTGGACTCGGTCGCGAAGACCGTGTACAACACTACCATCGTCACAAAAAGCAGCACCGCAAGCACCTTGTAACTGCCTATCCCCCTCCACCCTTGCCACTGCACCGCCTCCAGCGGACTCTTCCACACTAACTTCTGGCTCTGCGCCGTATGCTCATGCGGCTTAAGTAACGAGACAGCCACCATAATCACCGAACACACCACAAACAGATAAAACCCCGACATCATAAACGGAATATTCCATCCCGTACCCTCATAGAAGTGAGGGGACAACCCCCAGCCGAATCTTGTTGCCAACCATTCGGCAGGTACGGTAACGAACTTCGGTGTTTTGTCGCTAAACCAGTCAACAAAAAACCCTACCAGGCCCAAGACTGACCCACACAGCAGAGTCGTCAGTGCTGCCTTACTCGATGCCCGCCGCCACAGCACCCCGAAAAGAAACACCACCGTAATCGGCGGCGCCAGGTAACATATCACCGTATTGGAGCCCTGATAAATGGTCGGAAACCGCTCAATAAAGGGCGACCA
>SMTZ1_10006711_pt1 | contig 11579 bp, 16 predicted proteins | sample DeeMarSWOR136_30_FD_25667 | JGI IMG/M metagenome (IMG submission 25667)
GAACAACTTTATTGTATCGCTTGGATACGCTGCACAAGTTGTTGTCATGTTAATATTATAAAAGCGAGCTAAACAAAATAATAAAGGAGGAAAATAAATATGAAAGGAGTAATTGAAATAGGAGCAGGAATAATAATTTTGCTAGTTATAGCTGGAGCTTTAATGTTTGTTCCAGGATTAGGGAATTCAGCGTTGTCAATTATAACAGGACCACAAACTTGTAATATTGCACCTTATGCATGGAATTGTTATTGTCCAATCGGGTTTGAAAAATCACCTGCATCAATAGGTGAATGGGATTCTAGTATAAAATATATTTGTATTCCAGAAATGGTGGTTACAGACTGTGAATATCCAATATCATATGCAGGTTCACTAACAGATGAGTTTAAAACAAACGTATTTTCCTGTGCCAAGGAATACATCATAACAAACTATCCAGATTGTGTTAGCAAGGATTGTTCAGACCCAATGTGGAAGGAAATAGGAACAGTTGTTGATGTAGAAAAAACATATGGATATGTACAATGCAGAGATCCACAAGCAATTGGCGGAGTTATAAGATGGCAAGTGACATTTGATATACTCAATGGTTCATTGCATCCAAGTTTATGGTTGCCGTTCTGCAACTAAAGTGATTTAAATGAAAAAAACAGTTTTTTTAGTTTTTTCTATACTTTTCTTTATTATTTTTTCTACATTTTGTTTGGCTGAAACCACCTATGGTTCTACATGGGAAGAGACATGTAACAATGGGATTTGCACACGTACATTTTATTCGGGTGTGATATACACACAAAATGCTACAGGCCATTGGGTAAGACCTTCCGATGTTTTATATATCACAAAAAATTCTGACGATATAACTTTCCATTATGATGGAACAAATTATTATAATGTGACTTTCGAAGTTGGAGCTGTTTATAATGGAAATTATTATCCCATGGCAGATGTGAAAGAATTGAAACCCAATATTAATTTTGATTTTCCTTCTGAAAAGCATGACACTTATATAAAGTATGCTATAAATATATCTAATTTAACAGATAATTTAAATGTTTCTTTGATAAATAGCATCACTTTGACCTATAAAAACCACTATGGTTTCACTTTAGAGCAATTGAAACAGGGAAACAGATGTTTCTATGTGAAAGACAAGATGGCTTTGTATTTCGAGGATTTGTTGGAATTTTACACTATCTCTTTGAACAAGAGTGAAAAAAGGATTTATATTGGAAATTTGACGGAGAATGTAAAAAATGGGAATTTGTATTTAGATCCTGCTTTACAATTACAAGATGCAGATAGTGAGAATTTGGAAGACACATATATAAATCAAACTAATCCTACATCAAATTATAGTTCTTCAGACATTCTTTATTTAAGACCCCTAAATTCAACATTTAGCAACAAGACATACACATACTTAAAATTTAATATATCATCTATACCAGCAGGGAAAACAATAACAGAAGCAAAATTAGAATTAAAAATGACTATTCCATCTATTACAGGAACTCCAAAACAACAGTTGAGGCATGTTTACAACCAAACATGGACTGAGGATACAATTACATGGAATAATCATCCATGCGATGAAAACATGACAAACTCAGGAGAATGTAATCAAACCGCTGAAGCATCTACTACTTACTATGGCATAAGTAGTACATCAAAAAACTTTACCATAACAAATATGGTTAAAAAGGATTATGATGACAGTAATTCCAATTTTAGTGTAATAATTAATGTTTCCTGTAATGATAACCCAGCAGGGAAAGATTATTATTTTTTATCAAAGGAGTATTCAACGGTTTCTTATAGGCCGACTTTGTATGTTACTTATACTTCAGGATATCCAAAATGGTATAGCAACCAAACCTCTGTTCCATCATAATATAATCCAACAAACTTGACAAAAATTAATATAACATGGAACGTAAGTACAATAAGTATTGATAAGGTTTTTATAGAGTTGAACCATACAGGAACGCCTACAAACTATTCAATGAACAATACCACTTATGCTGGAGATATTTATAACTATTCAATTCTTTTGGGTGTTGGTACATATCAATGGAAATCTTATGCAAACACAACAGAAAACTTTTGGAACACCTCCGACACTTGGTATTTCACAATCGCAAAAAATACAACAAATCCTGTCCATTTGAACATTTCAAATGATAACTATGCGACCAACACCACGAACAACAACATCTCTGTTGAAACAGACCATACCGTGAAGATTCATGCCTATATGGGTTATTCAAGTGCTGGAACAGTCGGTTTATATATTGATGGCACATCCCAAACAAATCCTTATTCAAACACATTCGGCGAGGGAGCACATGCTATCAAAGTCAACACGTCTGGTAATGCCAACTATTCTGCGAATGCGACTGGGTTAACATATTATGTGATTGCTACATCACCGACTGGTGGTGGCACGACTGGTGGTGGTGGAAGTTTTCAAATCATTGCTCCGAATGTTTCCTTCACTTTGGAACCCGAGAACCCAGTTCTTATTGCTCCATTAAAGACGGAGTTTGTGCAAAATATATCCTATAAAGTATGCTCACAACACACAAATGAATTGAGTATTGATGTGGATTTCAACTATGAGAACATAAAAGCAATTATGGAAAAACCATTCATAGTCCTACCAGGAGAATGTGAAATCTTCGATGTGGAAGTGACTGTTTTTAATTTAACCGAGGGGAAGGAATATTCAATTGGAATGGTTGCTACAGATATTAACAGTAGGGAGTTCAGGACATCAACAATAACTATTACTACCTCATTTGTTTCTGGAACAATAAAGGACGTCATCGGTTTTTTCATGTCTAAACTAAGCTGGAGCTACACAATCGACGGCGCACACCCAATAACGATTCCATATATGGGATTGTGGACTAGTCTTGGCGCATTTGTGGTCGTATTCTGGCTCATAACTAAAGGGTTCAAAGGGCAGTATAGAATTAGACGACTGAGAGGTAATAAAAGCCTTCCGTTTGTTGTTTCAACTATCGTAATGATATTATTGTTAGTTTTCTTAATTCCAATATAATAATTATTGTAGTTGTGCCTCATATTTGATTTTTTTCTTATGTCTTAATGGTTTTATAGTCATTTCTGGTGGTTTTATCTGATTTAAAAGTGTTTTTATTGGCGATTCACCTTCTTGCATGTCCACATCACCACCTATAACTTTACCAGATGGGGCATCTATAACAACACCATATTTAGTTGGTGAGCCTTTTGAAAGAACTAACCAAATATTATTAGATCCTAAAAAGGTCTTTCTCTTTATCTTCACAAACGACTTGGAAGATGGAATTTCTGACGTTTTTCCAGCCAAAACTTCCTGTGATTTTTTCAAAGCGTATTTATAATCAACTTCTTTTGTTGATTTCCAATAGAGAAAATAGAAAAACCCAGCTATGACTACTGTTATCACTATGAAGTATTGAATTTGTAATTGTAAATAGCCTTGCCAAAAAGAAAAAATGAAACTACCTATAGTTGCTACTGCCAAAATTATTATTAATGTGTTTTTTGTTAATAGTTTCATTATTCTTGCTCCTTATGTTTTGTTGATGGTGCTGGAACCCAACCAAAATTAGATCTACCAGACTTATGCCAAACTATACACGTTCTTCTACCATCTCGTATTTTTTTATTTCTAAATTTACCACTATGCCAATTACCAGAACCGTCTTTCCAAACACCCATCACTCTTCTAACTAATGAGTAAGGCCTTTTTCTTATTTTTGCAATTCTTCTCAATTCTTCTCCACTTATTTCCTCAAAAAATATTATATAATGTGCCTGCTCTATTAATTCATCAGGAATTTGTGATAATGTCTGCGTTCCAGCTACTATATACTCACCTAATTGTCTACCCAACGAAGCAATATCATTTAAAATAATATCTTTACATGCAGGATTTTGAAGTCTTGGACATGCTGTTGTAGCTATATCATCAAAAAAATAAACAATTCTTTTTCTTGATATTTTACCTTCTTTTTTTGCATTATGAATTTGTCTTAAAATTGCACTAATATAAATAGAATGGTATTTTTTCATTTCTGGTCCACGTGCCCAATTAAAACAAAGAGACGGTATCCAATCTTTATTTATTAAATCAACAAAATTCATAGGATGATTATCTCCAAATACCTCTGCTGTTTTCATCCTACCAATTTGTCTTAATAATGAAGAGGTTGTTGAAAGTCTGAATTTAATCTCCTTTTCTTTTATTTGTAGTTTACGAGCAAGGTTGGTATTTATTTTTTGTATTTTTTTAATTAAATCCTCCCAATTTTTTGGCTTTCTTCCTGACCATAAATATTGAATTAAATGTGCCTTTGGCTCTTCTGGACTTAGATTAAAACACGACTTCCATAAATCTTCTGCCTGTATGTCTCTAATTGATAACTGTCCTATTTTCATTTGTGAAAAGCCCCTCACTCTACCTTGTTTTTTTTGTATATATCTAGGAACAAAAGGAAAAATTGGTAATTGTTCTGCATTCCTCCAAAAAGGCAACCATCTTTTAAATTTATTTTGAACAGAATACATGGACCAGTAAAAATCATTTTTTATGCTAGACAAATCAACGCAGGCATATCCACTATTGAATAAATCGCCTAAAAGCCCTCTCATGGCATATGTTTTACCTGCACCTGTTGGGGAAACAAACAAAACACATCCACCACCCGTTGAAAAATCTAGCTTAACATTAAGATCTGTCATTGTTTCATCATGACAAAGAAAAGGTATTGAATCTATTGATATTGGCACCTCTTTTTTTGGTAATCTGCGCAAAAGATAGTCTCTAAAAAGTTTGGAGGATGGTCTATTCTGGGCAAATCTTAAAGCATTTTGAAGATGGTCTAATGTCATTTCATCACATTTTGATTAAAAACTAAGTTCTAACTAAGGCTATTTTCTTAGTAATCTTAGCTTAAAAGTAAGGCTAAAAACACATGATTTTAGGTTTTTATAGCTATAGATTGTTCTTTTTCTTTATTTTCACTTTTATACACCATCATATAATTAGCAGTTGTATTGTATTTTGGTGCTATATCCTTCATAGTTATGTTAGGATTCATTGCTTTCTGCCTTTCATATTCCTCCAAAGCCAATTCTACTGGTTTTTTTATTTCTGGAGCAATTCTATTACACATCTTTTCCAAAGCCATCCAATAGTTTTCCAATAAGAATGAAGAATAAATTATATATTTAGCTAAAAGCGGAACCAATTGATTGTCTCTGTTAATCCAATCTGTTGTAGTTAATTCCCAAGGAATAAAGTCTGTGAAAACTGTATTTTTCATTAGCCTTTTTTTATTTATTTTATTAAAAAATGGAAAAAACCATTTCTGGGCTCTAGGATTGTTCTCAAACAAGTCTATTATATCCACAGACATTTCAGTAAGATGATGTTGGTAAGCATTATAGACTTCCTGTATCCTTCCTTTGAATTCAGCAATATTAGCCGCAGAATCTAACGTCATTTCCTCGAACTTCTTTTTTGTCTCTTCCAACTTACTAATGTTTTTCTCATATTCCTCCAATTTAGCCCGCTCTATCAATGGTATTTCAGATTGTACTATATCATCTTCCTCCATTATTCTTCACCCCTCATCTGATCCTCTATTATTTCCGATGGTATTGGTTCTGAACCACCATAACTATAAGGCGTTTTAATATATCTTGCCCTTAATGGCTGGTGCGCTATGTTAACAGCTTCAATCCTTTTTATGATATCATCAACCAATTCGTTTGTTGGAATATTCTTTTTATAAAGATCGTACTGTAGTGCCTTAATAAAATCATTCTTCCTTTTTAAATTATCTTCCAACCATTGAATCTTTCTAACAAAATTACCAATAACAGTATCTTCAATTGGAATTGGATTACCAAAAGAATCATAACAAGGACAAATAGCTGTAAATTTGCTCATATTCATCCTATAATTAGAATTAAGACCAAACACAGCATTCTCATTAACTAATATTTCCTTTGGTTGTCCTCTTTTGAATTTTATTAATATTGATTTTGTTTGTGAATCAATATGATATTTATATATCTCTCTAACTTGACCGTCTCCAAAACAAACAAAAACCTTTCTTTTATCAGAACTAAGAAGATTTATCATTCTCATATTTATTATTTTCTTTGCTAGTATTTAAATTTTCTTCTTTTTTTGGTTTTGGTAATTTTTTACTTAATTCATCAATTTTATCTCTCAGTTCCTTATTTTCTTTTTCTATCCTAGCGGTTTCCCTCAATGTCCTTATATTAAAACTAGTATCAACAGGTCCCCTCATTATATCCAATATATTTGGAACAACTATATAAGCAACTATAATACCTAAAACAATAATCACAACCCATTGAGTTAAAGAAACACCTTCAAGGGCTGCTTTTTCCTCAGATAATGTCGAAACCTGTTGTTCAAGCCCATCTACCTTATCTGTTATATTCGTCATCATATGTAAGAAGAAAACTTCGGGTTCAGAAACATTCCAGGGTAATTTACAATTAACAACATATCCACTCTGTTCGAGCGTCTCTGCTTCCACAGCAGAAGCTGAACAGTTGCCAAGCCAAGTTATGTCAAATTCTATTGGCAATGGTCTGAATCTTGATGATATTCCCCAGAATATTGAACATTCTTCACAATCTGGATAGGTTATGTTTTTCGTGACATTCGTCTCGTTCTGCGCGTGAACATTTTGTGAAGATAATGTGAAGATTAATAAAACTGCTAAAAATTTTAAATTCATGCTGTCACCTATAAGTGATATTTACAAACTCGCTAACATTAAAATATAAACTACAGTTCCATTCACCCTCTTGGCCAGGAACGACACGCATGGTTATATTTCCAGTTTCAATGGTTCCATCGTCCTCATTTATCTCTGTTACACCGTTCAAATTAAGATCAATCCAACCGCTTTTTGATGAACCAATCGGTAATTGAATGTCTGTGCTTAATATATCTGAACCAAACTCACAATTGGTGGTAAAATTAACTGATGTGTTAATTGGCTCGTGGACAGTCGCAATAACCAATTCCTTATGTTCGTTGACAGCCAAAACACCATAATCAATCTCATGATATGCTGTGACATTCGCCAGAGCGATTCCGAAGAATATTATCTCTGCCGAGACGACTGTTGTCAGCAACAACCAAAATGGTATTGAAAATATTTTTCTCATTTCAAAAACTCCTCGATTATTTTATCCTTGTTTTTCTTCAATATTGACGTGATTATTGGAAGAAGTATGGCCTCTATTTCAGGAAAAACATGCGGGGAGAAAATCACCTTTCTCAGCTTTGTCTCCATCTCCTTTCTAGAGAACTGTACAACATCCCATTTTTTAGCGCCCAGATGCTTGTACCTGAATGTTATGTATTTTTTTCTACGCAAGTCTGAACCGTATTTTCCCATTATTTTCTCTCCTTAAACTTTTTTCTTAAACTAATATAATGCAGGGCAAACTTATAAACAACCACGCACGTGATGAAGCCTGCCACAAACCCAACTATGAAATAATCTGGAATTATCATTTTATCACGCCCGCGTAGACGACTTCCTTCCCAAGTTCAAAAAATTTCAGAAACTCGATGAGTTCCTTTTCGTTCCTCAAAATCTCCTTATCGCCGTTCTTGAGCTTCATGATGTATTGAGTCATTTAACCATCTGCTTAATTGCCTCGCTAACAACTTCGGATCTACTTTTATTTAAAGTTTTTTCCAAATCAACTAATTTAAAAAAAGTTTCATCATCCAAAGAAACTGTTATTGAAGGCATTATAATAATGATATTTTTGTTTATATAAATATTTATATTATAATGGATATATGTTTTGTAAAATAAAAAAGCTTATAAATCTTCTTGTAAATATATTTCTAAGGTGATTTATATGGTAACAAGAGAAGATTTTAAAGAAGTTGAAGACATGAAGGGAGAAGTTGTTCTTAGCAGCACTTTAGAAAACGAGTTTGACGGAACTTTAGTAAAGATTTCGCAAAGAGAAGATCAAATCAAACTCTTTATACAACTTGACGAAACCGAGTGGACAATTGTTAGTTATAGGATAGCAAAATCATTAACAAAAGCAAGCCATTTATATAAGTTGTTTGAAACATTAAAAAGTATGGGACTACCAGAAGATACTGAAGTCTTAGTTGGAAAAAAAATCAAATGGAAGAGATTTAAAATGGCTATGGGTTTTGACAGGCATTTTCCCCAAAGAATTTACAACTGAGAAATGAAAACAAAATTCAAATATTTGAACATATGTTTTGCTAAACGAAAATATTTTTAAATGATTAAAAGAAATTATAGAATTACCGAGTTGTGATGTGATGTTATGGTAGAAAAAGAAATAGTAATAAAATTTCTAAACAAAACAGTAGTTTTAGAATTAACTGAAACAAATCTTTTCTACAAAGGATGTGTTAAGGAAGTTACAGATAGCTCCTTATTTCTTGAATTATTAAATGGAAAAGATGTAGCCATTGCTCTTTCTGAAATTAGGTTTATAAGGGAGGTGGATGGATAATGCAACATGGTTGCACCGATTGGTATCATATATGTGGAATGGGACAAGAGAATGGGTGTTGTCTTTTATGTGATGACGCTGAAGAAGGATGTCTCTGTTATGATTGTAAATGTTCAGACTGCCTTTGGTATAGTGGTTATACTCACTATCGTGGTAAAGGTTCATGTGATTTAGCAGAAGAGTGGAAAGAAGAAGCTGAAGAAAAAAGAAGAAATTGGGAAGATTGGGTTGATACAATAATTGAAATGAGAACTACTACATTAGAAAATAGGACAAAAGGAAAAATACCTAACATAATAATTGAACAAAAAATATTAGATTTACTTAAATTTGAAAAAGATAGTTCAGAAATTATAATAAAATTACAAAAAATAGGTTTCTTAATAGATGATATATTTATTGCCTTTGATTCATTAGAATTAAAGAAAAAAATAAGAGAAAAAATAAACTTTGCTACTTTTAATTACAAAGGTAAAATAGGGTTTTATGAGGTTGTTAAAAATGCTAGATGATTTAATTTTTTACAAACCTAATACATTTTTTGTAAGCAAGTTGCTATATGAACATCCGCTTATGACAACAAACGAAATGATACAATTTGATTACCAATATAAAATCTATGAAGTTTTTACTGGACAGGGAAATTCACCAATATTCTTAGTTTGCGAACCCTTTACAAATCTTCCATTAGGACATAATGATTTAATATTAAAACATGAAAAAGAACCATTTAAAAAATTGGAAAAACCCAACTTCAAAATGAAAAAATTCTTGATTGAAAGATTTTTTGGAAAACCAAAAAAAGGTGAAGAAAAAACATTTAAGGAATTATTAGATTTAAATTATAATATTCCTATTTTTGCAGTTAATGGGGAGTGTATTGAAAAGGAAAAACTTGATGAATATTTAAAATCTTTACCACCGAATGAAATTCAATTTATAATAGATGATTTTTTCAAAAATGATGGTTGGAAAATTGATGATAAATTAAAATATCTCTATAAGACTGACAAAATTATTTTAACAGAGGGAAAATTAAATCCTTCTGAAGTAATGATATATCAACCACATAAAATTATAGTTACAAACACAAAAGTTGGAAAAACATCAGTAGCAAGAATGTGTGGGTATGTTTTAGATAAAGCAACATCATCAAGGTTTCTTGGGTTTGCAACTTCTGATTCAGTAGCTCAAGGACTAGGAAATGGCTTAATACGAACAACTTATTTTGATGAAGTTAGCTCATTAAATCAAATTTTCATAGATCATATATTGAATTATTTGGAATTTGGTGAAACAGAGGTGGCACTAGGAAAAAGTAATGTAAAAACAAGAGGATGGAGTCAATTGGTATTCCATAGCAATCCAGAAGTTCCTTCTGACGACCCAAACCAACTTTTAATTGGTTTAAATTCTTTTTTTCAAAAATTTACGATGAGAGCCGATGCACTAGGCTCAAGAATAGCATGTATAATTTTCAGTAATAATTTTGAAAGAGCTAAAAGAATAGCAAAAATTACAAATGAAGAAAGATTAAAAACAAAAATATTATTTGAAAGCATTATTAAAAACATTATCCAAAAAATTGAAGAACTATTAACAAAGCAGAAAATTGTTGAATGGCTTGATATGGATATAAAAAATTATAAAGATGAGGTATTTTTATTATTAGAAAAAAACCCACAAATTCCAGATTTGATGATACAAATATATAAAAGTCATGCTGATGGTGCTTTCAGACATATAAGAGGATTTGCATTCAAACAAGCAATTTTAGATAATATTTATGATTTATATTTTTGTGAGGATATGAAAAATTTTGATTATGAAAAATTCCTAGCTTCTTGTGAAGAGCATTTGAAAAAAATATGTGATATGAATATAGAAAGCTTGAAAAATATGTGTGAAACTTCCGTTGAAATAAAGGATCTTGCTTTTATATTTTTAAAAAATTTACCAGAATATCTGCGTGGATTGACTATTATTTTTTCAATGTTTTTAAAAGAGAAAGAAAAAGACCTAGTTGTACTTATGGAACTAAAAGAATTATGGGAGAAAAATGCTGAGAAAATAGGCATAAAAAACTACATCTTTTTTTCACAACTTTTAGAACAAATTGAAAGAGTTAATTTAATTAGGATAAATTTAAAATTAAAAATCTTCGGATATGAAATTTACAAGCAAGATGAGGTTCTTTTCCTAAGAATTTTACCTGAAAACAAGAATTATCTTCTTGCTATATCAAAACATAATGAGGAGGATATAATTTAGTATATTTAGTATAATATATAGGTAAGAAAATTATTTAGTATATTTAGTATGGTTATTATAAATTGATTACTATTTAGAGAATATTTTTTTCCCTATACCCCCCATACTAAATACTAAGTATACTAAGAAAATCAACAAAAAACGAATATAAATACAACAAAAAACGAGGTGAAGAGAATGTTTTGTGAAATTTGTGGAAGTGAAATGGAAGATGCTAGTTATTTAGAAAAACAAGGATATCCAAAAAACCTTTGGATTTGTACAGAGATGAAATGTGATAATTTTGGTGAATTGATTATAAGGGTTAGGTGACCAAAAATGAAAACCAACCTGCCTGACGACCAAAAAAACCCGCTCTGCACGGGCTGGAAGGAATTCCTTGAGCATGTGAAAAAAGAATCCTTAGGCGATTCCTAAATGTTCATAAAATGTACGAGATGTGATGATTTTTTTGATACAAAAGGAAACGGACTGATTTGCCCGTTTTGTGAAAAAAGAACCGAGGCGGTGAAACTAAAGTATTTTCCTGATACAGCGCCATAGGTTCGCCTATCCAGTGGTGCGAGGACCACGGCAACAAACCGATGCGTTGCAGGATTAGTATGAACCGGACAAAAAAGCAGAAAAGGTTGAATGAATTGGCTAAATTGATAAATAAATATAAAGATGAAATTTACCTGGACGGCAGACCGCCATTCTTCATGGTATTAAATGATATAAGGAAC
>SMTZ1_10033363_pt1 | contig 11579 bp, 13 predicted proteins | sample DeeMarSWOR136_30_FD_25667 | JGI IMG/M metagenome (IMG submission 25667)
AGAAGATTAAAAATAAAGAGGGAGCTGTGGAGGATGAGAAATTCCGGCTCTACTGGGAAGGCATGCCCATCTGGGGAAAGCTGAGAGACCTGGCTGAATTCTTTATTGACCTACGAACGGCTGTGGTGGCCTCCACTTACTGCAACAGCTGGATATTTGAATCTTTTGATCCCAAAGATCCCTTCATGAGCATGGCCCGGGCCTACACGGAGATTTTCATCGTCAGGGATGAGAACTTTAAAGAGAGCTATATTGAAAACATGGCCAATAGATATAAACTTGACGGGATTCTCTTCCATGATGCCAAAAAAAATTCCTACCCTCACCATTAACGGCGACCTGAATGACCTGCGCTGTTATTCAGAGGAGCAGGCCAAGACCAACATCGAAGCATTCGTCGAGCAGCTGGAATCGAGATAAAAAAGGAAGATTTATAAAAGGAACTCGAAAGCAATAATAGGCAGGCAAAAATATCTCCAGTCAAGTTTCATTGCGGATTAGTGGTGTCATTGCGAGCGAAGCGCAGCAATCCCATAATGATAAATGGAAGCATTTTTGAGAAGAAAATGGCAAGAAGACATTATCATGTCTATATTTCATATAAATGAATGGAATATATATTCTAGAAAAATTAACTTAATGAAGGATGAGATTGCCGCGCTTCGCTCGCAATGACATAATACTCATGAGATTGCCGCGCTTCGCTCGCAATGACATTTTGCTCAGACGATTATTGCGTTGGTGCCGAAATGACATTATTTTCTTCGCAGGGCGAAAGGGTCCAGCGAATAGAGCTTTCTTAATATTATAATTTTATAATGAGCCATTTTGCAGGAATCGATGTCGGAGCTTCCACTACCAAAGCCGTAATCATCGATAAAAATCGTAAGATTCTGGGGCATTCAGTTAAAGATTCTGGCGCTGATTTCAAGGCTGCCGCGGAGAGGACTTTTGAGGAAGCGAAGAAGCAGGCGAAGAGAAAGGCTGAGGATGAATACTTCGTCGTCTCCACTGGTTACGGGAGGAGGAACGTCGCCTTTGCCAATGACACAAAAACGGAAATCAGCTGCCATGCCAAAGGGAGCTTCCATTATTATCCAGACTCTCACACCCTGATCGATATCGGAGGGCAGGACAGCAAAATCATCAAGGTCAACGCTTCCGGGAACAGGACCGGGTTCAAGATGAACCGCAAATGTGCAGCGGGCACGGGTGCCTTCCTGGAGGAGATGGCCAACCGCTTGAAGATCAAGCTGGAAAAGCTGAACGAGCTGGCTGAAAAGTCGGAGAAAGAGGTCCAGATCGGAAGCTACTGCACGGTCTTTTCTGCCACCGAAATCCTGACCAAGATCAGGGAAGGGGTAGAAGTCAAAGACCTGGTCAAGGGGATTTTTCACTCGATCATAAAAAGGGCCATCGAGATGGACCCTTTGGAGGGCAATATAGTCATGAGCGGGGGAGTGGTGGCGCACAATCCTTTTTTGGTCTCCATGTTTGAGGAAAAACTGGAAAGAAAGATTTTTGTGCCTCCTCTCCCTCAATTGACAGGCGCCTTCGGCGCTGCCTTATTCGCTTTGGAAGAAAAAGGAGGATAAAATGCTCGATGCCTTATTCAAACCAAGGTCAGTGGCCATTGTCGGAGCTTCGAACAATCCTTTGAGCATCGGCCACATTGTCATGCAAAACCTTCTTGACCACGGTTTTCAAGGTCCCATATATCCGATCAACCCCAAATCAAAGTTCATCAAAAGTTTCAGAGCCTATACTTCGGTGACCGAGATTCCCGATGAGGTGGACCTGGTGAACATCTCCATCAAGAACACCCTGGTTCCTTACGTGCTGGAGGACTGCGGCAAGAAGGGAGTCAAGTTTGCCATCGTCCATACGGCCGGCTTCAAAGAGGTGGGGGAGGAAGGCCTCCAGCTGGAAAGGCAGATCGTGGAGATCGCCCACAAGTACGGCATGCGAATATACGGCCCGAACTCTCAGGGCATTCAGAACTCCGACCCGGCCATTTCGGTCTACGCCAATTTCACCTTTGTGCCCATGAGCCCGGGCAACATCTCCATTGTCGCCCAGAGCGGAGGGGTCGGAGAGACTCTGAAGCTGCACCTCTACCGGATCGGCAAGGGGATACGGATGTACTCCAGCTTTGGCAACGAGGCTGATGTGAGCATGAACGAGATCATCGATTATTACGGCCAGGACGAGGAGACCAAGGTCATAATGGTCCATATCGAGACGATGAAAGACCCGGAAGGTTTCCTGGAGGTGGCCAGCCGGGTGACCAGGAAAAAGCCCATCCTGGCCCTGAAGACAGGAAAAACATCAGAAGGAAATCGAACAGGAGACCATAGCGGATGTGATCTTCAAGAAGAGCGGGGTGCTCCGCTTTCATTCCCAGGAGGATATGATCGATGCTGCCATCGCCTTTTCCAACCAGCCTGTTCCCAAAGGAGATAGAGTCGTTATCGTTACTAATACGGGCGGACCGGCCATTATCGCGGTCGATGAATGCATCAATGCCGGGTTGAAACTGGCTAAGCTGAGCCCGAAGACAGTCACTACCCTGAAAAAGCTTGTTTTTCAGGAAGCGATCGTCTCCAATCCGGTCGATGTCGTGGCTACGGCCGGGCCTGAACAGTACGGAGGCACGGTCCAGGCCTTGCTCAAAGACCCGAACATCGACTCGCTCCTTCTGGTTTTCGTCACCGCTCCGTTTGTCGACTGTGAAGGAATCGCCTGCAAGCTGGGTGAGCTGGGAAGAACATCAAAGAAGCCGGTTGTCTGTCAGGTGATGACCATCGAGAAATGGGCGGAGGTCATCCGTCTTATCCGGGAGGGCAATATACCGGTCTATGACTTTGCCGAGACAGCGGCCCGGGCTCTTTCGTCGATGACCGAGTACGGGAAAATCATCCAGAGAGAAGAGCCTGTCTACAAAAGATTCAAGGTCGAGAGGAAAAAAGCCGCGGAGCTGCTCGAAAAACAAAAAGGAAAGGACAAGTTCCTGGCGCAGGATGTGGTGTTCGAACTCCTCAGGCGTTACGGCATCCCGACTGTCCCCACTGTGAAGGTCAAGAAAGAAGACCAACTGGAAAAGGCTGCCGAGAAAATCGGCTATCCGCTGGTGCTCAAGGTGGATTCCGAGAAGATCATCCATAAGACGGAAGCCGGAGGCGTTGTCCTTGGTCTGAATGAAAAGAGCGAGCTGCTTGCCGCCTTCAAAAAGATGGCCCGGAAGTTCGCCAGGCACAAGCCAGGCTACATCCTCCAGAAGCACATGACAGAGGGCAAGGAAGTGATCATGGGAGCCAAGGCGAATCCAGGCGTTCAGCCCACGATCATGTTTGGACTGGGTGGTGTATTCGTCGAGATTCTCAAGGATGTCCAGTTCAGGCTGGCGCCTCTCTCTGAAAATTATGCCCTGGAGATGATCCGGTCCATCAAGGGCTATCCTCTTCTCCAGGGAGCGAGAGGAGAGAAAGCCGTGGACGTCGATAAACTCGTAGAGATCCTGATGCGTCTATCCCAGCTGGCATCCGATTTTCCTGAGATCAGCGAGATGGACCTCAACCCGGTATTCGCTCTAGAAAAGGGCAAAGGTGCGGTGGTCGTCGATGCCCGCCTCCGAATCGTCAGATAAATAAATTGGGGACAGTCCCCAATTTTTAAAAAGTAAAAAGGAGCCAGGCTCCTTTTCATGATTTGGTGTCATTGCGAGCGAGGCAATTTCGCCCTTGTGTCATTGCGAGTATGGCAATTTCGCTCTTGTGTCATTGCGAGTGTAGCAATTTCGCTCTTGTGTCATTGCGAGTATGGCAATTTCGCTCTTGTGTCATTGCGAGCGAAGCGTGGCAATCTCATAGAAAAGGGATTTAAAATCCTCGCGGAGACAGGAGGTTCCGTCACTTTTGGATAAAGCCAAATTTTCAGAGAATAATGAATAAGAGAGGAATGAACAGGGAAGCATGAACTGGATTCCTTTAACTATTGTCTGTCTGTATATCGTTGTTCTGTATGTCATCACCTGGATGACCCGGCGTTTGAGCCGGGGAGGGATGATTGCCTACCTCCTGGCCGGTCGGGGCCTTCCTTTCTGGGTGGTTGCACCACTCCTCACAGGCTTGGCTGTGGGTGGGGCGTCAACAATCGGAGTGGCTGAGAGCGCCTACAGGAACGGAATATCAGCGGGCTGGTACAACGCAGCCTGGGCAGCCGGCGCGATACTGGTCGGCCTTATCGCTGCCCGCCGCTACCGCCAGATGGAAGTCAGCACCCTTCCCGAGCTTTTCGAGAGACATTACAGTGTGCCGGGACGGGTCATAGGCGTCATCGGTCAGCTCGTTCTCCAGGTGGTTATCACCTCCCTCCAGTACATCGCCGGAGGAGCCATTCTTTCCTCGCTTCTTCCCGACGTGTTCACTTTCAAGACGGGCATGTTCGTCACCGCAATCGTTTTTGTGGGGATTACCCTTATCGGCGGCTTCTGGGCCGCTGGACTGACCAACATCATCAATGTGGTCCTCATCTACGTCGGTGTAATAATGGGAGCTGTCATAGCCGTGGGCAAGATCGGAGGCTTCGGAGAGCTGGCTGCCAACCTTCCTGCCGGTCATCCCGGGTTTGACCTGGGCGCGATCGGCTGGGCTGTTATCCTCGGCTGGTTCATGGTGATGTGCACCATGACCTTTTCCGTGCAGTCCGTGGTTCAAGTCTCGTTTGCAGCCAAGGATTCCTCATCTGCCAGCAAAGGCTTTATCCTGGGCGGATTGATCATTCTCCCTGTGGGTTTTATCAGCGCTGTCATCGGCCTGGCTGCCACCATCCTCCATCCGGGGATCATCGCCACCGAAGCTCTGCCGCGGACAGTTCTGGGCCTGAGTCCCATCGTGGCCGGCCTGGTATTGGCCGGGCTCTGGGCCGCGGATGTCTCCACCGCCTCTGCCCTGCTGGTGGGAAGCGCGACTCTGGTTGTGGGCGACGTGATCAAGAGGTTTTTTGCCCCGGATTTAAATGAAAGAGGAGAAAGGGTCGTCTCCCGGGTGTCGGTCTTCATCCTGAGCGTTTTCACTTACCTTCTGGCTATCTCTGTCTCCGGTATCCTGAACACGCTGCTCATCGGCTTATGCCTGACCACAGCCTATACCCTGGTGACCCTGATGACTCTGTTCTGGCCTCAGGTGTGCCGGCGCGGTCATGCCACCTGGACCCTGCTCACCTCCATGTCCGCCCTCGCGCTTTGGCTGATTTTCCCTCAGATCCCTTCTTTTTTTAAAACGATCCACCTTCCCCATCCTATCTATCTCTGCTGGATGGTGAGTTTATTGACATTTTTACTGGTCGCCATTATAGATAAAAGACGCCTGAAATCGGATTAAGATTTTGAAGAGATGTTTTTCGTCTGTAACTTATAAACAGGAAGAGTTGGCTGCCAGGGGAGGATAGCCTATGGCCAAGACAAAAATGCTGTGTCCCTTTACCAATAAGCTGTGCCGTGAATGTGCGCAATACAGGGGAAGGCACTATTATCTTTGCTACTGCTCTAAATATCGGGGATATATAGGGGATCCTGAGGAGAGAGCTGAGCGGGAGCCGCGGCGGAGAAAGGCCAAAGAGAAGTTTGACCTGCCTTCCCAGCTAGCGCCGAGCCCCACCTGGTTAGTCCTCAATGAGTTTGCAGAAAGGAAAGGGAAATGATACGGGATTTTGTCTATTTAAAGGCGACTTCGGTCAAAGAAGCACTTGACCTGCTCGACAAGCACAAAGATGACTACAAAATTATCTGCGGGGGGCAGTCTCTGCTCATCCTCATGCGCCAGGGTTTGGTGGCACCTGAGAATCTGATCGATATCAAGAGCGTGAAGGAGCTGAGTTACATCAAATTCAGCTCAAAAGAAGGGCTAAAGATCGGAGCCACAACCACTCACCGGGATATCGAGAAATCTTCGGTAGTCAAGAAACACTTCCCGGTACTGGTCGACATGGAAGAGAGCCTGGCTTCCATTCAGACCCGCAACTGGGGGACCATAGGCGGAAACCTGGCTCATGCCGACCCTGCCGGCGACCCGGGACCGCTGCTTATGGCTCTGAATGCCCGGGTGAGTATAGCCAATAAAAAAAGAATCCGGAATCTGTCCCTTGAAGAATTTTTCATTGACTTCTTTGAGACCGTTCTCGAAGAAGGAGAGCTCCTGCTTGAAATCCAGGTGCCGCCGGTTCCTCCAAGGACAGCCACTGTCTACGAAAAGTTCAATATAATCAAGAATGACCAGCCCATTGTATCCGTTGCCGCCTCCCTGACATTGGACGAGGATGGCCTCCGCTGTAAAGAGGCCCGCCTTGTCCTCGGCGGAGCTGCCCCTATCCCTTTACGGGCGAAGGAAGCTGAGAGGATGCTGAAAGGAAAGAAGATCACTGAAAATTTGCTCGAGCAGGTCGGAAACAGGGCTTCAGAGGAGGCTGACCCGGTCGCTGATATCCATGCCAGCGAAGAGTACAGGAGGCATCTCATCAAGGCTCTGACCAAAAGGACGGTAAAGAGGGCCTGGGAAAACGCCCAAAATCTGGCCCACTGAGGAGGTCTCTGACTATGGAAAAGCTATTGTTGCATATAACAGTCAATGATGAATACAGGGAACTTTACATCAATCCCAAAAGGCTGCTGGTCGAGGTGTTGAGGGACGACCTGGCTCTTACCGGTTTTAGCCATGCAGGCTGACGGCGCTGAGGTGAACACGGTCGAGGGATTGGCCGAGGGAGGGGAGCTCAGCGACCTCCAGAAGTCGTTTCTGGACCACGGTGCTTTTCAATGTGGGTTCTGTACCCCAGGGATGCTGATGTCCGCGACTGCGTTGTTGAAGGAAATAAAGAAACCGACCAAAGAACAGATAAAAGAAGCCATCCACGGCAATCTCTGCCGTTGCACCGGTTATAACAGCATAATCCGTGCGGTCAAAGCTGTGGCCGAAGGTGAGTACAAGGAGAAAAGTCGATGAAAAAGTTCAACGTTATCAACACTCCCGTTCATAATATCGATGGTGTGGCCAAGATAACCGGGAGGGCGGAGTATGCCTTTGATGTCAAGCTGCCCCATATGCTCTACGGCAAGATCCTGAGAAGCATGTATCCCCACGCCAAAATCCTCAAAATCGATTCCAGAAAGGCGCTGGCTTTGACCGGAGTCAAAGGCGTTGTCACCGGCCAGGATACCCTGGGAGTAAAACAGGGGATTTGGAGACGGTACAAAGAGCTCTGCGATGAGGAGATCCTGGCCAGAAGCAAGGTCCGCTACATCGGAGAGCCGATAGCGGCCGTGGCTGCGGTCGATGAGGATACGGCTGAAGAAGCGCTGGATTTGATCGAGGTGGAATATGAACCTTTACCCGCTGTTTTCGAGCCGCTTGAGGCTATCAAGGAAGGGGCGCCTCAGCTTCACGAACGTGCTGAACGGAACATAAACGTCACCCGTCATATCGAATGGGGGGATGTGGATGAGGCGTTCAGGAAGGCCGAGCATATCCGGGAAGATTGGTTCAGATGCTCGCCGCAGCACCATGTCTGCATGGAGACGCATAACGCAGTGGCCAGTTACACTCCTGAAGGAAGATTGACCGTATGGACGTCCACCCAGTCCCACTACTATATCCAGGTTCTGCTTTCCTGGATGCTCGGGCTGAGAGAGAGCGATGTCAGGGTCATTTCACGGTATACGGGCGGAGGCTTTGGGAGCAAGTTCGAGATTGACTCGGCTCAGTTCTGCAGCTCGCTTCTGTCCATGAAGCTTTTCAAGCCGGTGAAGATCACGCTCACCCGTGAGGAAGAGTTCCAGGCCACCAAGCGCCGCACACCCATGTTCTACTATCTGAGGAGCGGCGTGAAAAAGGATGGGACTTTTGTGGCCAAAGAGGCAAGGGTGTTCACCGAAGGCGGCGCTTACACCTCCATGGGTGCCACGGCCCTTTACCTGACGGGCTTTTTCCAGACTTTTCCCTATACCTGGCCGAACTACCGTTATGACGGATACCGGGTTTACACCAACACCGCCCCGACTTCAGCCATGCGTGGTTTTGGGGCACCACAGGCTACCTTCACTGCCGAGACACAGATAGATCTCATAGCCGATGACCTGGGCCTGGATCCGATAGAGATCAGGCGCAAGAACGCGATGTACCCGGGTTACGAAGTCCCCGGGCAGGCAACGATCCAGAGCTGCGGCCTCAGCCAGTGTCTCGATAAGATTGAAGAGTGGATCAAATCGCGCGGCAAACTTCCACCGAACCGCGGAATCGGCATCGCAGCTTACGGTTTTATGTCCGGAGGGATCTTCAACTGGTTTGACACGCCTTATGCTTTCTCCTCGGCAGTGATTCAGGTCAACTATGACGGAAAGGTGGACCTCTATGTCGGATCACAGGATATGGGGCAGGGCTCGAATACGACGATGGTCATGATCTGTGCCGAGGAGATGGGGGTGCGCCCCGGGGATATTCGTCTTCACATGGGCGATACGGATAACTGCCCGGTCGACCTCGGAGCCTGGGGGAGCCGGGAAACCTTGATGCAGGGAAATGCGGTCGAGTTTGCGGCAGCCAAGCTATCCCCGAATATCGTCTATGACCTGGATATAAAGGACCGCTGGATCCACCTTATTGCGCGTCCTGAACGGGGCCTGTCCTATTTTGACGTGGTCAAGGAAGCCATCCGCGGAAAGGACGGACAGCCGATTATTGCCAGGGGCCATTACACCCCTCACAGAAAGGGCATGATATCACCAGCCTACAGTTTCGGCGTTCAGGCCGTTGAAGCCGAGGTCGATCCCGAGACCGGGAAAATCACGCTCAAGAATTGCGTCACCGCCCACGACTGCGGCCAGGTGATCAATCCCCTGGGTGTGGAAGGACAGCTGGAAGGAGCCATAGCCATGGCCGCCGGATATGGATTCACCGAGGATATGCCTATGGATGAAGGAAAGATACTGAACCCGAATCTGGTAGATTATAAGATCCTGAGGTCAGCTGAGATGCCCGAGACAAAGGTTATGGAAGTCGAGACCTATGAGCCTGAGGGCCCGTTCGGAGCCAAAGAGGCAGGAGAAGGGCTTACCAATCCGACCGCAGGGGCTCTGAGCAACGCGGTCTTCCATGCCGCGGGTGTCAGCGTCAAGAATCTTCCGATAACACCGGAAAAGGTGCTGGACGCACTCAGAAAGAAAGAAAAAGAAGGAAAGAAAGAAAAAAAGTAAGGAGGCTGTGCTTTGGGTTACAAATGTCCATCATGTGGAAAGATATGGCCGGATACCATGGACCTGGCCCGGCATATATTCGGGACTGGCGACCAGGCTCACAAGGATTGGGTGAACTCGAAAGGGCTCAATTTTATTGAGCTCCTGCTCGTCCAGACCATGGAACCCGGCAACAAAGGTTATAAGATCTTGGCTGACCTGCTGGAGAAAGAAGCAGAAAAGGTCAAATGAAGCGAATCTCTTCCATTTTATGTGGATAATTGAATGGCAAAAATACACGGAAATGGCGTCGCGCACTTCAAATTTTGAACGTCATTCCCTCAGCATCCCCTTAGGCGCCTGCGTGACTCCGCTGAGGGAATAGAGGGGTTTAACTGCGGGAGGAAACATGTTATTAGAAGGCAAATTCACTCTCAAAGCACCGATTCAGAAACTGTGGGATACGCTCTTGCAGCCGGAAACGTTGAAGGCCTGCCTGCCCGGTGCGGAAAAAATCGAGCTCATTGACGAAAAAACATACGACTGTGTAGTCAAGCAAAAGGTGGGCCCGATCTCGGTCCGCTTCAAGTTCAAATCCATCCTGACCAAAGTCGAACCCCCGAATCATGTGGAGATGGGAGGGGATGGGATGGACCTGGGCAAAGCCGGCCGCTTCACTCAGAAAACCAGCATAGACCTCAAAGAGACGGGGGCAGGTGAAGTCGAGGTTTCTTACAGGTGTGACGCTTCCATAGTCGGCAAGCTGGCCATGTTCGGAGACCGGGTTCTAAAAGCGAAAGCGAAAAAGATCGAAGCTGAGTTCACCCAGGCCTTGAGAGAGAAGCTGGAAGGCGCCGCTTGAAGAGCGTTCAAGAGAGTACTTCTCTTCCATTTATTGTGGGGAATTGAATGACTAAAATACACAGAAATGATGTCGCTCCCTTCAAATTTTGAGCGCCATTCCCGTGTATATTACCCACACTATCTGGAAGAGAGCTGGTTGGTTTAAGATAGCCAAACTTCTTCTCTCACGGGAAATTCGCGGATTTTGCCTTCTTCTTGACATAGTCCTGCTGAAAAAGTAGCATGCTGCCTGTAAAGACGGCGTTAGATTGGACATAAATCGATTTATATTCTCATTAAAAGGAGGCTGATATGGGATTGGATTGGCTAGAAAAAGATAAAAAGGCCAAGGATCACTCCCTTTGGGGGAAAGAGCATTGGGGGACTGAGCCCCCCTGCACGATGTATGAGAAGCGACCGATCGTCGATACTTCAGGGAAAAAGGTCGAGGGCCTTTATTCAGCCTGGATCATCCTCAACAATCCCGGCCAATACAATTCCTACACCACTCAAATGGTGAAGGGGGTTATAGCCGGTTTTCAGAGCGCTTCTCTGGACAGGAGTGTGGTCGCGGCTGTGTTCACGGCTGTGGGTGACAGGGCTTTCTGCACTGGCGGAAATACCAAGGAGTACGCGGAATACTATGCGGGAAAGCCCAACGAATACGGTGAATACATGGACCTGTTCAACGGTATGGTCGATTCCATCCTGATGTGCAAGAAGCCGACCATATGCAGAGTGAACGGGATGCGGATTGCCGGCGGCCAGGAGATCGGGATGGCCTGCGATATAGCCATCTCTGCGGACACGGCGATTTTCGGTCAGGCCGGTCCGCGGCATGGTTCAGCCCCGGACGGAGGGTCTTCGGATTTTCTTCCCTGGTTCTTGAGCATTGAAGACGCGATCTGGAATTGTGTGTCCTGTGAGCTGTGGAGCGCCTACAAGATGAAAAGGCTCGGCCTGGTCAGCAAAGTGGTGCCCGTGATCAAACAGGACAGCCAGTTCACCCGCAATCCTTCTGTGATCACGGATAGATACGTGGATGACGGCGAGATCGTCTACGGCGAGTTCCTCAGCGGGGAAGAGGGAAAGAAGGCCAGAGAATTCCTGAAGACCGCCACCATTGATTTTGAGCTTCTGGATAAATCTGTAAACGAAATAGTCTGGAAGTTCACCAACCTCTTTCCGGGCTGTCTGATCAAGTCCCTGGACAGCGTTAGGGCAAAGAAGAAGTATTACTGGGATCTGGCCAAGAACTATAACCGCCACTGGCTGGCAGCGAACATGATGTCAGAGGCCTTTATGGGATTCCATGCCTTCAACTCCAAAAAGATAACCGGGCAGGATGTTATCGACTTTGTCAAGTACAGACAGTTGATCGCCGAGGGAAAAGATGTGGATGAGTCATTCATGGAAGCCGTCTTACCCAAACCCAAGGAATAAAACCAGATAGGTTTCAAAGACGCTCAGCCTTTTTGAGAATCGGGTGGCTTAAAAGAAATAATAAACGGCC
>SMTZ1_10006712_pt1 | contig 11578 bp, 7 predicted proteins | sample DeeMarSWOR136_30_FD_25667 | JGI IMG/M metagenome (IMG submission 25667)
GAACTAGTTAACTTAAGAACCGCCGTGATACGTGAACCGTACGTCCGGTGGTGTGAGAAGTCGAGGGGCGTAAGCCCCTCACTTACTCGATTGCATTACAATTTGATTTTTCACTCGCTATCTTTTAATTTAGTGAGAATTTTTATCAATTTTATTGAATAAGGTTTATTTTTTATGAATAAATTATCATATTTGCACAATGCCCATCCCCAGTTTATTGAAGCACTTTATCAGAGTTATAAGCAAAATCCGGCATCAGTGGAATTTGGTTGGCGAAAGTTTTTCGAGGGATATGACCTGGCACGGCAATCTGATGGACAGGTACAGTTAACAGAAGTAGAAGCACCAGAACATATTCGGAAAGAAATCAAAATACTTAATTTAATTCAGGCGTATCGTTCCAGGGGTCATCTTTTTACCCAGACCAATCCGGTGAGGACACGTAGACAGTTTTCTCCAACTTTAGACCTGGAAAATTTCTCTCTGATGGAGGATGATCTTAATACGGTATTTCAGGCAGGGTCCGAGATAGGTATCGGTCCTGCAAGATTAGAGGATATCGTCAATCATCTAAAACAAACCTATTGCCGGTCTATCGGAGCGGAATATATGTTTATCCGTGAACCCGCAAAGGTGTGGTGGCTGAAAACTAAAATGGAATCGAGCAAAAATACGCCTAATTTCACTATTGAAGAGAAACGACATATACTGAATAAACTGAATCAGGCAGTTTTATTTGAAAATTTTTTGCATAGCAAATTTATCGGTCAAAAGCGTTTTTCTTTACAAGGTGGAGAAACTCTCATCCCTGGTCTTGATGCAATCATCGAAAAAGGAGTGGATATGGGGATTGAAGAATTTGTTATCGGAATGTCGCATCGAGGAAGATTGAATGTGCTGGCCAATATTTTAAATAAGTCCTATGAAGAGATTTTCAGCGAATTCGAAGGCCAGGAGTATGTGGATTCTGTTTTTGCCGGGGATGTGAAATATCATCTGGGGTATACCAGTCGGGTGAAAACCCGCCGAGATATTGAAGTGCAGCTTACTCTGGCACCCAATCCTTCGCATCTGGAAGCGGTGAATCCAATGATACAGGGTATTGCGAGAGCTAAAATGGAACTCAAGTATCGGGATGATTATACCAGGGTTGCCCCCATCATGATCCATGGAGATGCAGCCATTGCCGGGCAGGGAGTAGTCTACGAGGTCATCCAGATGTCCCAATTACCAGCATATCATACCGGTGGTACCATTCATCTAGTTATCAACAATCAGTTGGGATTTACCACGAATTTCCTCGAAGCCCGTTCAAGTACCTACTGTACTGATGTGGCTAAGGTTACGCTTTCTCCGGTATTTCATGTCAATGCCGACGATGTCGAGGCAGTAGTATTTGCCATACAACTTGCTATGGAGTACCGCCAGATTTTTCATACCGATGTCTTCATCGACCTACTTGGTTATCGGAAATATGGCCACAACGAAGGGGATGAACCGAGATTTACCCAACCAAAACTCTATAAAATAATTGCTCAGCATCCTGATCCGCATGAAATCTATATTGAAAAACTGAAGCAAAGTACTGGTATGGAACGGAATCTGGGTAAAGAAATGGAGCAACAGTTTACCAAAATGCTGCAGGAAAAGTTTGATCTCACTAAAAATGGCAAGCTGATAAAAAAAGCCCGGGTAGTCAAGGATAAGTGTGATGAAAGTCAGCGCGCAAAAGAATTTGATTATGAGGAAAATTTACCAACTGCTGTCAAAGAAAAAGATATTTTAAGAATTGCAGAAAAAGTGCTCACAATCCCACCTGAGGTAAAGGTTTTTAATAAAATCCGAAAACTCTACGATAGCCAGAGACAAAAAATAGTAAAAGACAAGGTAAGTGATTGGGCCATTGCAGAGATCCTCGCTTATGGAACACTTCTGGATGAAGGTACTTCTATCCGTGTGGTAGGGCAGGACACTGTCCGGGGCACCTTTTCTCATAGGCATGCAGTCTTGTTGAACGAGGAAACCGAAGAACAGTATATTCCTTTGCGTTCTGTGGAAAACAAAGGTTCACATTTTGATATCTTCAATTCTCACCTTTCGGAATATGCAGCTCTGGGATTTGAATACGGCTATTCATGCACCACCCCGCAAACCTTAAATATCTGGGAAGCGCAGTTTGGAGATTTTGCCAATGGAGCACAGGTGGTTATTGACCAATTCCTGGCAAGTGCAGAGCAGAAATGGAAGCGAATGAATGGACTGGTATTATACCTCCCCCATGGTTATGAAGGACAGGGACCGGAACATTCTTCTGCCCGCATTGAAAGATATCTTGAGTTATGTGCCAGGGATAATATGGTCTTGGCAAACTGCACTACCCCGGCCAATTTTTTCCATCTGTTAAGGCGTCATATGAAAATACCTTTCAGGACACCTCTGGTTATTTTTACCCCTAAAAGTCTTCTGAGACATCCCAAATGCATCAGTCCGTTGGATGATTTCACCCGGGGATCTTTTCAGCTGATTTATGATGATGTAGCTGCCATATCCAAAAATGTAAAAAAGGTTATTTTTTGTAGTGGAAAGATTTATTATGAACTATTAGATAGTAAAGAATCTGAAAAAAGGAAAGACATAGCAATTATTCGTTTGGAACAAATATACCCATTTCCTTATAAAAATATAAAAAATATCATTAGTAAGTATAATAATGCTCAAAAATTCGTGTGGGTACAGGAAGAACCTGAAAACTTTGGTATCATGCCTTTTCTGTTGAGGAAGTTTCGAACTATTCCTCTGGATTTTATTGCCAGAGAGGAGAGTGCTACCCCGGCGACTGGATTTTTCAAGCAGTATGTTACCGAACAGAAGGAAATTATTAATAAGGCTTTTCAATAATATAATTTAAAATAGCTGAAGGCCGATGCTATTTTATTAGCCTTAGAGTACCCACAAAGTTATTACATGGAAGAAAAAAGACATAATACTAGTCGAACAGAAAACAAATGTAAATCTTTTTAATCTTATTCGTACAACGGATTATGTTAAAAAGTGGATAAATGCAGTTTTTGAATAGTTAACCTTTTTGTACTCTTTGGTTTATGAATTAAGCAAGTAAAATTAATAAAGTGAGATGATGATTCTCTTAGCTCCGCTAAAGTATTATTAAAAAGTCATTCCGACCGTGGCGATCCCGGACAGGCTGACCGGGAGAGCGAAGTGCCAGTCTGGCTGGCAACGCCTGACGGGCCAGTCCGGCTTCAGACGGGGAGGAATCTATTGAAGTTATGAAGATTTCTTGACTTCGTCTCGGCTAGCCGGAACTCCGCTCGAAATGACATTTTTATTAACTATATAAAAAATAATGTGTTATTATTAATTCTAGCGAATTAAAGGGAAACATTATATGAACTTGTAGAGAATGATATCATAAAGTGGGAAATTATAGATGAAACATGATGTGAAAATCCCTCAAGTAGGAGAATCCATTACTGAGGTGACTATTGGGCAATGGTTGAAAAAGGATGGAGACTATGTGGGTATGGATGAGGTGATCTGTGAAATTGAATCAGAAAAGGCAACACTGGAAATTCGTTCACAAGAAGAGGGTAAATTAAAAATTATAAAGGGTGAAGGGGAGACTCTTGCTATTGGTGACAAAATTGCCGAAATAGATGCTTCTGCTGAGAGACTACTTACTATGCAAGAGGAAGTAAAAAAAGAAAATGTAAAAAAGACTTCTAACGCTCTTGAAACAGATGAAATCCCGAAACCGGCTTCTGAAAAACAACGGAAAGTATCACCTGTTGCCGCTAAATTACTGCAGGAAGCGGGAATTTCAGCTGCAAAGGTGCAGGGGTCCGGAGCCGGTGGCCGGATAACTAAAGCAGATGCCCAACAGGCCATTGATCGAATAGAGGAAACTAAAATTACTGTTCAAGAAGAAAGCATAATAAAGATACCTGAACCTGAAGTTAAGAGTAAGGAAACGACATCTGATAAAACAATACCCGCTGTAAAAATTCCGACCGATGGGCGTCAGGAACATCGGGAGAAGATTTCCACACTGCGCAAAACTATTGCCAGACGGCTGGTAGCAGCCAAAAACGAAACAGCCATGCTTACTACTTTTAATGAAGTAGATATGAGTGCAATCATGCAGGTTCGGAATAAATATAAAGAGATTTTTCAGGAAAAATATGGCCTGAAACTGGGATTGATATCTTTTTTTATTAAAGCATGCTGTGTTGCATTGAAAGAGTATCCCCAGGTGAATGCCATGATTGAGGAAGATGAGATAATATTTCACGATTATTGTGATATCTCAATAGCAGTTTCTACACCCAAAGGTTTGGTTGTTCCGGTTATTTTTGATGCAGACAAGCTTAATATGGCCCAGATTGAGACGGAGGTCAATCACCTGGCAATTAAGGGCAGGGAAAATAAACTGACCATTGAAGAGATGACCGGTGGCACTTTTTCCATTACCAATGGTGGTGTATTCGGCTCGCTGTTATCCACTCCTATCATTAATGCACCGCAAACTGCTATACTTGGAATGCATAAAATTGAAGATCGACCAGTTGCTTTCAATGGTGAAGTAGTAATCCGCCCCATGATGTATGTAGCCCTTTCCTATGACCATCGGATTATAGATGGGAAAGAATCGGTAAATTTCCTGGTTCGGGTGAAAGAATTACTGGAAGATCCGACGAGAATGCTTCTTGATGTATAAATATTCCTCTTTATCCTCCTTCCCACCAAGTGGTGATTTTTTTAGAAGGAAGACAGGGGGAATATTTTATTAACAAATTAATAAAAAATAGAACATATTGATAATAATACGAATGAGTAATATTTATTCTAAAATCCTAAAGTTGACTCGCCAGATTATTATCCACATTTTATTACTCTTTTCAATTATATATGGCCAGCTCAGTGAGTTGGAGCTGAAGATTACTGGTTCTGCGTTCCTTGATAACCATTCTTATCAATTTTTGTCCCATTTAAGTAATGAAGCGGGAGGTAGGCTCGCAGGTACCTCCAGTAATGAAAAGGCTTTGAACATTTTATCTGAGGAGTTAGAGAAGGGAGGTTGGGAGGTAAAATTCGAGCATTTTGTCGTGCCGGGATGGCGCCGTGGAGAAGATAAAGTGATGCTCCAGACGAAAGTACCCCAGGAAATTCCGGCTGTTGCTTTGGGTTATACGGTTGCTACACCTCTGTTTGAAGGAGAACTGGTGTATGCCAATCAAGGTTATCCCGCTGATTATGAAAAAATTAATGCAACCGGAAAGATCGTGATGGTTCATTCAGAAAATGTTGGGGGCAGATCCCCCTTATTTCATTGTGAAGCGATTGAAATTGCTGCAGAATATGGTGCTCAAGCGATTCTCTTTCAACATAAAATCCCGGGATATATACAACTTGCTGGCACAGGTAGTTTTCAGGGTAAACCCACTCACATTCCTGCTTTCAGCATCTCTAAGGAAGAAGGAGAAAGATTTAAAAAACTTCTAGAAATCTCTTTCCCGGTAGTGTTACAAATCCAGGTGAAATCTGAATGTATGGACATAAACACATCTAATGTCTTAATTAAACTACCAGGAGAAAACAGGAAAAAAATTGTGGTTGGTGCTCATATTGACGCATGGGATTTAGGTCAGGGAAGCATCGATAACGGACTCGGAACCGCGATCTTATTTGAGGTAAGCAGATTATTGAAAGCTTATAGCCCGAAAAATTATTATACTGTTGAATTTGTCTGGTTTAATGGGGAAGAGCTGGGTTTATTCGGATCGAAAGATTATGTGAATCAACATGAGGTAAATGATATCATTACCATGATAAATCTCGACATGACCGGTTCCCCCACTGGATTTAATGCAATGGGTTTTGATGAATATATTCCCTTGCTAAAGCAGCTGGTGGTGGAATTGAATGGTTTTGATTTGTATGAGGATGTGGTGAGTAGACCCTGGACAAATAGTGACCACATGCCATTCATGTTCCAGGGTATACCTGTCATAACCCTGCAGGCAAAACTTGATCAGGAAATGATCGATTCCTATCATTCGCAGCAGGATACTTTTAATAAAGTGAATAAAAGATATCTCTCGGAATCAGCTGCAGTGATCACCCTGTTTGTTTACAAATTGGCAAATGATGCAAATTTCCGGCACCCCCGGAAAAATAAGGAAGAGATGAAACGTATTTTTGAGAAATTTCATTTAGATGAACGATTAAAAAGACAGAAAGAGTGGTCTTTTGAGTGAGATTGAGTATCTAGAAAGTTTGAATAGTCTTAACAATTTGTTATTAAATCTAAAATATTAGAGAAAGAGGAATCGCTCATGTTACTTTCTATTCGTTTTTTAATATTCATTTTAGTTCTAGGAATTGCCTGCGAGACCAAACATATAGATGAGAACGCTAAGGCGATGAATGGTGCATTCTCTGCCATTGTGAAAAAATATGATATTTTATTTGAACAGGCAGCAAGCGATTCAGCATACCGGGCATTGAAAGCTCAGAAAATCAGAGATTTGGAAATGTTGCTTTCTCAATACCAGGATATGCAATCAACTGATGCATTAAATTTGGTGCGAAGTTTGGTATTAATTGAGCTAACCTCCTACCAGGAGGCACTGATAAAATTAGATGAGATTATCAATAATCAATCTGCTTTTGTAGATGATGCTATATTTTATAAAGTTCAGGTATTGCAGAATATGGGGGAAAATCAGGAAGCATCTAATTTATTTAAGGAAATTGAAGAGAAGATTCATTTCAAGGAACAAACAGCAGAGGTTTTCATTCACTTTGCTCTGGAAGACCCGGATATGACAGAGCGCGAGCGATTTACTAAGAAATTGCTTCAAATTCATAGCTGGCCGGAAAAATATATTAATTACAAAACCTATTTGTTTCAAAATCTTGCCATTATTGAAAAAGAAAAAGGCAACTTAATGGCTGCCAAGGAAGTCTTAGAAGAGGGGATTTCAAAATTGGAATCGGACTCTCTCAACCCAAGGATTTTAGAATCTACCTTAAATTTAATAGATATGATAGGAAAAGCAGCTCCAGCTCTTTTTGCGGAAACCTGGTTGAATTCTGGTTTGCTCAAATTGGAAAAGCTGCAGGGAAAAGTTGTATTGTTAGACTTTTGGGCTCCCTGGTGTTCTCCTTGCCGTGAGGTTATCCCAATGCTGGTGGAGGAATATAATAAATACAAAGCTGACGGACTGGTTATTCTGGGTTATACCCGTCTCTATGGGACTTACCGGGATGATATCCAAAATTTGGGACAGGTTGAATCAAGAGATGAGATTCGATTAACCCAGGACTTTCTGAAAAGATACAAAGTGTCCTATCCGGTTGCTATCGCTCACAATAAAAATGGCTTCGAAACCTATTATATCAGTAACATTCCCACCCTTATTTTTATCGATAAACAAGGAATTGTTGCTGATTTTAAAATTGGTTCGGGTGGTGAAGAGTATGTGCAGGATCGAATTGTCCAATTATTAAATGCAACCTGATTTCTATTAGAGATTTCTTTACCAAGACAATTCTTTCTTGAGAGATATGAAAAAGGTAACAAAGAAATTATTGATGATCATGAATTTTTTCGTTCAAGCTTTTCCAGGAATTTTATTTTTAGAGTTTAATCTGAATAACATATATAAAACAAAGCGGTAAAATGCACTATAATCTGCGGTAACATCTTTCAATTTTAATCTGCGAATAATAATCATTTTCAGTGAATAATCAGAGAACAATCACTTTTTCCTTTAGATCTTATTTTGCTTTAAGCTTCCAGGCAATCTGAAATAACGTGGAGTCTTTTCGCAATATATCTGATACACTTTTCCGAATTTATCTAGCAGATGTTTTTCCTCCGTTCGAACCATCATACCAGCGATGGAAAAATAAAGCAATATCCAGATGGCACCTATCCAGGATGGCCATAACAGTGCATAGCCCACTATCACCATACTATAAAAGACCAATTGGGGATTTCTGGTATATTTATAGAAACTGTTTTTCTGCAGCGTGGATACCTCTTGTCCCAATGACTTTTTGAAACCTAATCTACTCATAGAGAGCAATGAGAGAACAATACCAAAAATTAGAAGTATTATGCCCATAAGTGGTAAGGGATTTTGATAATTAATTTTGCTCCAGTTACCCTCTAAAAAGATATAGGATGATAAGCCGTGAAGAAAAAAAAGAACAAATTCCAAAATTGTTGAGGTAATACTCAGTTTGCCCAATTTTTGATAATCTTTTGCTACTTTTCTGAAAATGGCAATTGCCAGCAAAATAAGTGCGATTGAAGTTAATATTATATTAGTGATTATGAATCTTTCTGAGAACATGTTTTATATTATTTTTCCAATAAATTTTAATTTAGCTGACTGTTACTATGCTATTATAAGATAAACCTCCCCAATTTAAGCAACTTTACAATCAGAGATTATTTTTAAAGACCTTTTTTGTAAATCTTGTGCTCTTTGATCACCTTCTTCTATTTTGGTTTTTAAAATTTGCAGGATATCATAATACAAATGCCACCCTTCTTTTTCTTTCGCATAAATCTTTTCAAGGTTTTTAAGGAAGTTTATAGTATTAGGAATACGTTTCGCGCCGTTTTCTAACAATTTTTTTGCCTGAAGATTTTCACCAGAGGTTATAAGTGAGACAGCTTTTAGTACTAACCGGAGATAAACCACGGTTATGGGTATAAGGGAATCGAAACACCCGGTAAAAGGATCGATGTGTAGTTTGAGGTTCGGGTATTCTTTTTGAATGAGTGCTCCATATTTTGAAAAATTCAGAATGCGGATATAATCACCGATTATTTTACCGATACTGGCCGATTGGATAGCCTGCTGTGCAAATTCTTCTTTATCATGCCGCATTATCAAGCCATCTTTGTGAGCATAACCCAATTTTAGATTCTGACCTGTCAGGGCAGGGAATATATATGCCTGATCTTCTGCCCGTCCTATAAATGATGGTGTAAATGGCCGAAAATAGAATATGCTCTCGATCAGAATACCAGTTGTCCCACCTGTTACATGAAATCGCTGTATACATTCTTTTCTTCCATCCAGGAATGTGGTATCATATTGTACCATCATTTCCGCTGCTGTGGAAAGAGCCTGGGTCAGGGGTGAAAAAAATATATATTCATCCGGTAATAAATTTCGTGAAGGGAAGGATATATCCGGAGTGTAAAGTGACCTGTGGATATCTTTCTGATTAACCAGAGCACCTGCTAACATTCCTAATTCAACTGGTTCACCCCACTTGGTTTCCCCTCTGGCGCCCCATAAAGGAGTGGTTAGATGCTCAAAGGCGGTTTGACCACTTTCCTTAAATAATTCCTGCTGGGGGAAAACCTGATCGAGATCGATTTTGAAGGTTGCTTTTATTTCTGGATGCATCATCACCTGCCAAAATGCGCTAATTGCTTTGAGGAAACTGTAATGTCTTCCATATTCACCATCTACCCCGACTATCTGTAACAGTTCCTTTGCTGAATTTTCCTCCAAATAATATCTTGCTGCTGGTACCAGAACTTCATCAATTAGGCGCTTGGTATCATTTTCTGTCATGAGGTATATATTAATATCTTTTAAAATATCCGTTTTCAAAAATTCCTGCACTAAATATTCTTTGGCGATGTTGTGTAATAGAGGATGAGTTACTGAAACAGAGAGAAGGCAGGTTAGTTTTTCATCATAGCTGACATTTCCTTTATTTCGTTCAAAATCCAATGCATGCTGTAAACCCCGAAGTCCATAAATCGCCTCATTTTTATCTGTTTCCACTCCAATCTGGATTGGATGGTCGTACCAGTATAACTGCTGGTCATTTAAAACCTTTTCAATTCTATTTCGCAAGCCAATGCTCAAAGGAAGATTATCAATCGATTGATTTTTTGATGGAAGAGTTAGCAGAATATTGCCAGTATAGAGTATCTCTGCTGCTGCATTTTTTATCGGAATATGATTTAATTCTCTAATGCGTATGGTTCTTCTTCTTCGAAGCTCTTTAATCCTTTCTTCTTTGTTATCAATAATTCCGGTACCTTCAGGGAAAAAAACAGACCATAATTTTTCTGCCAGAACATAGCCTTCAGATAGAATTTCCTGGTTATTGATCCAATCGAATAAAGAATTCAGCTTTATTTGAAAATCAACATTATTATTCGTCACAGATGTTATTTCTTGCTCAATCTGGTTAAGACCATTTATCAGAAAATTTGCGATGGTTGACCATTGAGGGTGATTTGCATAGGAATGGAGAATCTTTTCTGCTTTTTTATGCTGTCTGGAATATTTACCTGATAGTTTAATTATAAATGCGTCAAGAATCTTTTTCAGTGAAGAATTATCAGTTAGCTGGTCCTGCTGAAAAGATTTGGATGTGTCTATAAGAAAGAAACCATCTTGTGATGGTATCTGTTTGATAAGTCTGGAAATGATGAATTGGAATTTATCAAGCATACCATCCATCCCAATTGTCTTATCGACTATCCCCTTTACTATCCTGCTTGGTAAGGATGAGGATTAGGCATAATGATTATGAATTTGACAAAACCTATTATAGTTGTATACATGAATAGATGATATATAAAAATAAATTTCTGAAAAATAAATATAGCAATAAATCTTACTTTTAATTAATCTTTTTTGTAAAGGTAAATGTTTCACATTTTTAATTCGTATTTATAATAGATATGATGAATTTAGCGTATGATGTGAATATATCGGGTTTGCGCAGAGGTGAATCGACTGCTTATGAAGGCTTATTAAAATTATACGGGGATCGATCGTTGCGTATTGCTTTGAAGTATGCCGGTAATCTGGATGATGCGCAGGATATTGTACAGCAAACCATGGTGAAGGTCTGGCAGAAAATAGAATCATTTAAAGATGACTCACCCTTCAGTAACTGGTATTTCACTATACTGGTCAATACCTGCAGAGATTGGAGAAGGGGTGCTTTCTATCGATTACGGAAGTCTTTTACAAATGTGGAATTGCAAAATAAAGCTACCACTCAGACAGAAGTTAATCAGGTTGATTGGATAAACGGGATGGTTTTAAAAATGCCCAGAAAAATGAGAATGATATTTATCTTGCATTATCAGGAAGAATTTTCCATGAAAGACATTGCAGAAATTTTTAGGATTTCAATAGATACCGTTCGTGTACAATTGATGAAGGGGCGACGTTATCTGAGAGAAACTTATGAGAACAAAGCAGAGGAAGAATAAATGGAATGTAAGCAGGTAAGGGCAACCATTGCCCGACATTTTGATGAAGATCTATTAAGAAACCTCCCTGATTCAGTCCAGCAGCATATTGAGCTATGTTCGATATGTCAACAATATTATAAAAAGTTGATGGGGCTGGATTCGAATATTTTAAAACTCAGGGAAGGATCTAAATTTGATCCAGAGATTTTTCAATCAATGAATGAAGTACTGCAGGAGCAGATTTATTCTGGAGCGAGAAGATTTCCACTGTATCTCGGTCGGCTTGCAGCCATTGCTGCTATATTA
>SMTZ1_10006714_pt1 | contig 11577 bp, 8 predicted proteins | sample DeeMarSWOR136_30_FD_25667 | JGI IMG/M metagenome (IMG submission 25667)
CCTAATAATTTATCTTTTATAAGTGAATTAGATATAAAAGCAAGGTCAGAAAAATATTCTTTGAAATTTTTAATTCATATCTTTTGGAAACTTATCAAATTTAATTTTCCTATTGAAAGATTATTTCAAATAATAAAAAGAAGCGTTTTATTGATCTTTAGAAAAGGTTTAGAAGAAAGAATGCATCTTCTAAAAGAAATCGAATTGATTATTCATACAAATTTATATTACAAATTACTCAAGAAATATCAACCCCATTTTACAGTATTTTTTGATTATTCTTTCGATACTCTTAGTCATATATATTGGAGAAGTAAAGGGGAAAAATCAACATATCATAAAGTTCTTCCTAATGCCTATGAATTAGTTGACAAATTCATTGGTAAAGTTAAAAATTTTGCTGTTAAAAAAAATTATCACTTAATTATTTGTTCAGATCATGGTTTTGAAAAAATAGAAAAAAAACATCGAGATGATTTTAGAACCATTAATGTTCTTTTCTTGCTCAGAGAGCTTAATTTCTACTATGACGTATATGGTATTTATATGACTCAAAGTGTAATTTTTAAGATGAGACCTAATTCTTCACGTTCTATTAAAGATTTTAAGAACGCTATAGAAAATACTACCTGTGATGGAAAACCTCTTTTCATTATTAAACCCTATTCGAAAAAGTTAATTGTGAAAATAAATGATTTTTTTGGAAATGATAAAAATTTTAAGGTTAAATTACCTAATGGAAAAGATTTAAATCTGGATAAGATAATTGATTTTAATCCAGGTCATTCTGGAGCCCATAGTGAAAAATATGGAGTTTTTATAATTCAAGGTCCAAAAATAAAAAAAGGGATAAAAATAAAAGAAATTAGTCCATATGATATAACACCAACAATTCTCAACTTATTTGGATTGCCTATTCCTTCAGAAATAGATGGAGTAGTTTTAAAAAACATTTTTAATTTATAATCTTATCTTTATTTAATTATTTTATAGATAGGTCTATCTCTGCCATCAACTTTCTCATTTAGAAGTATAGCTTTACTTAAACATGAAAATTTAATAATAAAGTCTACAAATTCACGGTTGCTATAGTTAACATAAGCATTTTGCATAATTATCTCATTAGGATTGTGAGGTTGAAAAAACATAGTCTTCATTTTTAGTTTTTTCAAAAAATCAATTAACTCTAAATAGAGTTTTTTTTCTCTAATAAAATGATGAAAGATATTTAGAGCAATAACAATATCAAATTCTTTTGTGATCTTCAAATCAAAAATTGATTTATTAATGATCTTAAATTTTTTATCTTCAATATCTCTTAATTTTTTCATAAAATAAACATTGCTAGGTCTAACCTCTACAGCATAACAATTAAATCCAAGATCTTCAAGATTATGACAAAAAAAACCTAAATTTGCGCCTATATCTAATACTGTTCCCTTTTTAATATTTAGATTATCTTTAATAATTTTAAATCGTTTATCTGAATAATAGGCTGTCTTTAAATTCAAATCAGGGTGTATCAATGGTTGATATATTTCTCCATGGATTGTTTGGAATTTTAAAAATTCATTGCAAAATTTTATCCATTGAGGATGTCTAACAACAACTTTAATAGGAATATTTTTTTGGTTAAGAATTTGTAGAAGTGAAAAATGAAATAGACCTTCTATTAAAATAAATTCACCATTCCTTCCAATACCTACATGAATTTTATTTTTAATTTTTTCTAAATTAAGGTTAAGGTATAATTCATCTAAAGAATTTAACAACTCAAAGAATTGATTTTTATCTGATTTATCCTTTAAATTTTTCTGTTGAGTTTCATTATCGCTCAAAGTTCTATAGAAATCAATTTCTTCCCATTTTTTTTTATTTAAAAAATGTTCATTTAGAAAAATATATTCCAATGATTCTATAATCTTTTTTAAATTGTTCGAATTATCCCAATTTTCATCCAGAAAGAGATTTTTATTTTTTAAGTAAGAATTATAGTCTAAATAGTTTTTTAGGCGCCCAATATCGATAATTAGCTCATTAGGAAATTTATTGGACAGAGATTGGTCTTTGATATCAACAGAAAGCTCTAAGTACCAAAATTTATCATATAATTTATAAATTAACTTTTTTAAAGTTGGAATTATTTCAAAAATTCTCCATGCATAAAACTTATAAATATATTGCTTTAATCTAGGAATTTTCCCTAATGTTATCCACAAAATTTTTAGAATCTTATTTATCATTAGTATTCACTAATATTGTTGCATTAAGTAGTAAATCGTGGTTTTTATTGCATTATTTATATGGATAAGATTAATAATAAAAACATTAATTCATAAAGATTAATTTTTATTTAATTTAATTATAAAAATTCTAAAAAATTATTAAAAATTGTACTTTTTACCAAACTAGTTAAAAATAAATATTTACCAAAAAAGAATAATCATTTAGATTGAATTTATACATAATATCAGCATTTTAAAATAGGAAACTACTATAGATTTCAATTAGAATTAAAAAATTAGTGTTATTTTAAGTGAACTTGAGAAATTTTATATCCAAATTTGTTATAACTTTCATGAAATTTGTTCCCTCAGGATTGCCTTTAATAATATTACGAGGCACTTTAAAAGGATTCAAATTGATTATTGGAGCAGCTGCAGGAAGCGGAAAAGGAGTATCAATTTTGTTTAATCTTAGTGAACCAGAACGATTAAAGATAGTTAAAAATCTGATTTCAAAAAATTTTGTATGTTTTGATATTGGAGCTAATATTGGCATTTACTCATTGCTTTTTTCAAGATATTCTAAATTAGTTTATGCTTTTGAGCCTCTTCCTCGTAATCTTAGCTTTTTACAAAGAATGTTACAATTAAATAAAGTTAAAAACGTAATAATAGTCCCGAGTGCTGTAGCTGATAAAAACGGGGAATCGATGTTTAAAGCAGCTTCTAATGTTGCTGAAGGTAGATTAGATGCTAGTGGAACTCAAAGAGTTACAACAATTTCACTTGATAGTTTTATTAAAAAAAAAAAAGTGTATCCAAATCTATTAAAGATCGATATAGAAGGCGCAGAATTATTAGCTCTTGAAGGTGCAAGAAATTATCTCTCAAAAAGTAAACCTATAATAATTATTGAAACTCATGGCGACCTTGTTAAACAAAAATGCTTTAAGTTTTTAGAGCAAATAGGATATACTGATTTTAACCCTATTTATTCTAATTCTATAGAAGAAGCAAATGATTTTGTTATTAAACCATAACAAAAATTTATCGTCAATTCAATATTTTTTTTTAATAATATTTTGAAAAATTTCTTCTAAAGATGAAATACTTTTTTCCATATTAAAATTACTTATAATATATTCTTTGCCTCTTATAGAAAATTCTTTAATTAATTCTTTATTTTCTATAAGCTTAATAGCTTTTTGAGCAAAATCATTAAGATCATTTGTTTTTATTATATAACCAGTTTTACCATCTAATATAGTTTCTGAAGGGCCTCCTTCAAAAGCTATTACTGGAGTACCATTTAACATAGATTCCAATGGAATTAAGCCGTAAGATTCTTCTATTGCTGTATAAAAAGTTAAGGTTGATTGTTTATAAAAATGATTAATTACATTTTCTTCTATAAAACCATAAAAAATTACATTTTGGCGAGGTATTTTCAATTTTTTTATCGCTTTATTAATGGTTTTTTTATTATTTCTTGTTGGGCGACCCCCAATTAATAATACCGCTTCTGGGATTACTTTTACTATTCTTTCAAAAATATAAATTAATTCTTTTGCGCCTTTTAGGTGCGTAGATAATCCTAAAGTAAAGATTATTGGAATGTCATCTCTTAATTCTAACCTTTTTCTTAGATCAAAATTTTTATTATTATCAATTCCTTTTTTAGTTTCAATTCCAATATAATGCAAAATACCGTTTCGACCATACCACTCTTTTATATGTCTTCCTGTAAATTTACTAATATATATAATTTCGGTAGCTGAACGCATTCCAATAATATCATACCTTTTAAACAAGATTCTAAGAATAAAACTGATTAGTTTTAATAATATTGGAGCTCTTGAATAAAAGGTTCTACTATGAAATATAAGATATGGTTCTAAACAGTAATGAACAAAATTAATTTTATTGGCTTTTTTTAATTTTGAAAGGTAGTAATTTGTTGGAAAATGCAAATTTATAATCAAATCGCTTTCCATTTTACTTATTATTCTTAAATATTTTTTTTTTATTTTATTGAATTCAAGCCAAAAAAAAGGATTTTTTGGCACAGGGCCTCCGAGTTCTATAAGATTTACTTTCTCAGCGAATTTATAATTTGTTTTATCTATATTTATAGCAATTATAGTTATATCGTGCCCTTTCTCAGATAATCTATTTGCATAATCCCTAATAAATTTCCCACCTCCACCATAAATTGAAAGATGAGAAAGAACAATGATGATTTTCATAATATTTGTATTACTTTCATGTTCTAGTTATTGCTATTTTTTTTTAAATTATCGTTTATTTCTAAAAAAATTAAGTTTCAGTTTTTTTATTTTCTCTTTATGTTCTCTTTGATTTTATTAGAGTCAATATGAGTTTTTTAAAGTCTTTCATGATCTTTGACCATAAATAATGATCTTCTATCAATCTGTATCCCCGTTGTCCAATATCTTTTAGCTTTTCTTTGTCATAACTTAATATTTCTATTCTTCTAATAAGATCAAGTTGATTTTTAGCATAAATCACTCCATTATTCTTCCCAATCTCTCTCATAACTCCCGGTAGGTTATTAGATAATACTGGTTTTTTCATTGCCATGTATTCCATAATCTTAACAGGAGTGATATCTCTAGTAATCTCATTTAAATTAAAACTCATAAGGCATAAATCAGCTAACTCAATATATTCAGTAATTTCAAAAAAAGGAAGTCTTCCTGTAAAGAAAACCCAATTTGCTTTAATCTTTTCGCAGTGTTTGATTAAATGATCGTATATTCCTCCATCTCCTACTAATATAAATTTAAACTTTAATTTACCATTGATTACATTTGCATTATAATAATCAATGATCTCTTTTAGACCAGCAAAATCATAAAAATATCCCATAAAGAATAATACAAAATCATCATCTTCTAACGAAAATTTTTCCTTTAAAGTTTCAAGTTTTCTTCGATTAACAAACGTATTTTCTAAAGAAACTCCATTTAAAAGAATTTTAACCTTATCTGATTTGACATTTTGATTTAAAACATATCTTTGAAGTGATTTGGTTACAACAATAATCTCATCTGAAAAGGTAAATAGAAATCGTGAAATGAGCATAGCAATTTTCCTAACAAAATGAATAGGAACTAAAGTATGAAGTGTATCAATATAATAAAATATAAAGGGGATTCCATATAACTTAGATAAAAGCACACCAATTACTCCATTCGTTAGGGAGAATCCTATAATTATGTCAGGTCGATTTCTTCTAAATAATTTAAGCATTCCAAAGAAATTTGTTATTAGAGAAGATATTCTTCTAAGATAAGGAACTTGAATGTGAGCTGTTCGAATAATGTTTACTTTTGAATTATCTACTGCGCGATGAATGTTAGAGTAAATTTGCTTTTTTATAAAAATTGATTTAGAACACATTATTCTATCAATATCATAATCAAAAACTGTAACTTTTATATTAGGATTTTTTGAAATTCTCTCAAAAACATGATGTTGAGTATTTGGCCCACGTGTAAGCCAATCTGTTTCTTGAAGAACAAGAATATTCATCGGATAACTCTTATCTTTTAATTAATCATAAATTCTGAAGAAATGCTCTTTATTATACTTTGATTTATAAATAATTAACAATTAGTATAAATTTGGCATATTACACGAAAATAAAGGTTTTTTGTAATAAAAAATTTAAGATTTCTAATTTTACATATTGATTTGAACCCATAGAATTAAAAAAATCATGAAATTGAATTTAGACTCTTAAAGATATGCAAATTTAATACAAAAATTATAAAGGAAATCCATAACTTTCAGAAAGATGAAAATTGAATTAATTTTTATTATTAGGTGAATTTAAATTTATCATAAAATGTGAAATATGATTTGGTAAATACTAATTTAATAAAAATCATACATGAAGAACTATGACTCCTAAAATTTTAATTTTGGGTGGACTGGGATATATTGGAAGTGTTTTATATGAAATTTTAAATCAAGAAGTAGGGGATGTGGATATATTAGATAATCATCTTTATAAAGAACTTCATCCCCCAAATCCTTACATTGAAGCAGATATACGATTTAAAGATGAAGTTGAGCAGATTGTTAAAAAATATGATGTTATTGTAAATTTAGCAGCAATTGTGGGAGATCCTGCTTGTTTAATAGATACAAATTTAGCTATTGATATTAACTGTATAGGTGCAAGAAACGTTGCTGAGATATGCAAAAAATTAAAAAAATTTATTGTTCATATTAGCACTTGTAGTGTTTATGGAAGTGAACCAAACAAAATTGTTAAAGAAGAAGATGAAGGATTCCCAATTGACTTTTATGGTCAAACTAAATATACCCAAGAACGATTAATAAGAGAGATTTGTACAGATAATCATTGTATTTTAAGATTAGGAACAGCATATGGATTAAGTCCAAGAATGCGTTATGACTTAGTTGTAAATGCCTTTGTAGCTAAAGCAATAAAATTTAAAAAAATAACTGTTTTTGGAGGAGAACAGGAACGTCCTTTTGTTCATATTCGTGATATCTCTAGAGCAATAATTCATGTCATTAAAAATAATTTGAATGGTATATATAATTTAAGGGGAGAGAATCTTAGTTTATTGAAATTAGGAGAAATTGTAAGGGATATTACAAATTGTGAAATCGAAATAAATAGAAATATAGTAGATAAAAGAAGTTATATGGTAGATAGTAGTAAAATAATGAATACAGGCTATGAATTTAGATATAATGTTGCTGACGCAGTAAAGGAGATAATTAATTCTCCAACACTGCAGGAATTTCATAAAGGAATTTATTCGAATTTAAAATTAGCTGAACGAGTAAAAATAGCACAAACTATTGGTAAAAGGGATTTAAGTTTAATTGAAGGAGGAATTGCAGTAGATGATAGAGGAACACTGAATTTTGCCAATAACTTTAATTTTTATGGGGTTAAACGTTTTTATCAAGTCCAAAATTTCAATACAGGAACTATTCGTGCTTTTCATGGCCATTTAAATGAGGCCAAATATGTCTATGTTTCAAAAGGTTCTGCAATTGTTGCTACGGTCAAATTAGATAACATTGAAAAACCTTCTAAAACCCAAAAAGTTAATCGCTATATATTATCAGATAGAAATCCACAAGTATTGTTCATACCTCCTAGTTATGCTAATGGGTTTAAACCATTGGAAGAAGATACCCGTATTATTTTCTTTTCAACTAGTTCACTTGAAGAAAGTAAGGGTGATGATTATCGATATCCCGCAGACTATTGGGGAAATGAAATATGGAAGGTAGAAAATCGGTAAAAAATAATTATTAAAGAAGAGGTTTAAAATGACAAATATTTTGGTTCTTGGTGTAACTGGAATGCTAGGCTCAATGGTTTTTAACTATCTTTCAAAAAATCCTAGTTTTAATGTATACGGTACTGTAAGGAATTCAAAATTTTTAAATGAAAAAATATATCTTTTTGATGCTTATAATATTTCTCAGCTAGAAGATAATAAATTTCTTGATTTAAAAATAGAATATATTATTAACTGTATTGGAATTACGAAACCATTCTCAAAAGATGATGATCCTGAAGGTGTTCAAAAAGCAATTCGTATAAATGCAGATTTTCCATGGAAATTATCTAGTTATGCAAAAAAATATAATATCAAAATTATTCAAATTGGTACTGATTGTGTATATTCAGGTAAAAAAGGCAATTATATTGAGACTGATCTGCATGATCCATTAGATGTCTATGGTAAAACAAAAAGTCTTGGTGAAGTATTTGATGGATCGATGTTAATAATAAGATGTTCTATTATTGGCCCTGAATTCAAAAAAGAAACAAATTTCTTACTTGAATGGTTTTTAAATCAATCAAATAGAGGGATTATCGGAGGTTTTGAACATCATATTTGGAATGGTGTTACCACCCTTCAATTTTCTCAGCTATGTGAAAAAATTATAGTAAGAAATGTCTATGATCAGATATTGAAAAAATCCTTTATCCATCATTTTATACCAAATAATATTGTAAACAAATATCAATTAATGCATATTTTCAATGATATATTTGAAAAAGATTTAAAAATCAATAGAATTAATAAACCAGAACAAAAAATTGACCGATCGCTTGATTCTATATATTCAGATCTGAATAATCTTATGGGAAAAAAAGATATGAAAACAGCAATTTCAGAACTTAAAAATTATATGATAAAAAGTATTAAAAACTAATTCTTATTGTATTTGAAGTAATTATCTCTCTAAATTTTTATAAAAATTTAAAGTATTTCCAATTAATATATTACAAATCTTTTCTGAAATATTTTTACCATAATGAGATACAGGTTCTATTTTTCGGGAGAGAGCTAATTCCGCCGCATCAAACATTTGCTCTAAATCTATACCCGCAAGCACATTTACTCCAAGTTCAATTAAATCGACTCTTTCTGTACTTTTACGTATTGTTACGCATGGAGTCCCTAAAATTGCACATTCTTCTACAACCGTCCCACTATCAGTAAGTACTAATACTGCTTCTTTTTCCATACCCAAAAATTCTAAAAATCCTTGAGGGGGAATTGGATTAATTCCTTTTGGAAATGTTAGATTATAACTATCCATCATATTTTTAGTTTTAGGCATTAATATAAATTTAATTTCAATTTTTTTCTTTTTATAGAGTTCACCAAGAAATTTTAATATTTTACTTAGATTTATTTTATTTTCAGTATTCTCTGCACGATGGCAAGTCACCAAGTAAAAGGGAAGATTTTGTATGAATTCAGTTTTAACGGCATGAACAACTTCTATAATAGGATTTCCAACTACCCAACATCGCCGAGGATTTATACCTTCTCTTTGTAGATTTTCTTTATGTTCTGGTAAATAACAAATATTCAAATCGGCAAGGTGATCGATTATAACTCTATTTTTCTCTTCCGGCATTCTCCAGTTTTTACTACGCATTCCTGCTTCAATATGAACTAATGGAATATTTAATTTAGAAGTAGCTAACGCAAAACCCAAACTACTATTGTTATCACCTAAAACAATTACAAATTCTGGTTGCTCGTTAAATAAAGTTTTTTCGAACTCAATCATTAACTTTGCAACTTGAGAAGCATGTGTACCACTTTTAATGTTTAAATTATAATTGGGAATACGAACTCCTAATTGTTCGTAAAATATTTTATTTAAATTATAATCATAATGTTGTCCGCTATCAACAATAACGTTTTCAAAATATAAATCTAACTTATTGATAATATGTGAAAGGCGTATAATATCTGGTCGAATTCCAATACAAGTAATTATTTTTCTCATAGTATCTTAGAAAGTTAAAAATTTCAAAAAGTTTTATTTTTGAATAATCAAAATTATTTTTTAAAATTTATAAAATAAATTTAAATATATTAGAGAAGCTCAAAGATCTTGAATTCTAGATTATTTTTTAATTAAACGTTTTATTTTTTGGATATAATAGTGAAATATACAAGAAAAGATACTTTTGGCTAATTTTGTTAATATTATACCTGAGGATCCATGTATACGTCTGTATACTTTTATTGGGCATTCTTTAATTCTAAAATGAGCAAGTGCTACTATTAATATTTGCTCTGTGCAAAAAGCATAGCCATGATATTTAGTATTTTTGAAAATTGGAAGAACTTTTCTATTAAATGCACGAAATCCAGTCTGATTGTTCATAACTTTGGGTCCAAATAATATTTGTATTAATTTCTCTACAATAATTTCTCCCAATCTAGTAATTACAGGTAATTCATAAAAGTAAGTTCCCTTATATCGTGATCCAAGTGTATAATCAGCTTCCCCATCTAATATAGGTTTAACCATATTTAATATATCATCAGAACTATGTTGCCCATCTGAATCCATTGTTACAATAATCTTTCCATTAGTATGTGAAATTCCTGAAATGATTGCATTCCCATACCCTCGATCTCTTTTATTATTTATTAATCTAATTCCTCTTTTTAATTGAACTTTTTTAATTTCTCTTAAACTATTATCAATTGAATGATCGTTAACAACGATAATTTCTATCGCCCCATCATTGGGTAACTCCTCTAAAACATTTTTTATCGTCTTTTCTTCGTTATACATTGGTAAGACAATTGAGATTAGAACTTGATCTTCTTCAGTCTTAAAGTTTTTAATGTAATTATATAAATTTTGATGTGAATCGCCTCTACTTCCATCTTTTTTTTCAGAACTATTTAATATGCTGTTAAGAGTTATTTTATTATCCAATATTTTCAAAAAAAAGGACGCCTTTTGCTTTATCTCAACTTTCTAAAATTAAAGTTTTTTAGATTTTTATTTAATAAATATTGACATTATTAAATTTAAAATTTATTCAATTAATAACTTCCTAAACTAATTCGATTTTAAAAGTTATTATTGCTTAATTTGAAGAATTAAATTAATCATTCTCATTAATTAAAAAAAATTTAAAAATTTTTCAGCATTTTAAGAATTATTTAATACGCCAGTTATAATAATTCATTAATCCTTTTTCAATATTAATTTCAGGATTATAACCTAAAAGAGTTCTAGCTTTATTTATATTTGAATATGTAATATCCACATCCCCTTGTTGTTTATCAATGAATTTAACCTTTCTTGGTTTATTAACTATACTATACATTTTTTCAATTAAATTATTGACACTAATAGGATTTGAGCAACCCAAATTAAATATTTCTCCATTGGATACATCTTTTTCACATGCTAAAATCAATCCGTTTATAATATCGGATATATATGTAAAATCTCTAAGTTGTTGACCATCTCCATAAATAGAAATCTCTTTATCATTAAGCATTAAATTAAAAAATTTGCTTATAGACATATCTGGCCGACCTCTTGGCCCATAAACGGTATAGAATCTTAAAGATACAATTGGTAAATTGTATTCTCTATAATAATAATTAGCATAGATTTCTCCGCATAATTTTGATACAGCATATGGTGAAATAGGATTTTTTGGATGATCTTCATCACATGGAGTATAAATGGGATTACCATATACCGATGATGATGATGCGTAGACAATTTTTTTAATTTTATCGATTTTTCGAGCATATTCGAATATATTTATAGTACTGATAATATTATTCTTGGAAACTTCTGCTGCTTTTTCAATCGAGTACCTAACACCTGCTTGAGCAGCTAAATGGAAGATATAATCAATTTCATGGTGAATTTTATCAATAAATGATTTATTCGTAATATCATCTCTAATTAAAATATAATCTTCATCGCTTTGATAATTATTTAATATAGCTTCTAATCGTTCTTCTTTACCTAAATAATATTCATT
>SMTZ1_10006715_pt1 | contig 11577 bp, 9 predicted proteins | sample DeeMarSWOR136_30_FD_25667 | JGI IMG/M metagenome (IMG submission 25667)
GCTCCTCAATGGTACTCTGACCAATAAGAGTACCCAATACAAGGCTGACAAAAAATATGCCGGTCGCCAATATAAGATTTCGAATCAATACCTTCTGTCTGATTATCTGAGTTAACTGCATGATTCACTCTAAAGCCAAGCAGTCATTGTATCGAACATTACTGATTTTGCCAAAATCACAAAATGGCCAGATGCCCGATTTAGGTACGGTCGAAGAGATGCGAATCCCTTCCGGTGGACGTATCATAGTGGTGGAGTGTCTGAGAGACCTCGGTTGATCTGTTCGTTCTTTAATCAGAAGATGGGGAGGTCGAGATGCATGGGCAATATTCTTGGCATCCTTCACAATGCTGTATTCGATGAAGAATTGGAAATCCATTTGGAGCTCTGCTAGGCTGGCAGTAGTCGGCGGCCAATTTCCAACATCATTTCATTTTCAGCCGGACACAGGCCAAAAAGAGCCTAGCTGCTCTTGAAGATCTTGGAAGGTGATGTGACCACCGACGTATCCATTGATGCGTGCCGCAGCAGTGGAATCTATGAAATCGGCAAAATTGGGATAGATGGCAGATAACTCTTCCATAAACTCTGGTACCTGTTGGAGGTAATACTTCTGATGATGTTCTTCGGCCAAGTGAAACTGGGAAAAGGGAATAATCTCAGTGTAGACCCGGCGACCTGAGCTAGCCTCTTCACGTTGCTTGGTCTCCATAGCTAGTTCGCGCTGCTCGCTGTCATGGTAGAACACTATTGACATATATTGTTTTGACCAGGGTTGCGCTGTGGGACTGTGACTATCCCAATAAATCGTCAGTAGCTGTTCATAGGAGATTCGAGCCGGGTCGTAATCAATTTGAATAGTCTCAGTATGGTCACCCAGATTGTGGTAAGCAGGACTTTCTATTGTACCACCTGCGTATCCCACACGGGTTCGGACGACACCGCTCAGACTCCCGAAGATGGAGTCTGGAGCCCAAAAACAGCCCAAGGCAAAGGTCGCTGTTTCAATTTCTGCCGGCACAGACGCGTCTATGGGAGGTATCGAGTCACCAGGAATTAGACCGTCCTCTGGAAAATCCACCGTCGTACCCTCCCTGAGACAACCGAGAAGGATCCCAGCCACAATAGCAGCAATCGATATTGCCGCCAGTAATACTGGTATAGTTGCTTTGTTCAAACCTGTCATTTGCTAATCGTGTTCCTTTTCGGTTTCCGCAAAGTCTAACGCAATTGAATTTATGCAGTAACGAAGACCGGTCGGTGGCGGGCCATCGTCAAACACGTGTCCGAGATGGGCATCACACCTCTGGCACACTACCTCGGTCCTTACCATTCCGTAGCTAGTATCTGTAGTGGCTTCGATGCTCTCATCCGAAACGGGAGCCCAGAAGCTTGGCCATCCTGTTCCAGAATCAAACTTTGCCTCTGAACTGAACAATGCGTTACCACAGCATACACAAGTATAGACACCGTGTTCGTGAAACTCATAGAACTTGCCTGTAAAAGGTGCTTCAGTACCCTTCCTCCGCGTAACCTCATATTGGTCCGGTGTGAGTATTTGCCGCCACTCCTCATCACTCTTGACAACTTTGTTGGACATATCATCTCCTTCTTGTCTGGGGTATTGGTCATTCCCTTCCGGCGATACTTCGCTGCAACAGCCACCTGAAATAAATAGCGCCAGTATGAAAATTAGCAACACAGAGAGCGTGACTAGTCTGGACATAATTTCTCCTTCCTCTTTTCATCCGTTCTTGTAGCTACTCTCCCAACATCCGTACAAGCCACCAATACAGCTTTGTTCTAGTTTACGTCGCTGCAAGGTTTCTGTATGTGATTTTTGTCTCATCTGGCCTGAGGGCATGGTACTGAGTAGTCCGTAAGCTCCTGAATCTCCGTGCCAGGAATCTTCAACGGGGGCAAACAAGAGGTGCATTACTCTTTCATGATACCTAAATCGTTGTCTGCGGCCCGTATATGAGTCACGTGGTAATCTGGTGACATAATACCTAGTTAGCTTAGGCCTAATCAGCATGGCATCCCTGGAATCCGATATTCTGAGCCAGGGCCGAGGAAATGCCACTGTATAGGGTGGTTTCCTATCAGGGAAGTGTCGCAATCGGTAGACGAGCGTTACTTAGGATCATATGCTGAAGAGGCATAGGGTTTGAGTGTGCCCTTCCCCATCAGCTTGGTTCGTCATCTCAAGATTCACTCAAACTCGCGCTTTCCTGCGACCACGAATATGATGGCGAGTATTCCGGCAATCCCATAACAAACAAAAAGGGTAGCACCCTGAAAGACAATTATCCCGTGTATCCCGAGAACCACGGAACTAAGGAGTGTCAAGATAGACCCGGCCAGTGCGAGTCCCCAATTCTTTCTTCTTAATGCATAGCTACCACCCACTATAGCAACTGTCCCTACTATGATTAATAATATGTTCAAGGGAAGAGCTAATAAAATGAAAGCTAAACCAGTGTAAGCGTCCAAGGGTTGGGATCCGCCACAGTTTAGATTAAATAATTCACCGACGATGACTACAATGTGGACCCCTGCAATAATACAGATTATACCTGCAGCTCTTGGCATCCAAGTTCTTTCCATGTCTTGTTCTTCCTATATTCCTCTACACGACGATACAGTTAAGAGCTCTCACCCTCAATACCTTAAAAACTGCAATGACTGCCGACAAAGCAGCCCTGGACTTCACTTGAATTCCCGCCTCCCTTTGACCACAAATACAATGGGGAGTATCCCGAATATCACGAAACCGACAATGAAGCCAATTATCATCGTGCCGCCGATTTCGGTGGTACGTGGCCAGACTGCAATACTGCCAATCAAGAACAATACGAAGAATAACGCGAGAAGCCCGAGACCAGCGAGCGTACAACAGATAGACCCAACTAGCGCCAGTCCCCATCTCCTTCTTCTCAAAGCATAGATACCACCTACTATCTGGATTATCCCAAACAGGAGCAGGGGAATCAGGGGAGCAAAAAAGATGAGCCCTATCTCATCACTGACGGGAGACCAGAGACCAAAGAACACACCAACTATCGTAGCGGGGATCAAACTAATGATTCCTGCAATAATGCAGAGTATGCCAGCAGCCTTCGGCTTCCAGGTTCTCTCCATTTTCTGCCTTTCTTCTTCTTCCTGTATAGTCACATACCTTAGAATCCCTTATGGCCAATACCCCAGAACTTCAATCAACGCCAACGCAACAGATTTGTAACCTGCTCATAATACACCAGAGCTAAACATAGAGCCCGATGTCCAATTCCACTATCAGCCATACTCTGAACCTCTGCCTCGCCGTCTCGTTGCCCATACAGCTAACGCCACTGAAACCAGTACCAGCAAGCCTATTATGGCTATCTTCTCTGCTAAAGTAGTGTTGACGGCTACAGTGCTCAGAGCCACAGCAGGCAATAGTCCGACCCTTACTATTGGTCTCAGGTTGGGATGCTCGTTTATGAACTCAGCTGTTGGTGGGCTGATCCTGTAATAGAAATCTACCAAGGCTTTCCCTACTGGGTTGGTCAGCAGGTATCCATCTCTGTACTCACGGAGAACTTCTATTTCCTCGGCCATGGGCGTGCCGTAGGCTGCTGTGGCAATGAAACACCCCCCGCCAGTTGGCTCCTCGTCGGGTGGCACCTCCTCGAAGCGGGCAGTGATGGAGTAATTGTCCTCCATGGTGATGGTGGTAGTGGCATCCTCGACGTCAGCAATGGTGTCCACATCGCCAGTCCAGTTGACAAACTGGTAGCCCGCGTCAGCCTCGGCCGCCAAGTCGACCACCTCACCTTCATCATAGGTATAGGCCTCCTCTCCAGGGGTGATTACCGACCCTCCAGCGGTGCTGGCGATAGTGAGGTCGTACTCAACAAGAGTGCCGCCACCACACCCTACCAGCCCGGCAACTAAAGCTACCGTAATCAAAAAGATACTGGATAATCTCATATACACGCCCCCTCAAGTGTTATTGTATCACTAATGGCGCGATTATCAATGGGATTGTGAGGACACAATAACATAGCCCTTTTGCCGTTCAGCGTGCGTGTTTGTTGTGGCACGGTCACAGAGCAAAACCCCTAGGTGGTGCAATGAGGTGGCACACGGGCAGAAGTGCAATGTCACGCCCGGGAATGTTTTCCTTCTGCCCCCGACTGCCTGACTTCTAAATCAAGGCAATTCACCTTCTACGCACGAAGAAAATCACCAGTCCCACTACTACCACCGCCCCTATGATCCCGCCAACTAGCCGCCAGTTGATTGATGGTTTCTCCTCAAAGTTCGCGGTGATGGAGTAGTCGCCGTTCATGGTAATGGTGGTTGAGGCAGCATCAACATTGGCTATGGCATCCGCATCGCCAGTCCAGTTGACAAACTGATAGCCTTCTTCAGCCTCAGCGACAAGATTAACCGCTGTTCCTTGGTCATATCTAAAAGTCCCCTCACCGGGAGCGGTTACCGTACCTCCAGCTGTGCTGGAGATGATCAGACCGAATTGGTCCAAAGGTATTTGCTCAAAGTTGGCGGTGACGAAGTAGTTGTTATTCATGGTGATGGTGGTGGTGGCATCCTCGACACCGGCGATGTTGTCTACATCGCCAGTCCAGTTCACGAAGCCGTAGCCCTCCTCAGGGTCAGCCGCCAGGTTGACCACCGTCGCCTTATCATAGGGAAACGTCCCCTCGCCAGGGGTGGTTACCGAACCACCAGCGGTACTGGATATGGTGAGGATACGCCCGACAAATAACAGGTTCCATTTGGCGAGATCAGTCCCGGGGCCGACGGCGACCACGGTGCCGTCGGATTTAACCCCTAGCGTGTGATAGTCACCCGCGGCGACCCCTATGATGTCGGTCCAACCGCTGACATCGCACTGCCATTCGTCATTGTCTCCCACAGCCACAACGGTGCCGTCGGATCTAAGCCCCACCGTGTGCTTCCAGCCTGCGGCGACCTGGACGATGTCCGTCCAACCGCCCACATTGCACTGCCCGTACTCGTTGTCTCCCACGGCTACAACGGTGCCGTCGGACTTAATCCCCACCGTATGATAGTGGCCTGCGCCCATCTGGGTGATGTCCGTCCAGCCGCCCACATCGCACTGCCCATAATCGGTCTTGTAGGCAGCGTCGCCTATAACGCCGAGCACTGTGCCGTCGGACTTAAGCCCTACCGTATGGTAGTGACCTGCGGCGATCTGGGTGACATCTGTCCAGTCGGCGACATCGCACTGCCCGTCGTGGTTGCCTCCCGCGGCGAGCAGGGTGCCGTCGGACCTGAGCCCCACCGTATGCCGGTAGCCCGCGGCGACCTGGATAATGTCCGTCCAATCGCCGACATCGCACTGGCCGTCATCATTGTATCCCACGGCGACTACAGTGCCGCCGGATTTAAGCCCCACCGTGTGGTACCGGTCTGCAGCGACCTGGATAACATCCGTCCAGCCGCCGACATCCCGCTGGCCGTAGTCGTTCAACCCCACGGCGACCACGGTGCCGTCGGACTTAATCCCCACCGCGTGATAGCGGCTTGACGTGACCTGGATGATGTCCGTCCACCCTTCGACATCACGCTCACTGTATGATTCCCTTCCCACGGCGACCACCGTGCCGTCGGACTTAAGCCCCACCGTGTAAGTGGCAGCTGCGGCGACCTGGACGATGTCGGTCCAGCCACCGACATTGCACTGCCTCCAGTAGTTGTCTCCCACGGCGACCACCGTGCCGTCGGACTTAAGCCCCACCGTATGAGACCAGCCTGCGGCGACCTGGACGATGTCCGTCCAACCGCCGACATTGCACTGCCCGTCGCCACTGTCTCCCACAGCGACCGCGGTGCCGTCGGACCTAAGCCCTACCGTGTGATAGCGGCCTGCGCCGACCTGGACAATGTCCGTCCAGCTGCCGACATCGCACTGGCCGTCATCATTGTCTCCCACAGCAACCACAGTCCCGTCGGACTTAAGCCCCACCGTGTGAGACTGGCCTGCGGCGACCTGGGTGATGTCTGTCCAGCCGCCGACATTGCACTGCCATTCGTCCTTGTCTCCCACGGCGACAACGGTGCCATCGGACCTAAGCCCCACCGTATGAAAGAAGCCTGCGGCGACCTGGGTGATGTCCGTCCAGCCGCCGACATTGCACTGCCCGTCTTCGTTGTCTCCTACGGCGGCCACGGTGCCGTCGGACTTAAGCGCCACGGTGTGGTCGTAGCCTGCAGCGACCTGGCTGATGTCCGTCCAGCCGCCGACATCGCACTGGCCGTACTCGTTCCCTCCCACTGCGACCACAGTGCCATCGGCCTTAAGCCCCACCGTGAAACCGTTGCCTGCCGCAACCATGGGCGTTGTGTTCCCCGCAGGTGTGTTCAGCACCATTGTAGAAGTCGAGCCTGACCGATCCAATGTCGAACGACTAACAGGATAGTCATCTGGCACAGGCGCGGCTGCGGAAGCTACTGCTAGCGAGGTGGGAAGAATCAGGCTGAAGACCAGAACCATAGAGAACGGAGCCATTAGGAGCATTTTCTTATTCTTCACTGCTACCTCCCTTGTTCACTCTTTTGCAGTCAAGTTTGTCCTTCGGCGGGAGCCGGATATGTCCTTAGTCTTCCCTTGTCAAAGGGAAAAGGGTTGGCCCGACTACGGTTGGTAATGGAGTTGGGTTTTGCAGGAGAGGGGAGATTCTACGGCAGGAGGGAAGAAGAAAAGACCCGCTCACATGTCCATATGTGCCGGGATGAGCATCGTCGGGACTGCCGCAATCCTCTATGGCACACACCTGACCGCCGACCCCGGTATTAATACTTAACATACTATGCCAAATAGACGCTGTTTCAATGCTATACCCTCATTCAGGCAGCTGTCAATAGGTTCTTTGTACCGCGCCCTTAGCGGGTTATCTGGAGGGTTGGGGCGTCAATAGAAATTAGAGAAGAGGTGGCACTGGCATGTAGACTATCTGCTACCAGGGGCTGCGGTAGCTCAGATATGGTACGTCTTGGGGCAACTTAGGCTTGAATGTAATTGAAATGCGATAGTGAGGGGTCTCCCCGGAGCGATTTCTTCTACACCTGGATTTGGTGCCTCGGATTGTCAGCTCTCCTCTCACCTCACGTATTTCCCGACGATTCCATCCTTCAATCTCTTCGAACAGAAGTTGAGGCAAAGCAAGCTGCCGAAAGTCTGCCGACTTGAACTAACGGAATGAGTATTTGTCGTCTGATGCGCAACGCGCAGAATCATATTGGCCCGTGGACCCGACTGACACCTCCAACACCCGAAATCATTTTTCGATAGCCATTATAGCTCTACCTATCTCCCACTGAGGGTCTTTCCTACCTGGAAACTGGACAATATTGATTACAGTTAGCCCTAACCTTCCAAGCACAGCTCTCCACTCATTGATAGTAAGCACCTCGGACTTTGTTTCCGCTTTGTATTTTCTGAACCTAAACGCAAACCGGAGAACAGCGGCCATAACCCTCCCGGGCACACTCCTCCATCCTTCCGGTGCATATATATCCGCAATAACGATCCTGCCCTTCGTCCTCAAAACCCGTATGAATTCAGCCAAGGCTTTCTCGATGTCGGTATGACGAATAGCGAAGGTGCAAGTCACCAAATCATAGACATGGTCTTCGCTCGGTAAGTTTCCAGCCGAGGCTCTTTTGATTGTTATGACATCCTCAAGCTCCTCGTTCTTGATGTTGGACTTAGCCTTCTCTATCATTGCAGCTACTGGCTCAATCCCTAATATTTTGCAGTTTCCTGAAAGGGCTTTGGCTACAGAGATTGCAGTCAGTCCCGTCCCGGTGCCGACATCCAGAATGTGCATGCCGGCCCTCAAACTACAGAATTGCAGAAAACGAACCATGAACTCCTCGTAGCTATATCCTGCTTGTGCAAACATCTTCACTTTGTCTTTGTCATAAGTGACTGCCCATGCAGTATATTGCTCGTTGACTTTGTCTTCCATCTCCTCTCCGATCTACCGGAAGAATGTTACTGCCGAGGATATCGTAGCACAAATGCTAGACAAATTGACTTGGATGACGTAAATAGGCAGCGGTATTGGACCGTGGGTAAGGCTATACTGACCGCGCCTTAGATCCAACAATTCCGAGGAATGTTGGGTAACGGAACAAGCTTTTGTTGCCCGAGCCAAACAATATGGAAGAAGTTGTCATGGAGACACCTTGATTTGTCGCGCATAATAGAAACGGTTATAATAGAGCCGGCTCAAACAAGCAAAGGTCCGACGAAACAGTCAGGAGGTAAATATGCCGGTAAGGTTCAAATTCGAAAATCTGGATAAAGGCGTGTGGGTTCTGCTGCGCCAAGCCTACAACCTGGTTTTGAAGTGTGAGGACCGAGTATATGGTGAACACGAGCTGACTACGGAACAGTACACAGTGCTTATGGCCATAAGACAGATCAGTGGGCCCGTGAGGATAACTGATATAGCCCGCTGGCTAGACCGTACGGTAAACACCGCCAGTATGATAGTTGACCGCATGGTCAAAGCTGGTCTGGTCAGACGAGTAAGAGACAGGAAGGACCGGAGGACAGTATTCGTGACTATGACCAGCAAGGCTGAGAAGATGTATGAACCAGCAACTGTAGCGGGCTGGGGGCTCATCCAGGAAATCCTATCACCGCTATCGGATAACGACAAACGTACCTTGATCAGGCTGCTCGAGAAGCTGAGGGACAAGACGTATGATTATCTCGGTTCTGGAGAGGTTGTAGAGGAAGTAAGGAGAGATGAGGCCGAGATGGCCCAGTTTCTGAAACGGGTAGCCAAGTCCAAGTCGCTGTCCGCTCCTGGAACGCAACTTCAGGGTGGGAAAAAGAAGAAGGCCATGCGATGAGGGCAGTTCACCTTGGCTATACTAGCTGGCGTACGTTAGCCCCGCAGGCTTCGCAATAGTCGCGCTAGAACGAGGCATATCCCTTGTCTCAATCTGCTGGCAAAGTACCTCTTCATCAGTGCACGAAAGTCAGGATTGTTGCGTCAGCTTTCGATGTTTTATTACGCGGCAGCTTCAAATGGTCTGCTGAGCATGCTCGACATGCCCTAACTATCCACTCGACACTGTCGGTCCACCTTCTAGCATGCACCATATTGACCGCTAACCGTGTGTCTGTTATCCTGCCTAAGCAGTCCAGTGTCGGCGGTTGGGATCTAACTTGAACTTTCCCCGTACCTGCGCCCTTAGGTGCGGAGGCATGGTCATATCGTCATGGTGAGCCACCACAAGGAAAATGGGGTCAACTCTGTTTTTCTCTGCGCCCAGCAATTCGCAGACTCCTGGATACAATGTTAGTGAGGTAGAGCTCCAGAGTACACCTGAGGGTGAAATTGCACAAAGGCCTGCATTGTTACTTACATGCCCACTAAGATGCATCATCGCCGCTTGACTCTATAGTACACCTTGGTACGCCTTGCACAGTACAAATGCGCTATTGACTGTTGCTCAGCTAACCATATAATAGTTACCATCCAGCATCAACAGCTATGGATTTGATGAAGGTTGGAACCTGACCAATAATATGGTCGGCGGCGAGATAGCGCCGTACCAATCTCTATTGGGAGAAATGAGTGACATCTTTGCTCGGCAATAAAAGGAGGTGAATATGTATAAGGTCGATTTTCGAAACAAATTGGTGTCATTAACATTATCCTTCTTACTTGTATTCTCTCTGGCTGTCAGCATGGTGCCGCAAACCATTCTTGCTGAGTCTGCTAGTCCCTATTTGAAGATTATCACCGCCCCGAGCGGACGTCAGCTCATTCAAGCCAGCTTCCCTGCGACCCCACCAAAAGCAAAAGTAGCCACGGTCGATGTGCCGGAGGTACATAGCGTCGGGGTAACCAATACTCTACCAGACGTGCCGGCATTTGACTGGTGCTATGGCTGTGCTGCTACTGCAGCGGCTATGCTTTTTGGCTATTACGACCGCAATGGCTGGAGCAATATGTACACCGGACCAACCAACGGCGGTGTCTGCCCTCTGGACAACTCGGGCTGGGGATATGGCGAATGCCCTCTCAGCGCCACTCACAATGGCATTGATGGCCTGGCGACCAACGGGCACGTTGATGACTACTGGATAGGCTATCTTCAGCCTGGCCCTGACCCCTATATCGGCAATTGGGCGGAACATACGCCTGATTGCACAGGCGACTTTATGGGCACCAGTCAATGGAAATATGGAGAGCCAGTTCAGGCTAACGTTGATGGAAGCACAATGTACTGGTTCGATGGGACGGGTGATCCCCTTTTTGATTTTGCCGAACTTGAGCCCACCTACCGTGACGGCTGCCACGGCATGGCATTATTCGCTGAGTCCCGTGGCTATACGGTACTGACGAATTTTACCCAACTTATACAAGGTCAGGGGACCGACCCGGACAAGGGCTTCACGTTCGCCGATTTCCAGGCTGAGATTGATGGCGGGCGTCCGGTACTTATCCTTGTCGAAGGTCATGCCATGCTGGGACATGGTTACGATACATCAGGTAATACGGTTTACCTTCATGATACCTGGGATCACGATGACCATGGGATGACCTGGGGTGGAGCCTACGCTGGTATGCAGCATTTTGCGGTAGCTGTTATCGAGTTGTACAGCTCTGCGCCGCCACCAGCAGCACCGACACTGAAGTCACCAACCAGTGGTTCGACGGTACCTACCTTGACTCCGAGGCTGGAGTGGAACGCTTCAAACGGCGCCACTGACTATGGCCTGCAGGTATCAACCACTTCCAGCTTCACTACTCTACTGGTTGACCAGACCGGGATAACCGACCTCTATTACGACATAGCACCAGGGACTCTCAGCTGGAACGCCAGCTACTACTGGCGCGTTAACGCCAAAAACAGCTACGGTACCTCAAGTTGGTCCAGCTACTGGTATTTCACGGCAGCAGTAGCAGCGCCGCCGAACGCACCCTCTAACCTGGTAGCTACCCCCATATCCTCCTCCCAGATTGACCTCACCTGGCAGGACAACTCCACTGATGAGGCCGGCTTTCAGGTAGAGAGGAAGATAGGCGCTGGTTCCTATGCCCAGATAGCCACGGTGGCTGCCAATGTTGTTAGTTACTGTAATACCGATCTTACTGCCAATACTACCCACTATTATCGGGTGAGGGCATACAATGCTGCTGGCGATTCTGATTATTCCAATGAGGCCTCAGCAACAACCCTGCCACCGCCGCCACCGGCACCGATATTGACGTCACCTGTTAATGGTGCGATGGTACCTACCTTAACGCCAAGGCTGGAGTGGAACATATCAAGCGGCGCTACTGACTATGGCCTGCAGGTATCAACCACTTCCAGCTTCACCACTCTGTTGGTTGACGTGACCGGGATAACCAACCTCTATTACGACGTAGCACCAGGGACTCTCAGCTGGGACACCACCTACTACTGGCGCGTTAACGCCAGTGACAGCTACGGTAGCGCTTCAAGTTGGTCACAGGAAGCATCATTTAGCACTACTGGTCCCACTGCCTGGGTGAATATTGACTTGCTCGAACAATC
>SMTZ1_10017066_pt1 | contig 11577 bp, 8 predicted proteins | sample DeeMarSWOR136_30_FD_25667 | JGI IMG/M metagenome (IMG submission 25667)
CAACCCCAGCTATACGATAACCGGCTTAAGTGATACTGAAACTTACTTCTTTGTGGTTACTGCCTTTAACACTGATGGCCATGAAAGCGGTTACTCTAACGAGGTATCCTATCAGCCGCCATCGACCTCACCCCCTAGCAGTAATCTGCCTCCAAGCACCCCCATTATCGATTATCCTTACGATGGTCAGGTCGAGTGGGAGATGCCAATGAGTGTCACCACTGAACCCTTCTCGGACCCGGATGGCGACTCCCACAAGCAAAGCCGGTGGCAAATCAGCGAGCAAAGCGATTTCTCCACTCTTACGCTTGATGTCACCACGAATAGGCATCTGACGGTGCTACCTGTGCCCCATACGGTGTTGAAACCAAATCACACTTATCATGTCCGCGTCCAATTCTACGATGTGTATTCTGAGGCCTCAAACTGGTCCGACTCTGTTGAGTTCACAACTGGCTTCATCTTCGACGATCTTGACTCAGATGGGATTCCCGATGTTTGGGAGGTGGATGACACGGTTGATTTCAATCTTGACGGTATCCCTGATAACTATCAGCCCGAGACCATCAAATGCATACTAGCAGCAGCTGGCTCAGCATATATTGGAGTCGAAAAGATCTCGGATTCCATAAGCGAGATTGAAGCGCTGGAAGTGATTGATCCAGCAACCATTTCCGACACTGTTAACAGGCCGGACGACCTCGTCTTTGGGCTCGTTTCCTATCGGCTCCGCGTAAATCAGCCCGGCGCCACAGCCTTGGTGAGGATCTATTTTTCTGGAGAGATTTCCGCACCTGACACCTTCTTTAAATACGACACAATCAGCGGTTGGTACGAGTATTCACAGCATACCACCTTCAATGATGACGGGCAATCTGTCACCTTGGAACTCAAGGACGGTGGCTATGGTGATAGCGATGGAGTAGGCAATGGGGTTATTGTGGATCCGGGGGGAATAGTCTCTGGGAGCACATACCCGCCCGGTCCCGCAATTTCTGTTGAGGCTGGTGGTGGAGAGGGCTGTGTTATTGCCACGGTGGCACATGGCTCACCTATGGAAAATCATGTGAGTGTGCTTAAGGACTTCAGAGATACCTATCTTATTCACTGCGCTTTGGGTCGAACTTTTGTCAAGACCTATAACAAATATTCGCCACCACTGGCGCATTTCATTGCCAAGCACGAGATATTGAAGGCCGCGGTTCGGTTCGGCCTTTATCCCCTGGTGGCTTTCAGCTATACGGCACTGCATTTCGGGATAACAATCACGGCGTGTGGGGTTCTGTTGATTTTAGTGCTTCCAGTCTTCCTAATTTCGGTTTGCCGAAGGAAGCCAAGATCACGATCTTTTTCTGAAAAGTAGACCCTTTATATCTCGCGCACGGTGTATACAAAAAATAACACCCTTTATCTTTAAGGATAACCAAATTCCTCCATCCCTGCATCCCTCCAGATTCGAGAAGTCCTTTCAAAAACCCAGAGGCCTAGAGGCTTTACGGCCATGGAATTAGCCATTATTTTTATTTTATTTCATCGCTGATTTTTTGTTGGACTTGACAAATATCGTTAGCGCTACTAATCTTGGATAACGATGGAAAATTATACGAATATTTTAGCGAAAGGTTTCCTGACACTTACCAGCACTCTGGACCAATAGCTCCGGGCTAGTAACATGACAAGAGTGGTAAACATTATACAATATTGCAAAGTCGTATTAATCATGTCTGTTCTATTCCTCTGCTTCCAAGCCTCCAGCTATGCTGCGAGTGTTACCCTTGAGTGGGATGCGAACACCGAGTCTGATCTTGTTGGGTACAAGCTCCATTACAAGACAGGATGTTCCGGTGCACCTTATGACGGCACAGGAGCTACAGAGGGCGACTCGCCGATTGATGTAGGAAATGTGACGCGATTCACACTTCATGGTTTAGACGATGATCAAACCTATTTTTTTACTGTTAGTGCCTACGATGATCAGGAACGTGAAAGTCTATATTCCAATGAGGTAGCTACTGGCTCTGAAGTTACTCCTGGCGGGGATGGCGGAGGAGGATGCTTTATCACTGCGGCTGCCTTCGGTTTAAAATGGAACGGCATGTAAAGATCCTTTCTGAGTTCAGGGACAGACCAAGTTCACCACAAGTTCACCACCCACTCACTACGTTCGTTCGAGACTCCGAGAACACAGAGAATCATTGGTTTTTCATTTACCGTTGACCCCGTGAAACGACACGGGGTCAGGAATGTCCTCACCTTGAATGGGTAACCTTAATCCCTTACAATTCGCGTATCCAATTTTCACATTTAAGGTTTGGGATTCTCGAAAATTCTTTGATGTTGTTTGGAATAATCGTTAGATCCAGACTGAAAGCATGGGCAGCAATTAGCATATCAAGAGTATAAAGCGGGACACCCTTAAGAAACTAAGAAAGTCTCAATCAACCAGTTGATAATTGGTGTCTCGTGGCAAAGTTGTCAAAGCAGAGGTCTTTATTCTTGACAATAGCCAGCATAGAGATCAAGGTCTACACTCTTAATAGGACAGGCACAGAGGCGCTTTATCAAATTCGGCAATTGAGGAATTTAAGGAGGTTAGGAGATAGTAGTTAAACCTAGCACCTTGAAATCTTTATCAAAGGAGAGCGCCGGCATGTTCTTGAGTTCCCCTGAGATAAGGACATGCGAGAGGGCATCTACAAAAGAAACCTTTCTGTCTTTACCAAAAAGATTGAACAAAGCGATGGCTTGATGGTGTTGACCTTCCGTAGAATGAGCAATTCTATAGAGATCAATCGATTGATTGAAAGTGAGAGCCTCACTGTAGCCGTATTGATAGAGAAGAACAGTCATGGCCTCGGAGATAATGAACCAACATGTATGAATGGTGATTCGGTTTTCCTTGATCTGTTTAAAGAGTTCTAAGGCCCGTTTGTGTTTTGTGTCCTTCTTTGAAAACAGGGCGATAAAGAAACTGGCATCGCAATAGACTGCGTTGAAGCCTTTTAGCGTTTGCATTATTTTTTCCCGTACAAGATGGACTTATAGTTCCGAGCTACTGCCCGCAATCTTCCTTTTGGTTCCGGCAGGTCATCAATAGAGCCTAAGACTTTATCGTAGCGATCCATTTCTCCTATTAACTCAATGCGGGCATATGCCTTGCCTCTCTTGTTGATTTGCAAGGCTTCACCAGGCCTTAACAGCTTGTCAAGCTGGGTCAGCTTGGATCTAGCCTCACTGACTTTCATCTTTGATACCAGGTTTTCCATGGCAACGCTCCCCTAAGTTGTACAAAGTTATATTAAAATGCCATATTATGTACAGATTGTCAAGGAGAAAATTCGGCTTTTGAGGGAAAATCAGTTAATGAAGATGAGTCCATAAATAACCAAATAACTCGGTATTCCGCGCCATTCCGTCCACCCATTCCGTTTGATTCCGTCCGCTTTGAAGTCCTTGTAAATTCAGGTAGGGACGCTGCATAATTGAGCTTGTCAACAGCCAAGAGATACTAAATCCCATTCAGGAATATGGACTCACCCGTATGTAGGAAAAAAGCCATGTTCACCACCCACTCGCCCGCGTGCGGCGGTCTCGTTCGAGACTCCGAGAACACAGAGGGTTTTTAGTTTTTCATTTACCGTTGACCCCGTGAAACGACACGGGACAGGAATGTCCTCACCTTGAATGGGCAACCTTAATCCCTTACAATTCGCGTATCCAATTTTCACATTTAAGGTTTGGGATTCTCGAAAATTCTTTGATGTTGTTTGAAATAATCGTTAGATCCAGACTCAAAGCATGGGCAGCAATTAGCATATCAAGAGGGCCAATTGTTTTGCCTTTGGATTCCAGTGATGCCCTTATTTCCCCATAGCATGTAACCAATTTTTTGCCGTGAAAGGGAAGAATCGTTAGAGGCAGCAGGAATTCATCGAGAGCATCTTGATTTGTATTTTTATTTTTACTTTTCTCAATTCCATACTGCAACTCTGCGTGTGTTATTGAAGAGATCCCAAATTCATAAACGGGATATTGTTCAAATTTTCTCAACACTTTCTCTGGCTTTTCATTTATGATGTATATGCAAATAGAAGGTATTTCATTTGAACATTGGCTCTCGTTTCTGATCCTCTCCTGGTTGATTTCGCTCGATTTTGAAATCTTTCGCAAAATGGTTCAGACTGTCAAAAAGAGGAGCCCATGACTTATTTTTAGGTAACAAAACAATTGCTTCGCCTTGTTTTTCAATATACACTTCTTCGCCGACCATTCTAAATTCCTTTGGCAATCTGACAGCTTGGCTTTGCCCATTTTTAAACAATTTTGCTGTTTTCATTGTTACTCTCCATTTTAAATATATATTATTAGTATATACTGATAATGGTTTTTGTCAAGCGGAAAAAAAGTTCAAAGTACGCTGCGGGGGCCATCCATAAATAATAACCGAATGCAGAAAAGCGCGTATTCCAGCTCCGGAATCTGTGGAAGATAGTAATTCGGGGTCAAAGCTTTGATCTTGACAACTGAAAAGGGGTAGAGGGGGCCCCGATGGCGGGATCTTTCCCGCGGACAAGTCTGCTTCGCTCCGACAGGCGGCGGGCAGAGGCTATTGATCAGGATTGCTGAGCCTTCGGCCCACAGGGCCTACGACCCGGAGGGTTAAGAGAAGAGCGCTTTTTTGACACGGGTCGCCTACGGCGACACACGGCTTACATCTTTATTATCTCTCACCCCAGTTGAATTCGCTTCGCTGTCTTTTGCAAAGAATTCAACGGGGCGAGCAGAGTGCACAGAGAACACAGAGGCTAGAGGGTATTGGTCTGTATTGCTGAGCCTTCGGCCCACAGGGCCTACGCCCTAGATGGTTAGGAGCAGAGCGGTTCTTTGACACGGGATGTTGGCTCGAAAAAAAGCCGAACAAAAATATAATGCAAAGTCAGGCTACCATAAATTTATGAGTTTATATGAGAGAGTGCTTTTCAGTGGAACACAGTGAAGAAATAGACAAGGGTAAAACTGGTAGAAGGTGTAATTTTCTGTAGTCCTAACCGAGAAATTTTCTGAGTTCTTTATAGAAGTTTTCGCGTGAACCTATAAAAATAACCAAAACCTCTTTTTTGTCCTCGGATATGTCATACACAGCCCTGTACTGAACACCTGCATGGGAAATCTTTATATAGCGAAGCTCAGCTCCAAGCCGCAAAAGAGAAAATCCTTTTCCATACGGTTCGTCCTCCAGTTCCAATAGCTCAGCTTTGATTTTGCGTCGAATATGATTATCAAGTCTTTCATATTGCTTCTTTGCTCTTGGGCTCAAGTAGACTTCATATCTCACTTTAAATCTCTTAGCCGAATACTTTCACCCTGTTGATGACTTTTCCAAGCTTCCTTTTGCATCTCGCCTAACGCCTTGGCATAATCTTCATTAATGGTGAAAAATAAACGTTCTTTGTCCTCTTCACTTAGCTTGGAAACAACCTCTACTATCTTTTCATATGGAAGTTCTATTGCAATTTTCGGCATAGCCTATCATTCCTCCTGTCTTGAGTCTATGTTATATTTTTATCACACCTAGAATAGGAACTCAACAGGAAATATACCTCGGCACAGTTCACAGCTTGACACGGGGCGCCTACGGCGACACAGGGCGTTTAATTGGTCTCTGAAGAACGAATTATTTGACACGGATTCGCTTCGCGAATACACGGTTTGTTTTTTGTAGGTTATTTGACACGGGTCGCCTACGGCGACACACCCCAGTTGAATAGGCCCGCCCTGTGGAATCCCCCATGGGGGGTTCGCGGAGCAAAATTCCACCGGGTAAACATTCAACGGGGCAGGCGGATTATATCTTTCTTATCTCTCACAGAGATCGCAGAGATCTCAGAGAAAAGTTTTGAGCTTTATCTTGAGGATCGCTTGAAGGCCCGTAAAACGGGAGTCGCAATGGCTTCACATTGCGACAAAAGGGCAACCCTATTACGGAAAAAATAGGCAAGGCCCTTTTTTTCCTCTAAGGTTTCCCATTTATTTCAAGCGCTCCCCTTTAGACAAATTTCCGACTCCCATTTGTTTTGGGACCTCAGAGAGCTCTGAGACCTCTGTGAGAGGCAAATTATTAGCGAGGTTATTTTTCATCCTCCGGGGTCCCCATGAAGCTTTTAAGCAATCTATCACCATCAAGTGATTCATTCTCCTAACTCTGAGTGCCCTGCCCGCCATCGCGAGCCGCTCCCCGCGAACGGGATCTTCGCTCAGCTACGACAGGCGAGGTGGGCGGGGATGAAACTGAGAAAGGCCCAATCGGCCTCCGGCCGAAATTGCACCTTGACTGTCTGCATTGCTTAGTGCTTCGATACGCAAATACACTCACATATTTTGACGAACAGAACCGGAGGAAATGCTCACTCACCACTGAGTCCTGAGTGAATGAATTCATCATCGAATTTATGAATCGAAGGACTTCCTTTCGGGTTCTATAGCCCTAGCTTTCCGCATGTTTCAGTGTGGCGGTTCCCTCGGAGACGGAGTAACGTTTTTGCCTTTCTTCCCACCGGGCCGTAGGCCCTCTGGGCCGGGGGCCGGAAAGGAAAAAAATCTTGATTATCCCTGCCCCAGACCTGGCTTACGAACTATCTCCATGTAAATCGTGCTCGAGATCTATCAAGACGGCCCCAGTCAAATTCGGCAATCTCGCGCCTCCCGATCCCGTCCCGGTCTCGGGACGGGGAGGGCCGGCCTGCAAATCCTGTCTCACGAAAAGGATATGCATTTATGCGCCATTATTTATGCCGTCATATATAGAACCGGCGTATGGTGTATACAAAAGATGACAGCCTTTATGTTTAGGATAAACCAAATTCCTCAACACAACTCTTTCAGGTTTCAAGTAGCCCTTTGGATTTTGCACTTCTCGGATAGAGGAATGTAGAAATGGTATGGTGGGGCCCTGGTGATTAAATGTTTTGGAGATGATATTTGGATATCAGACGGGATAGGTAGGTCCTTTGGATACCCATAATTTTAGCCGCCTTGCTTCTATTGCCTGCGGAATGTTGCAGGTTTAACGTGATGAACTCTTTCTTGAAGCTGTCCTCCGCCTCTTTGAGGCTCAATCCCACCTCCAAACCCGGATGAGTTGTTTTTGGACCGGAAATGGGCAAATCCTCAGGCAAGATTTCCCGACCGTTACCCATCACCACGGCGCGCTCCAGGGCATTACTGAGTTCCCTCACATTACCGGGCCAGTCATATTCGAGTATCTGTTCCATAGCCTTTTCTGAGATCGTTAGATGGGGGAGCCCCCTTTCTTGCTTAAAAGTACTCAGGAAATAGTTGGCAAGCAGGGGTATGTCTTCTTTCATTTCTCTTAGGGCAGGCATATGGATTTGGACTACATTGAGCCGATAGTAAAGGTCTTCTCGAAATCCTTTCTCACTGATTTCCTGGGAAATATCTCTATTTGTGGCTGAGATGACCCTGACATCCACTGATATGGGTATGTTGCCGCCTACACGGTAAAACACCCCCTCTTCCAGCACCCGAAGCAGCTTTGCCTGCATCTCTGGGGCCATTTCTCCTATTTCGTCCAGGAAAAGGGTGCCGCCATCAGCCAGTTCAAACTTGCCGATTTTTCGGCTCATAGCCCCGGTAAAGGCCCCTTTTTCGTGACCAAAGAGTTCAGATTCAAGGAGGGTCTCAGGCAAGGCTGCACAATTAAGCACAATCATGGGCTTATCCTTCCTTGGGCCTGCCCGATGGATTAGCCTGGCGAGCAGCTCCTTGCCCGTTCCGCTCTCTCCCAGAATCAGGGTGCTGGTTTTTGAGTTGGCCACCTTGAAAGCGTCGGATATGGCTCTCTGTAGGACGTTGCTCTCTCCAATGATTTGGTATTTGCTCGCGAGCTCTTCTTTAAGATCCCGGATCTCTCGTTTGACCTGGTCGATCTTCCGTGCATTGCTGATTGCCTTGGAGGCCAGATCGGCGAAGACCGTCAATATCTTCATATCTTCAGCTTGAATTGAACTCCCATCTTCTTTATCAATGATTTCAACGACACCAATTATCTCGCTATCCACCTTCATTGGAACACAGGCTATTGAGTGAGCCTGAAACCCAGTGGATTCGCTTATCTTTTTGTACCATCGGGGGTCCTGACTGACATCCGGGATGAGAAGCGGTTCTCCTTTTTCAGCTACAAGCCCGGCAATCCCCTGGCCCAGGTCAATCTCATATTTCCTGACCTCTTCTCTTTTTCCTCCTGTGGCCACCTTAAAGTAAAGTTTCCTGGTTTTCTTATCCAGTAACAGCAGAGAACTAGCCTTGGCCTGCATCATCCGGGTGGCTGTGTCTATGATGAGCTCCAGAAGTTGATCGAGATCAAGCACAGAGGACACCCATGTGGAGATTTCTTTTAAACGATCTATTGGCGAATCATGGGGTGATGGTCTTCCATTCATGCGTTTTTCCATAATGCGCAGGACATTGCTACAATTTCTAAACAGGATACCAAAGATTTCTGTGGATGTCTACTTTTTTATCGACACTCAAAAATTCACCATAGAGGTACCGGCGACACCCCGCCAAAATACGCCTGCCCTGTGGACTCCGTTCCGACGAAGGCGAAAATTTGTTTTCATTAGGCGGTATCCTTCAAGGGGGAAACTAGATGGTTTTGTGCACAGTTGGTATTATAATGTATACAGTTTATGCCTTAAAGAGCCCCTCAACTGATCACATTTGTATCGGGCAGCGCAAAAATATGGAAATAACAATCTTTTTTTACTGTATTATCAATAAGATACCATGAATCCGCCGTTAATGGCATACCTCTTGCTCTAACCTAAGAACGAAAGGGAGGGAATGAATTACTAAGACCACCAGAGGCGTTTAAGGCCTGATAAACGCAAACCACTCGAAAGGGTGAGGCGCAAAGCCACTGGCCTAAGTCCCGGGTTACCGGGATAGGGTAGCAGGGCTGCCGGGCGAAACACAGCACCTCCTGGGGCTGTATTTTGCACGGTTCGCAAATGCAGGAGGTGCTGTGATGCCGAAATCCTATTCATTACCAAGGACAAGAATCACTGGATCTCTGTTTTCCTATTTCTCGCTTTCAAAATTCTTATCTTTTCTAGTTCTCGTGACAATTCTTTTTTCTCTTACCCCGCACGTCTATTCCGCCCAGGTGACCCTAGCCTGGGATCCTAACACCGAACCGGATCTCAATGGTTATATGGTTTATTACAAGCAGGTATCTTCAGGGCCACCCTACAATGGTACAGGAGCTACAGAGGGCGACTCGCCGATTGATGTAGGAAATATGACAGAATTCACCCTTCACGGTTTAACTGACGGGGCTACTTACTTCTTTGCTGTTACTGCCTACGATACTGAAGACCTCCAAAGCGGTTATTCAAATGAGGTGAGCACTACTGGCACTAGTACTCTTGGTGTAACAAGCATTACTTCATCAACGGACAATGGATCTTACAAGGCAGCGGATACGGTAAATCTCACTGTCAATTTTTCCGAGGCGGTAATCCTTGCAGGAGGTAATCTTATTGCTACCCTAGACACTGGACGCACAATAGCAGTAGACTCCATTAGCTCCCAAATCAGTGTTGGTATGACCTACACAGTGCAGGCTGGTGAGGAGTCGACTGATCTAAACGTGGAGTCCCTTGAACTATCAGCAGGAGCAACACTGCGAAACAGTGCAAACCTTGACTGCGACCTATCATTGCCAACCGGCGCTAATCTGGCCGATAATAAGGACATTGTAATCGATGCAGTGGCGCCTGCTTCAAGTGCAACTGCTCCAGATTATGGGAATGCAGCACTCGCTATAACCTGGACAGCTTCAGATGCCACCTCTGGTGTGGCCTCGACCCAGCTCTGGTATAAAGGACCTGGCGGCACCTGGGCCAATACCGGACTTGCTGCCCAGACAGGGACAAGTGGTACCTTTTCGTATACCCCTTCAGATGGAGGTGGTATCTACTACTTTGCAACTCGCTCAACTGACAATGCCGGCAATAGGGAGGCAGAACCCTCAGGAAACGGCGATGACAGCACAGTTTACGATACCATACCGCCAGGCGCCCCCACGGTCTCAGGGACCACACCAACAAGTGACACCACCCCAACGTGGAGTTGGAGTTCTGGAGGAGGGGGCAATGGCACGTACCGCTACAAGTTGGATAATAGCAATCTGAGCTCAGGGGCCACACAGACTGCAAGCACCAGCTATACACCTGGCTCTGCCTTATCCGAAGGGCCACATACCCTCTATGTGCAGGAGCAGGATGCCGTGGGAAACTGGTCGAGCTCTGGCAGCCACACTATTGTAATCGATACGACCGGGCCAAGCGCTCCCGTTATCACCACAGATGGCGGGAATGGCCCCGGGAATGATTATACCAGCACTGATTCTTCCATAACTTTAAATGGAACCTGTGCGGCAGATACGGTTGCTATCTATGTTAATGCATCCACGATCGGGGTAACCCATACACCAGGTGAAACTTCCTGGAGTTATACTGGTGTGTTACAAACAGGCGAGAACCCTTTTACGATAATTGCCAAAGATGCAGCTGGTAATCCTAGTGATCCAGATTCGATTACTGTTACCTATAGTGCCACCTCTGAGGAACCCGTAGGGGGCTATAGCGATGAGAATGTGATCCCAGCTGCCCAGATAAACCAATCAACCATTGGCGACGGAATCATTACCATTCATTTTAAAATAAAGGACACAACCAGTGATCCCTGCACGCTTCATACCTTTGAATACAGCGTTGACGGCGGAAATACCTGGAACGCCCCCACTGATGGCGATAGTTCAAAATCTTTGAGCAGCGGCTGGCAGGATAACGATGGTGATCATTACAGTTCAGCAGCAGACTTTGATGGTGCCGAAGAACATTCCTTTACCTTCACCACCAAACACGGTGATGTCACCGGCCTTAATGGTACAGAACAGAGTGATGTTCGGGTTCGTTTTACAGTAAGTGATGGCAGCTACGACAGCCTGTTACCGGTTGCTTCAGAAAACTTTCTCGTAGATAACCTCGGGCCCATAGTCAGTATCACTTATAGTGATGACAACCCCAGCCATGTCGATGTGGGTGATCTGATCATCACTGGAACCTTCAACGAGCCGTTAAGTGCTACGCCCTGGATCACTATTGATAGGCCGAATCCAATGTCAACGATTGGCCCGGTCGATATGAGCGGCTCGGGCAGCGTACGGACCTATGAGCTTACCGTTGAGCAGCATAACGGCTCAAGCGTGGTTGATGGGGTCAATCTGGTTACGATTTCCAATATCTCTGATCTTTTCGGAAATAACATGCAGGAATCAAGCAATTTCACAACCCATACGAGAGACACGGATGGCGATGGCCAACGTGATTACATAGATACCGACGACGACAACGATGGGTTACCTGACACATGGGAAGAAGCTTACGGCCTGGATCCGCTGGACAGCGGTGGCGTCAACGGTAGTGATGGCGACTTCGACAATGACGGCTGGACCAACTATGAAGAATACTTGGCTGGCACAAATCCTGCTGA
>SMTZ1_10006717_pt1 | contig 11575 bp, 13 predicted proteins | sample DeeMarSWOR136_30_FD_25667 | JGI IMG/M metagenome (IMG submission 25667)
CACCTGACCGCGTTCGCCGACGGTGGTAGAACCGTAGAATTTAGGCGCGCCGTGCTTCAAGGTATTACCTTTCATTTTATTAGCCTCCTAAGAGAATATGATTAGTGTATTCTATCATGTTTTTCATATTCCATTCAATTGCTCTCTGTGCTGATGATGCCCTAGATGTAGACGAGAAGAGCAATGAAGTAAAAACTGCGTCACAACTGAAGATATCGTATACTAGGACTGCTAATAGCAAACAACTAATAAGCGCAATACAAAAAGAGCTGGTTTTATAAGCCAACGCTTGATAATTTTCTAAAACTATTCAAGCCTTTTTGCAATTCGGAACACTACTTGCTAAACTAAACAGAACGTTTTGGGGAGGGCTATTCTATGGAGATTATAAACAACACACACGGGCCAAATTCACTAGCTACGAAAACCTTTTTCAGCGATGAAAGCGGTTTCGAAGTCGCCTCCGTAATCGTGATCGGTAAGACCGATGCCGCTCTTATTGATGCACAGTGGACACTATCGAATGCCCATCGGGTTATTGCCGAAATACTGGAAACGGGCAGATACCTGAAAACGATTTATATCACCCATGCCCACCCCGACCATTATTTCGGACTGGGCACTATTGCCGAAGCTTTCCCCGAAGCCCGCATCGTTGCCATCCCCCCAGTAGCCCGCGTAATCAACAAGCAGTTCTTCGGCAAAGTCGAACACTGGGAAAAAGTTATAGGTCCCATAAACGTCCCCCGCAAAACGGCCAAAATCGAGCCCCTTGATGACAACTACTTCGAGTTGGATGGCGAGCGCATCGAGATTATTCCCAAGGTGATGGGGGACATGAAATACAATACAGCGGTCTGGATACCTTCCATAAAGACCCTCTACGGAAGCGACGTTCTCTTCAACCAGGCGCATCCCTTCACCTGCGAAGTTACTGAGGAAGAACGCAAGCAGTGGGTAGCCGACATCGAGCGACTGGAGAAACTAGGCGCTGAGGTAATTATTCCCGGCCACCAGAAACCGGGCACGGCCTTCGACCACAGCTCGTTCGATTTTACCAAGGAATACGTTATCGCCACCGATGAGGTACTGGCCGAAACAGACGATGTGGCTGGCTTCTATTACGCTATGGTGCAACGCTTCCCCGAGGCCAACCTCTTTATCAGCAACGAGATGAACGCCGGCTTTTTTAAGGGGGGCATGGACTGGAACTGGCGAGAGGATTGAGAATGGTATAGACCAGACGAAATCAGATAAACAAAGCGCTGGCTTTAGAAAGTCAGCGCTTTGAAATTTCTGGTGGAGACGGGGGAGAGTCGAACTCCCCGTCCAAAAGAAGCTGTCCAGGATATACTACAGGCTTAGTCAGCTCTTTAGTCTTGCCCGAATAACCTCAACCGACCGAGTTTAACCGGGCCAGTCGATAGCTCTTTCGCACACCCTCACCGACGTCGGGGTGGCGGCACCCCAATCTTCGACACCCGACCCCCACCCATTGAGGAGAGGTGAGGCGAGCGCGCTGCCTAATTTAGTTAGGCTGCGTAAGCGAATTCAGGTTCGCCAGTTATTTTTTGCCGCCTGTTTAATGAGGTAACGGCACCTCAGCCTGCAATCCTGCAACACACCTCCCCTGTCGAACCCACGCGTCCCCCTATTCAATTGTGAAAGTCCTACCTTACCCTCCGCTTAACCGCCCTTTCCATCTCCCTGTCTGTATCGCGGCGGGCGATAGCCGCCCGCTTATCGTAGAGCTTCTTGCCCTTTCCCAAGGCTATCTCGACCTTGGCCAAGCTATCTTTGATATACACCCTAAGGGGCACCAAAGTAAAACCCCTCTCCACCACCTGGCTAGTCATGCTATTGATTTGTTTGCGGTGCAAAAGCAGCTTACGCTTTCTCCTCGGCTCGTGGCTCAGGTAGCTGGCGGCGTCGTAGCGGGCGATATGGGCGTTCTGCAGCCAGAGCTCGCCACCCTCGGGCTGGACGTAGGCATCGCCGAGGCTCACTCTACCCGCCCGCACCGACTTAATCTCGGTGCCGGTCAGGGCGATGCCCGCCTCCACTTTCTCGCCGATATGGTAGTTATGGTAAGCCTTGCGGTTGGTAGCTACTGTTTTGATTTCCACCATTAAATTATAGCACAGCCCAAAGTTTGGTGGAGTTGATTCAAGAAAGCAGCTACGCAGAATACGTTTCTAGCGGCGCTTTACTTCGCAGGCGCTGAAAATAAAGTCTATGTCCTGCTTCAGGGCATCGACTTTGGCCTCGGGGAAGAGCTTATCGTCGATATCTATTATCAACTTAGTCTCGCCCCGGGCCGAACCCACGATATGGGCTCTCAGGCACTCCTTACCACCCTTAACCTTAAAGGTTAACACACCTCGGTAGATAAACGACGAAGAGTCGTCGGGTACGGAGTAAGTACCCAGCTTGGCTTCACCCATCACCACCCCCTGCTTAAGGACAAAGTCCTTGACCTCGTCATAGAGCAACTCAGGCTGGACCTGGCTGTATGTCTTCTTAATCTGCATCCCGGCTCCTCCCTGCTTTTATAATAAGGCTTTGGCACACTTTTATCAATATAAAACGATATTGTTGCCGAGCATGCAGTATGATATACTGTTAAACTGACTATAAAAGGGCCAACTGGAAAGGAGACCAAGCTTGCCTGATACTGCCACAATAAAGGAGCTGTTAGAAGCCGGTGCCCACTTCGGCCACCAGACTAGCCGTTGGCATCCGGCTATGAAGAAATATATCTTCACCAAGCGTAACGGCATCCACATCATCGACCTGGAGCAAACGGTGGCAATGCTGGATAAAGCCTGTGATTTCGTACGTGAGGTAGCCGCCGAAGGCGGCAGCATCCTCTTCGTCGGCACCAAGAAACAGGCCCAGGAGGCTATCGAGCAGGAAGCCGAGCGCTGCGGCATGTTCTACGTCAACCAGCGCTGGCTGGGCGGCGTGCTGACCAACTTCGCCACCATCCAGGCTCGCATCGACTACCTAGTCCGACTCGAAGACCAGCAAAGTCGTGGCGACTTCGAGCGCCTGCCCAAGAAGGAAGCGCTCAGGATAAGTGAAGAAATCGTCAAACTCAATCGCCAAATGGGTGGCTTCAAGGAGCTGACCAAGCTCCCCGACGCCTTATTCATCATCGACCCCACCAAAGAGAAGATAGCCATTGCCGAAGCCAGGCGTATGGGTATACCCGTGGTGTCCATAGTTGATACCAATTGCAGCCCCGACGATATAGACTACCCCATCCCCGCTAATGACGATGCCATCAGGACTATCAAGCTGATATGCAGCAAGATTGCCGATGCCATTATCGAGGGCAAAACGGGCGGAGCCGCTCTAGTTGGTGCCCCTGAGGAAGGTATGCCCGAAATGACCGAACCCCTCATCTTCACCCCCGACGACACCCCCGCGGGCGCCCCCGATGAAGAAGCACCTGAACCCGATGGCAAACCTAAAGGAGAAGAAGCTTGAAAATTTCGCTAGAGCTTATAAAAGAGTTGAGAGAGCAATCCGGCGCAGGCATTATGCAGTGCCGCAACGCCCTAGAGAAAAACGAGGGCAACCGCGAAAAGGCGCTCGAGTTTCTCAAAGAGCAGGGCTTGCTCAAGGCCAAGGCGAAAGCGGAGCGCACCGGCACCGAGGGACTGATTGAAGCCTATATCCATACCGGGGGTCGGGTCGGCGCCATGATTGAGTTGAACTGCGAAACGGACTTCGTCGCCCGTACCGACGAGTTCAAGCAACTGGCACACAACCTAGCCATGCAGGTAGCCGCCATGAACCCAAAGTTCATCGCCAAAGAAGAAGTGCCTAAAGAGGCTGACATAGAACTCCAGGCAGCCTGCCTGCTCCAGCAACCCTATATCAAAGACCAAGAACAGACCATTCAGGATATCATCACCGATACCATCGCCAGGGTAGGCGAAAATATCAAGGTAAGCCGATTTGCTAGATTCGAACTGGGTGAAGAACAGGGAAAATGAGCGCGGCGAAATACAAGCGGGTCATGCTTAAACTCAGTGGCGAAGCCTTCAGCGGCGGCGCTGACTACGGCATTGACGCTGCCACCCTGCTCAAGGTTGCACAACAGATTAAAAAGGTAATAGCCATGGGTGTGGGCGTTGGTATCGTCGTCGGCGGCGGCAACATCTGGCGTGGGGCCAAGGCAGAAAAGGAGGGCATGGACCGTGTCACCGCTGACTATGCGGGCATGTTGGCTACGGTGATAAACGCCCTCGCCCTTCAGGACGTCCTGGAAAGCCAGGGAGTGCCCACCCGGATGCAGACGGCTATAACCATCCACCAGGTAGCTGAACCCTACATCAGGCGCCGAGCCATCCGTCACCTAGAAAAAGGCCGGGTCGTTATCTTTGCCGCGGGCACAGGCAACCCCTATATGACCACCGACACCGCCGCTGCCCTGCGCGCTATTGAGACCGAAGCCCAGGTCCTGCTGATGACCAAGAATAACGTCGACGGCATATATAGCGCCGACCCACTTGTCGACCCTAAGGCTAAAAAGTTCGACAAACTCACCCACTTCGAGATGCTTAACCTACGCCTGGAAGTAATGGACGCCACCGCCCTATCGCTGTGCCTGGAAAACAAGTTGCCCATTATCGTTTTCGACCTTCAGGCGCCCAACAGCATAGAACATGCGGTAGCCGGTGACCCTATCGGCACCCTGGTCTACAGTGAGCAGTAAAGTGGTTAGCCCCGTTTTATTGACAACGGAAGAGAAGATGAAGGCCTCGGTTGAGGGTTTGAAGATGGAACTGGCAAGCATCCGCACCGGCCATGCTACACCCGCCCTCATTGAGCACATCAAGGTAGACTACGCTGGCGTACCCACCCCCCTCAACCATATTGCCGGCATCTCCGCACCCGCCGCCAGACTCCTTGTCATCCAGCCCTGGGACAGGAGCACTATCCCCAATATAGAAAAGGCAATCCTCAAGTCCGAACTAGGCTTAAACCCCGCTAGTGACGGCAACGTCATCCGACTCAATCTCCCACCTTTAAGCGAAGAGCGCCGCCAGGAGCTTATCAAGATAGTACACAAGCGGGTGGAAGAAAGAAAGATAATATTACGCAACCATCGTCGAGACGCCATGACCGAGCTCAAAGAGCTGGAGAAAAACAAGGAGATATCACAGGACGAGCAAAAGCGCGCCCAGAACCAGCTGCAAGAGGTGACCGATAGCTTTATCGCCGACATCGACCAGATAGCCCGCGATAAAGAAGCCGAGCTCATGGAGGTCTAGCGAAGGTCCGCAGCAAAGAGTAGGTGTGTTAAAGCACACCTCTATTTATTATGAGCAGCAGAGCTAAAGCCGTTTCGGCCAAGAAAAAGAGGCGCCGTTTCCCCACCCATATCGCCATCATTATGGATGGCAATGGCCGCTGGGCGCAAAAGCGAGGATTGCCTCGCCTCGAAGGGCACCAGGCAGGCGTGGAGAACCTGCGCTCGGTTATTGAGTACTTCGCCAGGCTTAAGCTCAAATACCTCACCCTCTACGGCTTCTCCACCGAAAACTGGAAACGACCCAAAGAAGAGATTGACGGCCTGCTCAAACTCTTGGAAGAGAACATAGAGCAGGAGACCCGCCAACTGCACGAAAACGGCATCAGAATCCGCCACCTAGGCCGTCTGGAAAACCTCCCCTCAGGCCTGCAGCAGGCGATAACCAGAGCGGTGGAGCTAACGAAGGACAACAAGGGAATGACGGTCAGCTTCGCTTTTAACTACGGCGGTCGCGCAGAGATTCTGGATGCCGTGCGCAAGATTATAGGAGAAGGCATACCAACGCAGCAGATAGACGAACAATTGTTCGATAGCTATCTCTATACAGCGGGCTTACCCGAGGTAGATTTAGTCATCCGCACCGCTGGCGAGCTACGCATCAGCAACTTCTTGATTTGGCAAGCCGCCTACAGCGAATACTACTCCACTGAGGTCTTCTGGCCCGACTTTGATAATAAGGAGATTGACAAGGCGCTCCTCGCCTACAGCCAGAGGCAAAGGCGCTTTGGCGCCCTCTAATATAAGTATGCTCAAGAAAAGGTTGCTCACCGCGCTCTGGGGCATCCCCATTATGGTCGCCGCCGTCTGGTTCGACCAGCCCCTCCCCTGGTTCACCATACTGGTGGCTACCTGGGGGCTGCTGGCCGTCTTCGAGTTCTATAAGATGGGGGAGAAGTTAAAGATAGTCCCCCTCACCCTTTTTGGCCTGCTCTGGACGCTGTTAATTATTATCAGTCCCCAGTTTGATAACCGCTATCTCGCCCCGCCGATTCTAGCCACTTCGGGTGTGGTGCTATCGCTGGTCTGGTTGCTGGTGCGCCAGCGCCGAGAGGGCGCTTTCCTCGACTGGGCCTGGACGCTAGGCGGCATCCTTTATGTGGGCTGGCTCTTAAGCTACTTGGTCGGCTTGAGGGGCTTGGAAGACGGACGCAACTGGGTATTTTTAGCCATAATTGTCACCTTCGCCTCCGATACCGCCGCCTACTTTGTGGGCAGAGCGATGGGCCGAAACAAGCTCGCCCCCCGCATCTCCCCCGGTAAGACCTGGGAAGGTACCACAGCCGGATTTATGGGAGCTATCGTCATCGCCATTCTCTTTACCTTCCCCACCCCCCTCCAGCTCCCCATCGGCTATGGGCAAGCGGTACTATTGGGCTTTTTGATTAGTCTCTTCGGCCAGCTCGGCGACCTGGCCGAGTCCCTGCTCAAGCGCAACACGGGCGTCAAGGACTCAAGCAGCCTGCTGGCGGGACACGGTGGCTTTCTGGACAGGATAGATAGCATTGTCTTTGCCAGTGTCGTGGTATATTATTATGTAGTATGGGCTATATAGTAAAGCGGGTCGCTGTCCTCGGCTCCACCGGCTCTATAGGCCGCCAGACTCTGGAAGTAATCGACGCCCTCCCCGGCCATTTTAGTATCATCGGGCTGGCGGGGGGCAGAAATACCACCCTCCTCGCCGAACAGATAGCCAAGTTCCAGCCCCGCTTCGTCTTTCATCAGGAGACTAAAACCCCACCCCCCACCACCATTGAATACGAATTCCTGTCGATGGAAGAGATGACCCGCCGCCCTGAGATAGACATTGTAGTAATCGGCACCTCAGGGAAATGGGGACTAAAGCCGACGCTGGCGGCAGTGCGGGCGGGTAAACAGGTAGCCCTGTCCAACAAGGAAGCGCTGGTCATGGCCGGCGGTATTATCACCGCCGAAGCCAGAAGTAACGGCGCGCAGATTATACCCGTTGATAGCGAACACAGCGCCATCTGGCAGTGCCTCGAGGGCGAGAGAGTCAAGCCGTCCAAGATTATACTCACCGCCTCGGGCGGCCCCTTCTTGCACTATTCCAAAGCCAAACTGGCTAAGGTCACCCCCGAGCAGGCATTGCAACACCCCTCTTGGCAAATGGGTAAAAAGGTCACCATCGACTCGGCCACACTGATGAACAAGGGTCTGGAGGCAATCGAAGCCCGCTGGCTCTTTGATATGCATCTTGATAGTATAAAGGTTCTAATTCACCCTCAGAGCATCGTTCATTCGATGGTGGAATTCGCCGACAGTTCGATCAAAGCCCAGTTGGGCCAGCCCGATATGCGCCTGCCCATCCAGTATGCCCTATCTTACCCCGAGCGTCTGACTAACCCTAATCTCCACCGGTTCGACTGGGAGAACATGCCAGAATTGACCTTCGAGCCCCCCGACATTGATGCTTTCCCCTGCCTAAGGCTTGCCATCGAGGCAGGCAAGCAGGGGGGAACTTACCCTGCCGCGCTCTGCGGCGCCGACGAGATTGCCGTGCAGCAATTCTTGGCCGGGAAAATCAAGTTCACCGATATACCCAAACTGGTGGAGCAAACGCTGGACGAGCATAAAGCCGAGACCAGACCCACACTGGAGGACATAGTGGCGGCGGACGATTGGGCTCGGGATATGGTTGCGCGGCTCGTTGGAGACAAGTCGTGATACTGACCATAGTCGTCGGTATTGTCGCCCTCTCGGTGCTTATCATCGTCCACGAGCTGGGGCACTTCTTCGCCGCCAAAGCAGCGGGCGTACCGGTGGAGGAATTCGGCATCGGCTTCCCACCGCGTGCTTACGGACGGAAGTGGCGGGGCACGATTTACTCCATCAACTGGATACCCTTCGGCGGCTTTAACAAGATTGCCGGAGAGGTGGACCCCAAAGTGCCCAAGGGCCTAGCCAGCCGGGGCTATAGCGTCAGGTTGCTCGTGCTTAGTGGTGGCGTGATTATGAACCTGCTTTTACCCTTTATTCTCCTCGCCGTGGCTTACATGGTCCCCCATGATATAGTCAGCGGGCAGGTGATGGTGGCCGAGGTCGCCCCCGACTCCCCCGCCCAGATGGCTGGTATTGAAGCTGGAGATACTCTTATCAGCATCGAAGGCCACGAGATAAAGAACGGTGGTGATATCAGCCGCTATATTCAACTCAATCTGGGCAAGGAAATCAGCCTAGTAGTAGAACACGCCGACACCACCACCGAGACCGTAACCCTTATTCCCCGCTGGCGCCCACCCGAAGGTGAAGGAGCCATCGGGATATTATACAAAACCGAAGATGCGGTTATCGTCAGCGAAAGCTATCCCCCTTGGGAGGCAATCCCGATAGGGGCGCGTTCCTGCATTGAGGCTCTTACTCTCTACAAGAACGGCATCGCCGGCATGATTACGGGCACCATACCCTTCACGCCTGCGGGGCCGGTGGGCATTGTGCAGGTCACCGGAGAGGCGGTTCACAGCGGGGTAAGCCCGGTATTAGAACTGACGGCCTTCATCAGCATCGCCATCGCCATAACCCAGCTGATACCCTTCCCCGCCCTAGACGGCGGGCGGATGCTCTTCGTCCTGCTGGAGTGGATACGGCGGGGCAAACGCGTCTCACCGAAGACCGAAGGCATCGTGCACTCCGTCGGATTTATGGTATTATTAGGCCTGCTGGTGCTGATTACCTATCAGGATCTCATTCGCTGGATAAGTGGAGAGAGCTTAATCCCATGAAAGCTAGAAGAACCTCAAGGCCAGTCCGAATCGGCGATGTAACCGTCGGCGGCGGCGCCCCCATCGTGGTGCAGTCCATGACCAAAACCAACACCGCCGATGTTACCTCAACCGTAGAGCAGATAAAGGAGCTTGAAGAGTGCGGCTGCGAAATAGTACGGGTGGCTGTTCCCGATGCCGAAGCCGCCGAAGCTATAAAAGATATCAAAAAAGCCATAGCTATCCCCGTCATTGCCGATATTCACTTCGACCACCGACTGGCGCTTAAGGCGCTTGAGTCCAGCTGCGACGGCCTGCGCTTAAACCCGGGCAACATCAGCCAGCGCAACAAGGTTAGAGAAGTAGCCAAAGCCGCTAAGGAGAAAAAAGTGCCCATCCGCGTCGGCGTCAACGCCGGTAGCCTCCCCCCTTCCCCCGATCCCAAGCTATCAGTTGCCGAGCGGATGGTCGAGGTGGCAATGGAACAAATAAGGCTATTAGAAGAATTGGAATTCGAGCTTATCAAGGTCTCGGTCAAGGCCTCTGATGTCCCCACCACTATTGAAGCCTACCAGAGCATTGCTCAGAAAATTCCCTACCCTTTGCACATCGGCGTCACCGAGTCGGGCCCACCCCGTACCGGCATCATCCGCAGCACGGTGGGCATCAGCACCCTTTTGCATGATGGCATCGGCGATACCATACGCGTCTCTTTGAGCGCCCACCCCCGCGAGGAGGTCATCGCCGCCTACGAAATACTTAAAAGCCTCAATCTCCGTCAGCACGGCCCGATACTGGTTAGCTGCCCTTCCTGTGGTCGCGCCGAGGTAGATATAGTAAAATTAGCCGCAGAGGTGGAACAAGAGCTATTGAACGTTGACAAGCCCGTCAAGGTAGCCGTCATGGGCTGTATCGTCAACGGCCCCGGCGAAGCCAAAGACGCCGATATCGGCATCGCCTGCGGTAAAGGCAGAGCCGTTTTATTCAAGAAGGGCAAGAAGATTAAAACTGTTAAGGAAAAGGACTTTGTAAAGATACTAATGGGGGAGGTGGGGAGGTTTTAGAAATAAGGAGGCACGGCTATGGCCAAAGTAAAACCCCTGAACCGCAAAGCACTGCTGGCGATGATAAAGAGGCACGGCAAGGCTGAGGGCCTCGACCTCTCTAGGCGGGAGTTTGAGGAAAACATTGACCTCAGCGGTCTCGACCTTTCCGGCATTATACTCCGCGAAGCCTTATTATGGTACGCCCGCCTGGAGGGGGCTAACCTCTACGGCGCTCAGCTGGAAAGAGCTGTCCTACGCGGCGCTCACCTTGAAGGAGCCGACCTAACGGGAGCCGACGCCGACGGCATTGACCTACAGGGCGCCCATCTTGTGGGGGCCAACCTTTCCAAGGCCCAGCTTAAAAAGGCGGGGTTGCTCAAGGCTAACCTGAGCAAAGCCAACCTGACTGAAGCCCAACTCGATGGCGCCGAGCTAGAAGAAGCCCACCTTGACTGGGCCGACCTGTCGGGTGCCAACCTTAAAAAGGCCTTTTTGGTGCGGACGCACCTAGAAGGCGTTAACTTAAGCGGCGCTCACCTAGAAGGCGCCTTTCTGGAAGACGCCGACCTGACAGGAGCCAGATTGGTCAACGCCTTCCTGAAAGGAGCCAATCTGGTGCGCGCCGACCTGCGCGGGGCCAACCTGCACCAGGCGCACCTCCAGCAGGCAAACTTCAAATACGCCAACCTGCGCGGTCCCGAAACCAACCTCACCAAAGCCGATATGGAAGGCGCCCGGCTCTACGCCGCCGATCTCTTTCAGGCTGATATAGAGGGGGTAAACTGGGGCTCCGGGCAAATCCTGGGCGAAGAGCTTTTACACAAAGATGAGGAGGATGAGAAGAAAAAGCTGGAGTTGGTAAAGGAAGCCGCCAGCGTCTACCGCAACCTCAGGCTCTGGCATAACAACCAAGGCATGTATGATTTGGCCGGTGAGTTTTTCTTCCGCGAGATGACGGCCAAGAGAAAGGCAATGAAATGGCGCACCAAACCCGCCCACAAGCTGTGGTCGTTGTTCGTCTCCTTTACCTGCGGCTACGGCGAAAGGCCATTAAGGGCCATCGTCTGGGCGGCTTCGGTTATCGTCGGCTTGGGCATCATCTACTTTCTCATTGGCGCCGACTGGCAAACGGACGCCTTCGGCAACTCGATGGCTTTCAGCGCCATGTCCTTCACCTCCATGGGCTACGGCAGCTGGCTCGAGGCCAGCGAGGCCCTGACCAAGGGTATCGGCGCCTTCGAGTCGTTTATCGGCGTATTCACCATCGCCCTCTTCCTAATAACATTTGTCCGTAAAATGACCCGCTAGAGGCTAGAATAAAGCCGCCCGATATGATTTAATGTGGAGGGAATTTAGAAAAAGACGTCAACTACCAGGAGGATATTGATGTATTGCCGAAACTGCGGTAAAGAACTTGTGGGAGCACCCGAAATCTGCCTCGGCTGTGGTGCCAAGCCTTTAATTGGCAGCAGCTTCTGCCAAGCCTG